>TARA_R110000765_G_scaffold139653_1_pt1 | contig 20203 bp, 24 predicted proteins | sample TARA_R110000765 | Tara Oceans TARA_R110000765 (sample SAMEA4398168) | marine metagenome | biome: Polar Biome; feature: [MES] marine water layer (ENVO:01000295) within the mesopelagic zone...; material: water (ENVO:00002006), including particulate matter (ENVO:01000060) such... | reverse complement strand
AGAGCCGATAGTGCTGGACGCTCTGCTTACTATAACTCGGCATTAAATAATGGATGGATGAGCCGTAACGAAGTACGACGTCTTGAGAATTTACCGCCTATTGAGGGCGGTGATAAATATACAGTGCAGTCTGCTTTGATTGGTATTGACCAAGTGGGCACAAATTACGGAGCAAAAGATGAACCGACGCAGTCAACTACCTAAAGCGCCAGAGAAGAAACATCGTGCGCAGGCTCATACAGATGTTACACCCAAAGCGCTTGAGCTATGGGACGGCACTATTAAAGCTGCAGATACAAGTGAAGATGACAACGTCATCAATATCTTAGATACCATTGGCTATGACTGGTGGACTGACAGTGGTACCACGGCACAGCGAATCAATGCCGCTTTGCGTATTATTGGTCGAAATAGTGATGTCATTGTCAATATCAATTCACCAGGCGGCGATGTCTTTGAAGGCTTGGCAATCTATAACTTATTGCGTGAACACAAAGGTCACGTGACCGTTAGAGTACTGGGAGTTGCAGCTTCAACAGCATCATTTATTGCGATGGCAGCTGATGAGCTGCAGATTGCACGTGCTGGTTTTTTTATGATTCATAATAGTTGGACTATCGCTGGCGGGAACCGTAACGACTTACGCGATATCGCAGATTTCTTAGAGCAAATCGATACTACGATCGCTGATGTTTATCACGTTCGCAGCGGTGTTGATGCAGATGAGTTGTCCGCTCAAATGGATGCTGAAACATGGATCGGCGGTAAGAAGGCTGTTGAAATGGGGTTTGCTGACGGTTATCTGGATTCGGATGTTATTACCAACGACATAGATAACAAGCACACTTCAAATGCTGTCCGTAAGATGGACCGCTTGATGGCCATGCAAGGCATTCCGCGAAGCGAACGCCGCGAATTATTTGCAGAATTAAAACAGGGTACGCCAGACGCTACCCAAAACGGTACGCATGACGCTACTGATATGAAGAGCCTGGTTGAAGATCTGCGCGCTTTTGCCGCTAATCCTTACCAGCTAAAAGCCTAATCTCAATTCAAACCTAACTCAATTATTACCTCATATTCCACCGTCTGGTGGTTTTTCTGTTTTTGGAGACAGACAATGTCAGATTTAAATATTAAAGCGGAACTTGAAGCTGTCAACAAACAGCTTAAAATTGCTAACGAACAACTACTACCACAGGCTGAAAAGGCTTTAGAAGAAGCTCGTCGACATGGCGAGGTTAGTACAGAAACTAAGAACGCTGCTGATAGAGCATTGACTCTTGCTAACTCGTTAGAAGTTAAGCAAAACGCTCTTGAGGCTCAGCTTGGCGAAGCTGAGCAGTTGTTCAAGCGTAATGAAAACAACGCTGGTCGTCCATCTGCTAAAACGATTGGCCAAACGGTTGCAAGTTTTGAGGGCTTAGCAGAGTTTGCTAAAAATCTCCAACATGGCGACAAATTGCGTATTCCAATACAAGATGCATTGACAACTGCTGATGTGCCTGGTGTTGTTGAGCCTATGCGATTACCTGGTATTGATCAGCAGCCTAAACAGCGTTTGTTTATCCGTGACCTTATTGCACCTGGTACAACTGAAAGTAACGCTTTGTTTTGGGTTCAGCAAACTGGATTTACTAATGCAGCTGCCATTGTGCCAGAAGGTACTAAGAAGCCTTACAGCAACATTGAGTTTGCAACCAAAATGACGCAAGTTGGTACCATCGCTCATATGTTTAAAGCGTCTAAGCAGATCCTTGACGATATGAGTCAGCTCATGTCAACAATTGATGCTGAAATGCGCTTTGGTCTTAAGCAAGAAGAAGAGCGTCAACTGTTATTTGGAAATGGCACTGGTAGTAATTTGACTGGTATTGTCCCACAAGCTACCGCATTCTCATCTCCATTCGATCCTGAAGCGCCTGTTACTAATATTGACATTGTTCGCTTGGCAATGCTGCAGGCACGCCTTGCTCGTTTACCAGCAACAGCCACAGTTATGGATTTCTTAGAGTGGGCGAAAATTGAACTCACTAAGAATAGTCTTGGTAATTACATTATGGCCAATCCAATGAACCTGGTCGGTAATACGCTATGGAGTTTGCCAGTAGTAGATACGGATGAGCCTGATTTCCGTGGTAAGTTCTTGACTGGTGCGTTCGCAAGTGCTGCCCAAATCTTTGACCGTGAAGAAGCCAACGTTATTATCAGTACCGAAAACGATACTGACTTTGAAGACAACATGGTTTCTGTCCGTTGCGAAGAACGCCTTGGCTTAGTCGTCAAGCGTCCTGAGTCGTTCATTTTTGGCGACTTCGCTGCAGCTAAGACTTTGCTGAACGCTTAATTACCTAACGAAACTTTATTTTTAAAAAATACAATAAACGAAACTCGTCTAACGAGTTTCGTTTTTTTATTAATTCAAAGTTAATTATTTCAGTTAGCTTTGCATTAATAAAAGGAGTAGTAGCTATGTTTATTCGTACATTGAAATACATGATGGTAGGTCGTACTACAGTCGCAAATGGCAAGACAGTAAAGGTCAATGCTGTAGAAGGCAAAGAGCTTGTGGCAAAAGGCTACGCCGTAGAAGTTGATAAGCTTGATAAAGAAGATGTCGATGCCAACGCTGAAAAATTAAGCAAGGCTGAATTAGCAAAAATTGCCAAGGCTGAAAAGGCAGCCAAAGCTAAAGCTGATGAGGAAGCGGAAGAGCGTGCTATCGCTGCTGAAGAGGCTAAAGCGCAAGCTGATAAAGCTACCAAAGAATAACCTAAGACTACTAAGGGTAAATAACCAATGGTGACACTTGAGCAGGTGAAATTTCAATGCCGCATCGAGCATGAAGATGAAGATGCGCTGCTGGCGGGATATATGGCAGCTGCTCGTGATCATATCCAACAGCATCTTGACCGAACAATTTATGAATTGGCGGTACCGGATGATGATGAGTATGGTGTGGTCGACAACGCTTCCATTGATCAAGCTACCTTGCTCATTGTTGGTCACTGGTATGCCCATCGTGAAGCGGTATCTGAATCATCTATGACTGAGATGCCGCTGGGTGCTTATCATCTGCTACAGCCATATAGACGAATGGGAATATAACAATGATTTGTAAGGGATGCGAGGCGCGCCGTGAGTGGATTAAACGAAGAACCGATGAAGCCAGACAGCGAGCAAAGCGACTTATTGCCAAGCTTAATAACACTGGTGACCAAACTGGTCGAACAAAATAATGTGCTAATTCAGCAGTCCAGTGAGAAAGAAAAAATCATATTGCGACTGCTTGATCAGCACGATGAGATATTAAATGAGCTCGTTGAACAACAAGACGACGATGAGCAGACGGGCTCAACCTTTTTAGATGGGTGAATGATATGGCAGCCAATGCAGGCGAGTTAAGACATCGTGTCACTATCCAAAGCTATGTTAAAGCTGGCCGTGATGGTGATGGATATGAATTGCCATCAGAGTGGATCTTCTACAAAAAAGCCTGGGCCAAAATTACACCGCTATCTACTAAAGATTTGCTTAGCGCACAAGCTGCAGATTCTGAAATGACTGCGCGAATGAAAGTCCGGTATAGCACTGGCCTTGATATCGATACCACTATGCGCGTCGTTTGGAAAGGCCGGTTATATGCAATAGATAGCCAAGGTCTTGATGATAGCGATAGTGGCTTGGAATATACAACGTTCACTTTGTCAGGCGGTATTGAGCAATTTAAGGATTAAGTCATGGCAAACGAAATTACTGGGCTTGACGAGGTGCAAGCAAAGTTACGTCAGCTTGGTAATCAACGTAAAGCCAAAAACGCTGCTACTCGCTCATCACGCAAAGCAATGAACATCGTTAAAAAGGCGGCTGTAATCAACGCCAAAGCACTTGATGATAAAGATAGTCCTGAAAAGATTTGGAAGAACATTGTCACCAAGGCTGGTAAGACCAAAGGTGTTGATAACGTTGTCATGAAAGTTGGCGTAAAAGGCGGTGCAAAAAAGTACGGTACCAATGCGGACAATAGACGTGCAAACCGAATAGGGCGAACTTATCAAACGCAAGGTAGTAAGGCGAACTCTGGTGGTGATACATGGTATTGGCGCTTCCCCGAATTTGGCACGGCGCATCAATCAGCAACACCATTCTTGCGACCGGCGCTAAATAACAATATGGATGCAGTACAAGCTGAGTTTTCCAGAGCATACAAAGAAGAGCTCGACAAGGAGATTGCCAAGCTATGAGTTTTTTACCGATATACCGCACGCTCAAAGCTGATATTGATTTGGCAGCGCTTATCGATGTCGAGAGCAAGGCGTTTGAAGATGTTGCACCGCAGGGCACAGAACAGCCTTACGTTGTGTGGCAAGCAATCAGCGCTCAAGCAAATAATCACTTAGATGAACCCGCTAATTTTGATGATACACAGTACCAGCTAATGGTCTACGCAGCAGATGCTAAGACTGCCTATAACTTACGCGATGCTTGTCGAGTAGCGCTAGAAAAACAATCTTGGATATCCAATCCTTCTATTAACTTATATGACAGCAAAGCTAAGCTTTATGGCCGCGGCTTTGATGCCAATTGGATATTAGCGCGTTAACTATTTACCAACAACACTAGGAGCCGATCATGGCTAAGAAAGAAAAAGGTGTATTCGCACAGGGTACTAAAGTTTGGATTAAACATGCTGAGGATGATACGCCAATCCTTACTAGAATGGACTGTATTACTGGTATTGTGCTTGGTGATGACAGCCCGACTGAGATTGATGACACCTGTCTTGATGAGCCAGACTCTGCAACATCAACATATGGTCTCAATAAGCCCGGTGAAGGCTCAATCACCATTAATACTGATCCTAAAAACGCAACTCATATGACGCTACTGCAATTAGCAGAAGATAAAGAATTGGTTGAAGTTTATGTTGGATGGTCAGACGGCATCGGCATCGAGCCTTCAATGGAGGCGACAGAAGTTACACTGCCCGAAACGCGTACATGGACCTCATTTATCACACGATTGAGAGCCAGCCCTCCAACATTTGACCCTGATTCACTTGTTAAGCATTCGGTCGGAATGAAGCGCCAGACTAAAGCGGTTACTGAGTATAAGCTACCCACGCCTTAAATCAGTGAAAATATGAACGAATAATAGACCCCTTAATTGGGGTCTAACTATTTTTAAAGGATATGAATTATGAAAAAGCTACAACTAACAGATATAAAATCAGGTTTGTTGGTGTCGCGCATCCGAGAAGAACGGATTGAGTTTATCCATGAAGGTGAAGAGTATGAAGTTGATGTCTTAATTAAGACGCTACCATTTATTGAAACCGAATCGCTACAAAAGCGTATGAACAATAAAGAAGAAGTGGCATCAGAGTGGATTGCTAAGTCATTAGTTGATGAAGAGGGTAAGCCGCAATTTAGCAAAGCGCAGATTGATAAGAATTTTGTGCAGCCGCTTGCCAGTGCTGTTTTTGATAAAGTATGGGGTGTTGATGACGTAAAAAAGATTTTGGAGAAGCAGAAGAGCAAAAAGGAGTAATCGCTGGCGAGGATGAATTACTATTTGAACTGGCGCTAGCAGGTATCGGCGGTAACACGGTGCATGAAGTTAAATGCAACCTAACATTATTTGAGCTTCGTCAATGGGCAGAGTATAGATCACGGCGTGGTAGTCTTAATATTGGTAGGCGTGTCGAGCAAGCCGCGGCTAATATTATTGCAATGAATATCAACAAAGGTCTTAAGAGTGAGGACTGGGTGGAGCCGCTTGATTTTATGCCGCATGAGGATGATGTGGTCGAAAGCTTTGAGAGTCAGATTAAGGACTAGACATTTGCTTTATAAATTAAAGTTGCTCTAATGTTACTATTGTTTTATATTCATAGCTTCTGTGTTTCAAAAACAAGGAATTGATCTGTGTATAAAACATTAGTCTGTGTCGCTATGTCGTTTGCAGTTGTAGGCTGTGCTACACCATTAACCAACTATCAGCCTACCATTCAAAAAATTAGTGAGCCGCCAATTAACAGTGTTAATGAGGCTTATGTGGGCGATAGAATGCTAAGTCAGGGTATAGTGACAGAACGTGAAGCTTTATATTTTCCTGTCACTCAAAAGACAAGCTTTCAACACACTATCCAACAAGGGTATTATCCAAAGCGTGGTGAAGATGCTGAATATATTCAATATGGCATCTCAAATGAATCCGGTGCAGGAAAGATTATAGATGGTCCTTTATCAGACCCAACACAAAGTGTAACTCTAAGAAAATCTGACAACGCTATCTGCATGTTTACTATCTATAATATGAATGTAGATTGTAAGACAGGACTGGACTTTAAACAACGGAATTGGACTACTGCTGACGCAAACAGCTTTCAGCAGACACTAATATACAATGGCAAAGTAGGATCGAAAGTTAATATTGGATATAGAGAGTTTTCAGGCGATATGGCTCGCCCTGCTTTCAGTAATGCAGTTGAATACGACTTAGATGATTCACGTCAGATTGGTTACAAAGGCGCTTTATTAGATATCATAGATGCAAACAACCAAATGATTAAATATAAAGTCTTGAAAAACTTTAATACTCAATAATATTCAACTGTCTAGTAAGTGGCATATGCAATATTCACCAAGACACAAATTACCCGCGCAACAATTAAATTGGGCACAAATATGGATCAACAATCTGATTGAGAATAACAATTGGTTGCTGGTTGATTCGATACCCACTGGTTATTATGTGTATCTATACTTAGATGACGAATAAGTCAAAGCTCACTTCGGTGGGCTTTTATTTTGAATAGTGTTTGCAACAAATGAGCTAATACAGTATATTTGCATCTGAGGCGTCAGAACCTCCCAATCAAGTAGCGCAACCCACAAGCGTAATCGTGGTTTTTTTATGCCTATCTAAAAGGCAAACTCTCATAATAGTGATTCTGTGTCGTTGTGATAAACCACATGTTTCTATGTCGAGAGGGCGGCAGCCATACAATACCTTTCGTGGGGAAAACTGCCCGCCGTTCTACTTGACGGTTCTGAACCTCTCGGCGCCCTTTATCGGGCAAAATCAGAGAAACAAGTAGGAGTTCATCATGAACACATTAACCTTCAACGGCACCACCCTTACAACTATCGTTAAAGATGACCAAGTTTGGCTAACCTCTAGCGACTTGGCGATTGCGCTTGGGTATAAGCACATTAAATCCTTAAATAGGATTTATAACTCAAACGCCGACGAATTTACTGAAGCTATGACTAAAGTTATCGAGAGCACCGAATCGGTGGTCTCGTCGAAAACAAAGGGCTTGACGGCAAAAATACGTATATTTTCATTACGCGGCTGCCACTTACTCGCTATGTTCGCTCGTACTGATATAGCCAAGGCTTTTCGAGTTTGGGTACTGGATATATTAGAGCGCGAAACCAAGACAACATCACATCAACGCACACCACTGAGAAAAGCGTGCGATCGTCTTGCAGTAGGCAATATGCTCATCAGCGATGCGTATAAGATAGTGACCAATCATTACAACGTCGATCATATCGACCAAATACCAGAATCAAAACTGCCTGAAGCGGTCGCCTTCGTCTATGATGTGATACTGGCACGGCAGGCAAGCAACGCCAATAATTCAAAATACATTGATGATATGCATGGCATTGGAAAGAAAAAGGTCGAAGAGACCCGTCATGCTATCAGTGTGATTCAAAAAGCGCTTGCTTCGTTGGATTGCGGCATCGAAGTCATCAAACAGAATAACGAGAAGCAGGCTAGTGTGTTTGAGAGTTTGAAGAGCCAAACCGCTAGAGTAGTAAAGTAATTTAAAAAACTAAAATAGTAATAAGAACCCCATCAGCGTTTAAAACGCCAATGGGGTTTTTTTACACCCAAAGCAAAACCCCTGATGTTGGTCGCATCAGGGGTTTTTGTATTCACACCATTAATAGAGAATGGAGTAAATCATATGGAAGAGTTTAGCAAAATTATTGGTTTTTGTCTAAAGGAGTTAAGTGATATGAAAGCATGGCGATTTATAGCGATATTGCTGACTATTATTATCTGCTGCTACATATGGAAAGCTCTTTAAAAAGCTTAATTATAAAGTTGCAATTATATTTAAAAATAAGGAATTACCAAAATGGCAACGACCTCGCTAGGTAGACTCACTCTAGATCTTGCTGTTCGCTTGTCTGAATTTAGTGATGGTCTAAGCCGTGCTGAACGTGAGACTCAAGAAAGAACGCGGCAAATGGGTGAGTCAGTAAGCAATTTCCGTCAGCGCGTAATGGATGAGTTAGGAGGCACGCAAATTGGCGGTGTTATTGATAGCCTAAATGAACGATTTGGTGCGCTATCAGGCGGTGGGCTTGCTGCTGGTGGCGCCATAGCAGGAATGGCTGTCGGTGGCATCGCTGTCGCTGCTGGTGCGCTGACGGCTATGGCTTTAGAAACAGCAAAAGCGGACGTCGAACTACAGATCATGGCTAATACTGCTAACACTGGGCTAAAAAGTTTTCAGGTTCTCACTTATGCCTCAGCGCAATTGGGTGTAGAACAGGATGCTTTGGCTGGTATTTTAGCCGATACTCAAGAAAAGCTTGGTGAATTCTCAGCTACTGGCGGCGGCGGCGCAGCTGACTTTTTTGAAGCGCTGCAGAATAATACTGAAATGACAGACGAGCAAATACGTGAGCTTGGCAAGACGCTACAAGGAAAGGATGGTGCTGAAGCCATCCAGTTAGTCAAAGATAAAATGGATGCACTTGGAGCGACATCACAAGAGCAGCGATTTGTTTTTGAAAGCCTAGCGGGTGATCTTGGTAATCTTATGCCGCTTTTTGCTGATGGAGGTGCCATACTCAATGAGTATGGCAAAGAGCTTGAGGACGCTGGTGTTATCAAAACCAAAGAGTCTATTGAGCAATCACGACGGTTGACCGCTCAAACTCAGGCAATACAGACTCGCTTTGAAGGCTTTAAGACACAGCTGTCAGTCCAGATGATGCCAGTACTAAACAGTCTTATTGGTTACTTTGTTAGTGGTGACAGCAAAGGTAGTAAGTTCGGCTCAACAATGGAGTCTGTAGGTATTATCGCTAAATCTGTTGGGGCGGGAATAATTGCAGTTGCTACGGGTGTCAAATTACTTGTCAGAATGATACAAGCGTTTGGCGAGCAAGTGGCTAATATCGGCATTACATCTGACAATTTCTTGAACGCTGATGGTTTTATGGCCAAGGCTCGTGCATTAAAAGCAGGTGCAAGCTCTGTTTACGATATCAATGCTCGATTAGGTGTTGAAACAGTTGGCATTCTAGCCGATGCAAAAGCCGCTATGGCCGGTATGTTTGAGCCTGCCACAAAGGAGCTTACTGGATTGGCAGGTGCGCTTTATGAGACTAATAATGCGACGCAGACATACAACCAAGGACTGGAGCTAAGCACCAAGCAGGCTGATGAAAACGCTAAAGCAGAAGAAAAACTGGCTGAAGCTAAAGATAAAACATCAAAATCTATCAGCAATCAGATGATGGTTTACAAGGCATTCAAAACGGCTGGGCTGTCTGACAACCAAGCTCGAATTATTACGGCTGAGGTTGGACGTGAAAACGATTATCAAAGCCAGTATTTGTTTGGCGGCCACAGCGATCCAAAAAATAATAAATATAATCTTGGCATGATTAGTTGGCAGAAAGAGCGAGGCAAAGCGCTTAATGATTATCTAAAAGAATTAGGTTTGATTCAAAACGGTCAAATAGTAAAAACACAAGAGGCGCTTAACGCTCAAGCGATGTTTGCCCTAAAAGAAATGACCACAAATTCAAGATTTGATAGAACTAAAAAAGAGTTTCTCTCCAATCCTGATATTAGTTACGACAAAGGTAGTGAGGTCTTAGGTAATAACTATATCGCATGGCGCTATAACGACCCAAAATATGCCAATGGCCATAATCGCCGCGACAAGCATTACAAAAGCATTAATGCTGAGCTGGGTAATGACGACACAATGAAAACATTGCAGGCTGAAAACAAAGCAATAGAAGACACCTTAAAACGTCGGCAATCAATACAAGTCAAGTATGCCACTGCACGCGAAAAACTAGACCGAGATTATGTCGCTGATATCACAGAGATTGAATCTTTGTATGCTGAAGGTTCAATTGAGCGCACAAAGCTATTGGATCGAGCTAAAACCGAGTACGAAGAAAAGCGCCAAGCCAAAGCAAAGTCTATCCTTGAAAGCTATATGTCTGATGACGTTAAGTTGACTTATGAGCATAATAAAAAGATTGATGCTATCAATGTTGAGTTTGCACATGATGACACCACACGCGAAATGCTCATTGATTTGCAAAAAGCCGCCTATGAAGAAGACCTAGCTAACTTCAAATTCACAGCCGAAGCCAAGGCTCGTGCCCAATACAAAATGTATAAATCTATTGCTGATAGTGCTCGTGCAGGTGGTGCAGGCGCACTGAGTACTGGCAAAGATAGCATGATGCAGCGCACATTAAACGATGAAGAGTACCAGCAGTGGCGCTTAAATCAAGATTATGTTGAAGGCTTTACTTCAATCAATAACGATTATAAGAGCCGTGAAGGTGAGATTAATGAGCGTGATGAGCGAACCAAAGATTACCTATTGCCAGAGCTTGAACGTAACGAGCTTCTGGAGCTGGCACGTCAAGAACATCTAGATAAAATGTGGGCGCTCGAGCAGGAGTATGCATTAAAGGACCAGACGCTTGCAGAGCAGCAGGCATCACAAAGAGTTGCTATTTACCAAAGCTTGTTTGCTGGCATGACCAATGCTGCATCTGTGTTCTTTGGCGAAAGCTCTAGAATGCATAAATTAGCATTTGCGATGGAAAAAGGTTACGCCGTACATACAGCGCTGATGAATGTTGAAACAACTCGTTCAAAAACCTTTGATGCTTTATCTGGCATACCTCTTATCGGTCCATATATTGCTGGACCTGGCTCAATAGCCGCCGCAGCCCTTCAGGTAGCGAATGCGGCTAATATTCAAGGAATGTCTGGGCCATCTGTTGCCGGTATCGCCCACGGTGGTCTAGAAAACGTGCCAGAGGAAGCGACTTACTTACTTCAAAAAGATGAGCGTGTGTTGTCACCTAAGCAGAATAAAGACCTGGTTAAGTTTATGGCCAACGGTCAAAAGGCGAGTACCGGCAACATTACTATCAACAACAACTCAAAGGCTGAAGTTAGTGCTAGACAAAATCCTGATGGCACGGTAACGGTCGATATGGTAGACAAGATGATTGAAAAGTCATTCAAACGTATTGGCCGCGCCAACTCAATCGAAAGCAAGAGCATACAGCGCGGCACAACAGCAAGGGTGAATCGCCGATGAATAATTTTGCGCTATGCCCACTGCAGCGCGGCTATACACCTGAACCGGCAAACAACCTATTAGAGCAAGCACTAATGGGTGGGTTTGCTCGTCAGCGTGTTCAGTTTGTCAATAATGTACATACAGTTACCGCATCGGTCATGCTTGACGACAAAGGTAAGCAGCAATATTGGTGGGCATTTTGGCGTAGTCATCAAGCGAATCCTCGTCCTTTTCTATGGCGTTTGATTGTCGATGATACTGAGATGACTACCTATGTCTGCCAGTTTGTAGCTGGCTCGCTACGGCTCAATGAACGTGACGGCAAGGTTTATAGCGTATCATTTGGTTTACGCTTGAAGCCAAACAAAACCGGCACAGATTTTGATGAAACCATCATTGGTCTGTGGGAGTCAGGCGACCCACGCAAATTGCTTAATTTACTCGAAAAACTGGTTAATGAAGACCTACCAGATGCATTAGGGAGTATCTGATGGTAACAATTGATGATATCAAAGACCTACATCTTGATAGTTCACCTAGCATTGCCCCACTTGAGACGTTAGAAGTTAGTCACAGTTTATGGCCCACACCAATACGCATTGTAACTAATCATGCGGATGGCGTAGATGCCATGCTTGAGACTGGCGAGACAGTATATTTTGAGTTTGCACCCTTGCTGATTAATCGCGGCAAGACTTCTGATGATCTTGATCAAAGTTTCAATATCACGCTTGGTGACTTGGGTGAGATTGTGCCACCACTGATTAAGCAAATAAGAGCGTCAGACAGCGATGAATATCCACAAGTTATCTATCGTCAATATGCATATGACGCTTCATCAATGACGTTTGCCAAAGACAAGCCTATTGATATTGCAAAGGGTTTATTCGTTGAGCAGATGAGCCGCGACCACCAAGCAACAACGTTTGATGCTAAGACGCCAGACAAAAACACCGTTGCCACAGGTAGGCCGTACTCGCCCAATTACTATGTTGATTTAAAGGGTCTGTTATGAAAAGCATTGATTCTTTGCTTAACCGTAAGTTTGACCGTGACAATTATCATTGTGTGCATCTACTGATAGATGCGGGTAAGCACTTATTTGAATACGATTTTAGCCACTGCTTTTTGGGTTTGACTGGCTCTATCGATGACAAGTTAATCCCAACTAAGTCAGCCATGCAGCAAGGCGACTTGGTTTCCAAGCCTAGTACCGGCACTATCGTTTTGATGATGACGCTTGATAATCGGCATCACGTTGGATTGTATTATTGCGGGCGAGTGCTGCATTTGTCCGAAACTGGCCCACGATTTGAAACCATGCGCACTATCAAACGCCAATATAAAAAGGTACGGTTTTATGACGTTAAAGATTTTCCACAACGAGCTTGATGCCACTGAATGCACAGAGCGTAGTTTCGACTGTCTTTTGACGGAATGGTTAGCAATACGTGAGGAATATCCTGCATCACGACTGTACAAAAGCACTATATGCGTGCAGAACGACATTACACCAAAGACCAAGGCTGAGGCGTGGGCGCTCAAAGATGTGACTGGTGATTATCAGGTTCTGTGTCATGCAGCAGATCCAGTAACACTAGGTATCATCGCAGCGGTTATCTCAGTAGGCGTGGCGGTATACACCTATGCCAATATGCCAGACATGAGTGCTACGAATGATGTGGCAGGCTCACCGAATAACAGTCTTGCACAACGTCAAAACAAACACCGCGTCAATGAGCGCGTGCCTGATATTTACGGCCGCCGTAAGGCTGTTCCTGATTTGATATCGTCTGTTTGGCGCCATTATGAAGACAATATTCAAGTCGAAGAATGCTTACTCTGTTTTGGTACCGGTTCATTTGCAATAGATGAAAACAGTATTAAAGAGGGTGAGACGCCTATCAACACCATTGAAGGTGCGTCGATAAGCATCTACGAGCCGAACCAGTCGCTGATTGATCCCAATCCACAAATTAAGATAGGCGCTACGTTTGATGAGTTGCCACTAGTCACCAAGCAAGTCTCTTCAATTGACGGAAAACAGACGCTACGCTCTCCCAATAGTGGTTATTTAGAATATAGAGGCGTTGTCTTCACGTCGCCAAATACCATACAGGTTCAAGCAGACCAAGGAACGATCGCAAATATTGAATGGGATAATGGTAGCTTTGTCAGTTTACTCAAACCTAAGATTGCTAAATTCACCAGCGAGTTTCAGTCTGGTGAGAAAATAATTATTGTAAATGCCATATACGGTACCGTTACGGATAGCATCATATCTGGAAATACCAATATCGATATTGCAGATGGTGTGCTGACCATCGCCGCAAAGCAAGACATATCCAACCCTGATGACTATAAAAAAATCCGTATCACATCGCTGCTAGTAAGTGATGAAAACGGGGGCAGTTTGAATCTGGCGGGCGAATATCCTGTTGAGAGTATCATCAAGTCTGGTAGTGATAGTGCCTACATTTATGAGTTAACACTTGCTGACGGCTACAAAGATATTAACCCAAGCTTTTACATGCTGACGGTCAACACAACTGGCGTGACATCGGGTGTGTTGACAGATAATGATAATAACGTAGACCTATCGGGCGAATACACCGTATCTAGTGTCACTGATACGAGTCTTACGCTGGTCAATCCAGCCGCTATGAATAGCGATTGGAATAAACTAAGTAGTTTAAACCAGTCACAAATAGTTAATATGCTCTCTCGGACTGTGACCTTTGCCAGCTCAAAAGATAATTTTATTGGTTGGTACTATGCCGGCAGTAAAGACAGCACAGGGTTTATCTTAAATTACTTGGCACAAAACGGTATATACCAGGGTAATACATCACAAGAAGTGGCTGTTGAAGTTGAATATCAGATGGTCGTTGATGGCGTGCCAACGGGTCCAATATTTAAGCATGGCGACGTTATGCGCGGTATTGCGAACAACCGCAATCCGATTGGTTTGACTATCAAAAGAGATCTGCCCAATGCTGGTCCGTTTAGATTTAGAACCAAGCGCTCTAATGACAACCGAGACTACAAAGGTAAAGATGACAACCTGATTGACGATGTGATATTTGAAAGCGCATATAGCTGTTATGAGACAAAGCGCTCAGTCTATGAGTACGATACTGTTGCACGACTACGTCGAATGGCAATCGGTTCTGGAACAAACGCCAGTGAGCTAAATGCAATTGTACATCGTAAGCTGAATACTATTGGCGGCTTTTTACCTACCAGCGACTTTGCCGGCATATCAATTGCCATGGCGCTTGATCCATGGATTGGCCGGATGGATGAAACTGAGGTTGATGTCGATTCTTTTTATGACTTGAGTGATGAGATAGCCACCTATTTCGGTACCGATAAAGCGACTGAGTTTAACTATACGTTTGATGATAAATACAGCAGCTATCAAGAGATGATCTTTACGGTTGCTGAAGCTGTGTTTTGTACGGCAAGACGAGAAGGCGGTCTGCATTATTTTAACTTTGAACGCGAAACACCTAATAGCTTGGTGCTGTTTAATCATCGCAATATTCGTCCAGAGAGTATGGTTGTCACTGAGTTTTTTGGTATCCAAGACAATTACGATGGTGTAGAACTGAAATGGCGCGATCCATCTGACAACTATAGTGAAGCGATCATCAGACTGCCTGATGAGCTGCGAACCAATTACAAGACGATTGACACTCAAGGCGTGACTAATTACGCACAGGCGCATTTCTTGGTGTACAGGGCATGGAATAAGTTGAGATATAACCGTAAAGCGATAGAATTTACCGCATATGGTGAGGGTGACTTGGTGACGCGCATGGATAGAGTCGCAATCGTTGATTCAACGGTACCGATATTATGCAGCGGGCAAGTAGAGCTGCAAGAAAATACGGTGCTAACTTTAGACTATCCGGTGAGTTTGGATGAATCTAAAAGCTACGTTGTACATCTACAGCTTAAAAACAGCACGGTCGATGTGATTGAAATTATTGGGCAGACTGGCGATGATCGAATAGAGCTGGCACGCATACCAATGATGCCGTTGGTAACCGATGGTATTGCTCATGCAGTGTTTAATATTACCGAAGCCACAGAGATTGAAGCTGATGCTTATTTGGTCAGCGAAAAGGTTGGCAAGGGAGTATTTGAGTCGACTATAAGCGCGATCGCTTATGACAGCAGGTATTATCCAAACGATAAAGATTACATAAACGGCTTGATAGCCTAAATTGATTTAAATATACGCCTCCTTAATTGGAGGCTTTTTTATGGGATGAAGAAAAATGGCTGATGACGTTTTAAAGATATTTGCCGAGGGTCGAGTTGACGCGCAGTCACTATCAGGATTTATGGGGCAGCCGTCAAATGTATTAGTGCCGCGACGACTTGCACCGCCAGTTAACACCCTTAATTACTTTTTGGAATACCTACAAGGTCTGGAGAAAGTCTATACGCAAAAAACAGGCGTGGTTAACGTAAATGGCGTGCAAGTAAAAGCGATTACGCAAGCGGTTAAAGACGCACTAAACAGTGCAGCGATTGATAACAACACGCAAGTTGATATGCTGGTAACGGTGTCAGCACAAGCTGTTGGGCAAATAGCTAGGACGCAATCAGATAAAAATTCAGATAGTTTTTCCACCAAGGATTTTGGCTTAATTCCCAACAATTCAACGGTTAATACGGTTAAATTACAGCAAGCTATTGATGCTACACCAAGCGGAGGAGCCATAGATATTTTCGGAAGCGACAATAGTTACCTTGTTGATGGCTCTATCAATATAAATAAGCCGATCACTATTAATGGGTTAGGCGCAAAGATTAAAACAAACGCACAGCAACCTATATTCTCAATAAAAAGCAATGACGTTTTAATTTTAGATTTAGAACTTATAGGCGCAGGTGTCGATAAGATATATCAAAATGGCACACTCATTGATGCTTCTGGTGTCAGTAATGGTGTGGGCGTCCCCTACACGTTCTTGGAAAACATTACCATCAAGCGATGCACAATGTCAGGGTCAGGAAGGTCTGGAGTTAGATTGCGGCATGTAAAAAACTTTGATATATCAGAAAATACTATTAAGGATGTCACCTATGCTGGCGTAGAAGTTAGAAGTGGACTGCTAGGTAGTGTCAGTTATAACAAAATAACCAATATTATTGAATCTGGTGTGAATGGATATGGCGTGTTTTTATCACAAGCTAATAGTGCTGATACGATAGCTAACCCTGTCAGCAAGCATTGCATAGTCAAAGGCAATTATATCGAAGGTGTGTTCTGGGAGGGTTTGGACTGTCATGGAGGAGAAGATTTAATATTTAATAGCAACACTCTTGTGGATTGCGGAAGAAAGAACGCAGCTATTATGCTGGCTCATGCTGACGATGAAAACTCATCACCATTATCTGGACCCAAGAGAATCAGTGTTACAAATAATACAATTAGATTTAACACACTAAAAGATAGTTATCATGGTATTGCAACAACTAGATTTGCATCTGCAAAAGCCGAGTCACTAACAATCTCAAACAACCTTATTATAGGTGCTGGAAATGGCAGCCTATCTTTTTCTGGTATTTTACTAAAAGCGGTTGACGGTGCGATAGTTTCCAGTAATACGTTGATTAGCTGTGGCGGTAGTTGCGTGATGGTTAATGGCGAAGCTAAAAACATCAATATTACAAGTAACACCTTTAAGGATGTTTACTCGAACACGTCTACAGCATCGGCTATTTATATTGATAGATCAGGCATAAGCAGGAGCGAAAGACTAAACGTATCATCAAACGCACTTTTCTTAGGTGACTTAGTTGCTAGTTATAAAAACAAGTATGGCTTGTTTACAACAAACACTGATGACGGCGGCTTAAGTCTAGGTAATAATGATTTTGGTTTGGCGGACACGTTGGATTATCGAATTACGCAATCTCACTTTGAGCAAAACAGCATCCCCACTATCAACTCAGGATCTGTAATATTTAGTTTGTCATCAGGCGACAACACAACAGAGCAAATAGTAACCCTCACCAACTCATTTGCAGGTAATACCACCTACACAGCATTAGCTTCGATAGATTCTGGGATTGTCGCCTTTACGCCTTTTTATGTTAAATGCACCAAAATCTCAAACACATCCATTAGTTTGAAAATATCAACATTCAGCGGCGCTGCATTTGGAGCTAGCGGCTCAATTAAAATAAATTGGATGGCTTTCGGAGTGTGAGCATAACCCCTTAACTGGGGTTTTTTATTATCTAAAATTTGAGGAAGGCGTATGCCAAACAACACACCCTTTTGGGACATCATTTTATTAAAGCTCTTAGTATTTCTTCCAAAAGTATTTGCAGCCGTTATTGGTGCGATATTTGGTTTAATGCTGTCAGGTGATATCGGTAAAGACGCAAACTTGAAAATTAATATGTCAGTGATCGCAAAATTTACGATCGCAGTTACCATTTCGCTTTTTGGTGGCTCAGCGCATATTGAGTTGATGGGTTATCAAGATTATAGCCCTATGACCCAAGGTGCAATCATGCTCATGTGGGCTGTTTTCGGTATGCTTGCAATTGGTATCGTCTATCAAGCCGTTGCGCTGATGCAGGGCAAGCCTTTATCGGCAATTATCAAAGAAGTCAAAGACGCCGCATTTGCAATTTTTGGCAAGTAATAACCAGTATTAAATACAGCCCCATTTTTGGGGTTTTTTTTGGAGCTAAATAAATGAAAGACAGCGAATTTTTCGATTGGGTGCGAGAGAATCAAGAACCTAAGCAATTATCACAAATGCAAGTTGATGGTGCCAAGAAAGTTTTGAGCGTGGTTAAGGCTGACGAGCTGCAATCTTTTGTAGCAGCATTAACAGGTTGGTCGATTAATGGCCATGATGTCGATGACAAGGCAGATACACTAGATCGCGCTATGTCACAAAAAGGCATTGAGCATCTAAAGCTAAGCGAAGGCTTGCGATTAAAAGCATATCAAGACACTGGCAAGGTATGGACGATTGGTTATGGTCACACGTCAGCTGCTGGTGGTATTAAAGTATATCAAGGTCTGACTATCACAAACGCTCAGGCTGAACAGCTACTCAAAGACGACTTGGCGCGTATGACGTACCCAGTAATCAAGCGTTTGGTCAAAGTGGATCTGACGCAAGGTCAGTTTGATGCACTATGCTCGTTTATATACAATCTTGGCGAAGGTCAGGTAAGTCAATCAACATTATTAAAGCTGCTTAATGCAAAAGACTATAAAGGTGCATCTGGTCAATTTGGCAGATGGATTTATGACAATGGTAAAAAGTTTGACGGCTTGGTGACTCGCAGAGAAAACGAGCAAGAATTGTTTGATAGTTAGCCGCATCTAGCTAAGTTTAGCTGCTATAATAACCTCTCAGGAGGGGGTATTAGCTCAGTTGGTTAGAGCGCTACTTGCGAGTAGAGGTCGAGGGTTCAAGTCCTTCTCCCCGTCCGATTAAATTTGAAGCCCTGTCATTAATTTGGCAGGGCGTTTTTTTATGCCTGCAACTAACACATCACACCAAACTGGCTCATAAAAGAATGAAACATCTCTGCATTGCAGAAAAGTCCTTTTATATAAAGCGCTACACCTGCTGCAATAGTCAAAGCTACCAGTACAAATAACCCTGTCATTGCCCAATTATTTAGGTTCTGATTATTACATGTTCCACAATACCAGTAATAATGCTTTATTCTAGCACCGCAGTCTGGACATCTTTTATGGTTAATCAGCACTTGATTTAATTCCTATATCTAGCTTATATTCAAATCATATAGTAAACATATAAGCTCAATAATTGTGAATATATTTATTCAAATTACATTAAATAAAAGGACTTATAAATGGGTAAAAGAAGCAGCTCAGTCAGCAATTCAAAGAAAGAGCGAAGAATGAAAAGAAAAAAACTTGAACAAAGAAAAAGACTGGAAAAAAATAAAAAGCATATCGATGCTAAACCTGCATTAGAACAAGAAAATCTTCCTTATGATTATAGCAAGCCCGTTTACAAATTCTTTGAGAAAGAAGAGTATGCTGATGCTCTTCTTTGCGGTAATGTACATTTGGGCACGTTGAATGTTTATAGAGGTTATGAAGATGCTGAACAAGGAGATTCAGAAGAAGCTTATGAAACATATCGTGCCAGCAAGATAGTAGGTAGTAGCAACGATCCCAAAGTTGCTGAGCAATTACGGCGATGCAGTATTCGTGTGGAAGGCTGTGATAACATTGTGGTCACACACGCTCGCAATGTAAGATCGCTTCCAGACGCATATGTATTCTGCACTAGTACCGAATACTTACCCGAAAATATGAGTGAAAAAATCGGCACAAAATATTGTGTCAAAATAAAAGACCCTGAAAGATTTTTTGATATTGTTTCAAGAAAAATTATGTCTATATCTCCTATGCATCAAGGTGCTATGGGGAAGGTTGTATATAAAGATAGACACTATAGTGGCTTAAGACAACCTCCTGGACCTATCGGCTTTGTTAAACCTGCATTTCCATATGAGAAACAAAAGGAATTTAGGTTTTTGTGGCTTATGAAAGACTCGGATAATTTAAAACCTTTTCAACTAAGTTGTCCTGAAATAAGCGACTTATGCGAACGAATTGCATAACTAAGAACCTGTGACATGATTCTTGACAGCCTGCCATGATATACAATCACATCTAATCACATTACACAATCGTAAGTCCTTGATATTATTAAGAGTGATTTTGATAGCGTGTGATAGTATTTGATGTAATCGGGTTCAACTCCCGCCATCTCCACCAAACATTAAAAATCCGATCAC
>TARA_R110000765_G_scaffold110186_1_pt1 | contig 20216 bp, 20 predicted proteins | sample TARA_R110000765 | Tara Oceans TARA_R110000765 (sample SAMEA4398168) | marine metagenome | biome: Polar Biome; feature: [MES] marine water layer (ENVO:01000295) within the mesopelagic zone...; material: water (ENVO:00002006), including particulate matter (ENVO:01000060) such... | reverse complement strand
AGGCTACGATATTGATACTGTAAAAGCATATACACCTGAAGGTTCTACATACACTCGCTATCGTCTTGTAGATGAACCACAACTTAACGTAATTTAATTTAGAAAGGATATATAATACTATGAGTATTATTCAAGGAACCGCATACTGGGCTTCGGTAACCCAACCTAACACCACCTATGAGCCTGTATGGTCTGTAGATGTAGGTAATCTTTCAGCTGCAGCTAAGAAAACTTTAAAGGCAGATGGTCTGGAAGATAAGATTAAAAATAAAGATGATGAGAAAGGTGATTTCATCAACATAAAACAAAAAGTCAACAAGCGTGATGGCTCTACGTTTGAACCACCAAAGGTTGTTGATGGTATGAAGCGTCCATTCGATTCTCTTATCGGTAATGGCTCTGAAGTTGCAGTAAAGTACACTGCAAGGGAATGGGAGTACAATGGTAAGGCAGGTATCACTGCTGATCTTAAAGCAGTACAGGTTATTAAACATATCCCGTATGGAGATGGTGAAGATTTTGATACGGTTGGTGGAAATGATCTTAATGATATTCCTTTTGATGATGTTCCTATGACTGCAGCTGGTTAAATATAGCAGTCATTTACGGCGAGGAAGGGTAGGATTTTAAAGCTCCTTTTGCCTACCCTTCCTTTTTTTTTAAGGAGTCTTAGGTATAATTATGGCTAAGAAAAAATCAATCAAGACATTAGTAGATGACATCTACAAAGTCTTTGAAGAATATCAATCGCCATCACAAGAAGACCTAGATACATTTTCAAAAAACATTACTGAGATAGTTTCCTCTCGTATATCTGAGAGGAGAGAACGCAAACAACATCTACGATTATCACAGATAGGTACACCTAATAGAAAACTTTGGTATTCTATGAATACAGATCAGTCTGAAATCTTATCAGGTCAAGATCGTTTGAAGTTTATGTATGGTGATCTTCTTGAAGAACTACTCAATCTTTTAATTAAAACTTCGGGTCATAAGATCGAAGACCTTCAGAAAGAATTAAAGATTGATGGTGTTGTTGGTCACCAAGATTGTACGATAGATGGTGTGGTTACTGACATTAAATCAGCAAGTTCTTTTGCAACTAAAAAATTTACAGATGGTTCAATACTTAGGGGTAACGATCCATTCGGTTACGTTGCACAGATATCAGCTTATGCTGAGTCACAGAAACAAACTAAGGCTGCGTTCCTAGTTATCAATAAAGAAAATGCAGCTTTACATTTACTTGAATTAGATTTCTTTGATATGATAAACGCTACTGATCGTGTTAAAGAATTAAAGCAGGTAGTTAAAAATGATATCCCACCTGAAAAATGTTATGAAGATCAAGCTGAAGGAATGTCTGGTAATCGTGTACTTAATATGCATTGTTCTTGGTGTCCCTATAAGTTTACTTGTTGGTCTGATGTTAACAATGGTACTGGCTTGCGTGTATTTAAGTATGCAAAAGGTCAAAGGTACTTTACAAATGTTAGTAAAGAGCCGAATGTTCAGGAGATTACATGTTAAATTTTGACAAAGGAAAACAAGATGTTTTATTTAGTACAGATAGAATTACTAATATTGCAAAGTTTTGTAATGCAATCTATGACAACAGTAGAAAGCTTGGTGTAGATCAGGACGTACAAGATAAAAAAAGAACAGGCCGTGAAGTAAATCTACAAGGTATGGCAGCGGAGATTTGGTTTAAAGAACGATATCAAATTCCTTACTCGTTAGAGATAACTGAAGAGGCTATTAAACCTAGATCATATCTAGAAGATATAGATGTTAAGTATAAAGATTTGATATTTGAGATTAAACAAACTACGTATTCTAATGGGTGTTTATTTCTAAGACCTTCAACACCTTACCATAAAGAAAGAAAAATTCTTGGAGATATATATGTCTTAGTAGTTGGATCATTTCCACATTACGAAACATGTAAGTTTATTTCTAGAGAAGAATTTATTTTTATTAACTCAGACGATGAAGGTGTCCTAACAAAACGTATGCACAAACGTATTGGAAAACCGGGGTACTTTGTAGAACAAGATGAAATGAAAAACACATTAACTGAAGCAGTAAAGTGGCTAAAAGAAAACGAAAAACTAGCCGCTTAAATTTTAGAAGTGGATCAGAGAAGAAATGTTCTGACCTTCTAAATAAAAGAAAGGTAGAGTATGCTTATGAACCTACGAAGTTTCCGTATGTTCTAACAAAGACATACCTACCTGACTTTTATATTTCTAAATATAATTTTTACATAGAAGTTAAGGGTAGGTTCACAAGCTCAGATAGAGCGAAGCATCTATATGTTAAGAAGCAACACCCTGACTTAGATGTAAGATTTATGTTTGATAATCCAAATGCAAAACTTTATAAAGGAGCATCATCGACAAATGCAGATTGGGCTGTAAAATATAACTACCTATACTGTAAAACATCCGAAGGGATTCCGAAAGAATGGTTTAAAAATGCCTCCAAAAAACACAAGTGATATAAATATATTACTAGATGATTTAATAATTAATAGTTCCCAATCATCCTCACCTGAACGAACTTTATTTTTAGCAGTCATACTTCAAGCTTTACTTGACGCTACAAAACCCACATACAATGGCGAAGCTGAACAGTCAGACCTTGATAGAAGAAGTGCACAAGCTTGGTTCAGTTCTTCAGTAGGTGTTACTGCTAAAGATTTTTCTGATGTATGTGATATGGCTGGAGTTAATGTTAGCTATACAAAACACTTTGCTTATAAAGTTTTACAGTCAGGTGAAATTACTTTTATTCGTAAGCGTATTAACGCTCTTCTTACACATGATTAGGATTACAATATGAAGGATAACGTAAACCACCCAAGTCATTATAACTATGCTGGTATTGAATGCGTTGATGCTATACAAGCAGCTACAGGTAAGGAAGGTTTTGAAACCTACCTACAAGGAAACATTATGAAATATATATGGAGATATAAATATAAAAATGGAGTAGAAGATTTACAGAAAGCTAAGTGGTACTTAGAAAAATTAATATCGGTACAGGAATAATAGGGATAATGCATACCATGAAATATCTAACACGAGAATTAAAAGTAAAAGAGTTTCACAAAAAGTTTAACCTAGATGTAGATAGCCAGCCAAGAGAATCTCTTTTAAGTTTAAGATCAAAACTTATTCTTGAGGAAGCTAATGAAGTATCAGAGGTTTTAAATGAAATGAGTATGTCTGTTATACAGGGTAAGCCTGTGACTCAAGAACAAACAGAACATTTATTAAAGGAGTTAGCTGATCTACAATACGTTCTTAGTGGGACAGTAGTTGCACTAGGTAATATTAAAACTGATAACTTTGATGCAGCTATTAATTTAGTACATAAAAGTAACATGTCTAAACTAGACAACGATGGTAATGTAGTGTACGATTCAAAAGGTAAAGTCTTGAAAAGTGACAACTACAAAGAACCCGATTTAAGCCAGCTTATTTAAAGGAAAAAATATGTCCAGTAATTATGAAGACTTTATCCACATTAGCAGATACGCTAGATACATATCAACAGAGAATAGAAGAGAGACTTACGCTGATACTGTAGATCGTTGGTGGATGTATATGACAAATAAATTTCCATCTCTATCCAAACATGAAGATGTTTACAAAGCTATTCTAAATAAAGAAGTTATGCCATCTATGCGTACTATGATGGCTGCAGGAGATGCGTTAGATCGTAACAACATAGCTGCTTACAACTGTAGTTACCTAGCGGTAGATGATCCGAAAGCTTTTGATGAAGCTCTTATGATCTTAATGTGTGGCACTGGAGTAGGCTACTCTGTAGAGCGTGACTCAGTAGAAAGATTACCAGATGTTCGTAACCATATCACTCGTACTAAAGATGTTATTGTTGTTGCGGATAGTAAAGAAGGATGGGCTAGAGGATTGCGTCAGCTTATCATGCATCTATATGCAGGAGAACATCCAACGTGGGACTTATCAAAGATCAGACCTGCAGGTAGTAGATTAAAAACATTTGGCGGTAGAGCTAGTGGACCTGAACCTCTAGATAATTTGTTTAGGTTTGTAACATCTGCATTTTATAAAGCTCAAGGAAGAAAACTTTCTAGTTTAGAATGTCACGATATAATGTGTGCAGTTGCAGCTGCTGTTGTAGTAGGTGGTGTACGTAGAAGTGCAATGATAAGTCTATCAAACCTTAGTGATGATCGTATGAGACATGCTAAAATGGGAAGTTGGTTTAATGAAAATGTTAATCGAAGCTATGCGAATAACTCTATCTCATTCTCATCCAAACCCGATATGGGTACATTCTTACGTGAATGGACTTCTATCTATGAGTCTAAAAGCGGTGAGCGTGGTATATTCAATCGGGTAGCTGCGGTTAATAAAGCTAAAGAGATTGGACGAGATACAGATTATTTATTTGGAACTAATCCTTGCGGAGAAATTTCACTACGCCCTAAACAGTTCTGTAATTTAAGTGAGGTAGTTGTTCGTCCACATGATACTAAAAAGAGTATCAAAGATAAGGTACGTATAGCCACTATCATTGGTACGTATCAATCAGCACTGACTGATTTTAAATATGTATCTAAAAAGTGGACAGACAATAGTGAAGAGGAAAGATTGTTAGGTGTTTCTATTACAGGAATATTTGACAACCCAATAACATATAAACCTGATCCATCTTTCCTTAGTATGCTACGTGAATACACTCATGAGATTAATAAATCTATTGCAAAAGAATTAAAGATACCTGTATCTGCTGCAATTACTACAGTAAAACCTTCAGGTACAGTATCACAACTTGTTAACAGTGGTAGTGGTATACATCCACGTTATGCTCACCATTATATTAGAAGAGTAAGGGCTGACTCAACTGATCCATTAGCACAATGGATGATAGATGCAGGTATGCCTCACGAGATAGATGTATATAACAATAAAAATTACGTATTTTCATTTCCGATAAAATCAAATGAACACGCAGTAACTCGTAATGATATATCCGCACTTCATCATCTTGATATATGGTTGAAGTATCGTAAGTACTGGACTGATCATAACCCTTCTGTAACTATCTATGTAGGTGAAGATGAATGGGCTGATGTAGGTGCTTGGGTCTATCGTAATTGGGATGATGTATGTGGTGTAACATTCCTACCTCGTGAAGATGGCTCACATAGTTATGTCCAAGCTCCTTATGAAGAGGTGGACGAGAAGCAATGGGAAGAATTGTCTAAGGGTGTACCATCTATTGATTACTCTAAGTATATTGAGTATGACGATAACACTACATCTTCTCAAGAGTTAGCTTGTACTGCAGGAGTATGTGAGATTTAATATGGTTGATCCTGAATATTTTATCATAGAAAACTTCTTAACACCTGAAGCATGTGACATGTTGATTGAGCATGTTCCAACTGGTCATACAGCATCTGTATTAGACTTGAATACACCTATCAAAGATAAAGCAAAAAGAGATACACAACTAACTTTTCTTGAGCCTGATAGTATGGTAGGTCTAGTGTATATGTATGCAGCTAAGAAAATAAACGAAGAGTTAAACTGGAACTTTAATATCACAGGTGTGGAATCAATACAGATATTAAAGTATGATGTAGGTGGATTCTATGTGCCTCATATAGATGTTCTACCTACATCACCTACCCAGAGACAACGTAAAATTTCTTTTAGTGTAGCTTTAAATTCTCCTAATGAATATGAAGGTGGTGAGTTTATAGTTTACCCTATGGCAAATCCTGATGGTGTCCCTCTTAAATTACCTAAAGGTGATGCTGTAGTCTTTCCTTCTTTTCTTTATCATGAAGCTAGTGTGATTAAAGAAGGGACTAGATACTCTTCAACTGCATGGATACAAGGAGAAAACTGGAGATGAGATGTAGAAAGTCCTTGATTAAACTATACAAATTAATTATACTGTAGTTATAGATAAAGACAGTGATAAAACTGCATAACATATAGGAAGATGTATGTATAAAAAACAACCTATAATTTATATTGGTTATGATGAACGTGAGCATGATGCATTTGAAGTTCTAGTTCATTCAATAAATAAACATGCATCTAAACCTATTACAATTATACCACTCAAACAAGATAAGTTAAGGGCTGCTGGGCTATACTCACGGCTACATTCTACTGATGATAATGGACAGTACTGGGACAGTGTAGATGGTAGACCCTTCTCTACTCAGTTTTCTTTTACTCGCTTTTTAGTCCCTGCTTTAAACCAGTACGAGGGATTAGCTTTGTTTATGGATTGTGATATGCTTGTACGCTCTGACATATGGGAAGTATTTGATTATTGTACTGAGTCTAAACGAGCAGTGTATACTGTGTTTCATGATTATGATCCTGAAGAAGGAGTTAAACTAGATAATAAACTACAACAAAATTATTCTAAAAAGAATTGGTCTAGTTTTGTTGTATATAATTGTGAGCATTCAGATCATCAAGAGCTAACAAGTTTTGATGTATCTCGTAAGTCAGGTAGATATTTACATACCTTTAAATGGTTAACTGCACCTATGAGTTTTGGAGAGATTCCAGAAGAATGGAACTGGTTAGACAATCACTCATCTGAAGATACAGAAGCAAAGAATGTACACTTTACTACAGGTGGACCTTGGTATACTGATTGGAAAGCTAGTCGTAAGGTTGATCAAAAGTATGCAAGTGAGTGGATCAATGAATATAATAACCTTCAGGATTTTTAAATGTTAAATTTTGTTACAAGTTTACACGAAGAAGGCTTACGTACATATGGTTTACGTATGCTTAACTCAGTTGCAAAACACTGGGATAAAGATAGTTTACAATTAACATGTTACTATCATGATTTTGATATTAATATTTATAATATTCCTGAAGTACCTCATATTAAATATCGTTATCTAAATGATGTACAAGACATGATTGATTTCCGTAACAACTTTAAACAATATGATGGTGTTACAGAGGATGGATATGATTGGCGTAGAGATGCTATTAAGTGGTGTCATAAAGTTTTTGGAATGACTGAGTTTGCATTTGAGATGGCAGAAAATTCTGTTAATCCCGGATGGATGATATGGTTAGATGCAGATACAGTTACAACTAAAAATTTCTCTGAGTCTAGTATAAAAGAATATCTGAATGATAAGTGTTCTATCGTACATATGGGACGAACAGAGATGGACTATAGTGAAACTTCTTTCTTAGCTTTTAATTTAGATAGGGAAAATCCACTACAATTCTTAGCTGATCTAAGAGGAGCTTATATGAGTGGAGAGATGTTTGGTTATCGTGAATGGCATGATGGCTTTATTATGGAACGTCTTTTAAATATATATAAAGCACATGGTACTAACACACACAATCTAACACCTAACATAAAAGGTTTAGATGCTTTTGGACAGTCACCTATATCTGAATACATGGAGCATTTTAAAGGACAAACAAAACTTCTTGATCCAGAGGAAATATCTCCAGATATAAATGGTCCTACTAGGTATGGTCAGTTACTTAAAATAGTACAACACTATAATATTAAATCAGTTATTGAAACTGGTACATGGAATGGAGGCAGAGCTATACAAATGGCAGAAGCTGCCTTTACTAAATTTAATAAATTTACATACACAGGTTTTGATTTATTTGAAGACGCAACAAACGAAACTGATCGTATTGAATTTAATCCTAAACCACATAACTATAAAGATGCGGTTACAAAACGTCTTGAGATTTATCAGGAAAAGAAAAAGAAAGAAGGAAAGACCTTTACCTTTAAACTTATTAAAGGTCGTACAGATACTACCCTACCAAAGAAAAAATATTCCGCTGACTTAGCATACATAGATGGGGGTATATCATATCCTACTGTTAAGAATGATTATGAAAATATTAAATCTGATATTGTGGTTTTTAATAATTATTTTTCTGAAGATGAAGAAGGTAATAAACCTAGTGAAGAACACTGTGGAATTAATCAACAAGTAGATTATTTAATAAAAGAAATAACAGATAGTAAACTAAATTATAGAGTGAAGGTATTACCATCAAGTGATAAAGTTATGGATGGTGGTAATACTCACCTAGCTTTAGTTCTTAAAAAGGATAAACTTCCAGACATCCCTGAAGAATTTAGAAAGGTTCCTATTGTTGTCAATCCTAAAGATTGTATGCCTGATGAATACATTCTTAATAATGTAAACACTAACATAGAATTAGTAAAAGATTTAAACTGGATTAAAGTTTGTGGTTTAACTCAAGATAATTTAATTATAATATCTGGTGGGGATATTGATTATAAAGATTTACGTTCAACTATAAAAAAATTTAAAATAGCAGGACAAGGTTATAAAATTGTATGTGTTAAACATGCATATCCAAAACTTCTTAAACATAAAATATATCCTGACTACTGTATCATATTAGACCCAAGACCTATTGATGGTATCTCAACGCATGGTGTGTTACGTAAAAATTTATTTAAGAAGGTACGTAAAGATACATTGTTCCTTGTCGCTAGTATGACAGACCCATCAGTAGTAGAATATCTAATTTCTAAAGACGCAGACATTAGGTTATGGCATGCATATAGTGATGCTATTCGTGATAAAGATTCAAAAGAATTAAAGACACACCCTTCTCTTAATCTAGAAGAGAATGTTACATTGGTAACAGGGGGTACGTGTGCAGCTATGAGAACAATAGGTATGTTCCATGTTCTAGGTTTCAGAACATTTCATCTATTTGGTTTTGATTGTAGTATAAAAAATATAACACCTAAACAAGAGAAGGAACGTCTAGAGGATAGTGAAAATCCTAAGTATATGAAGGTTGAACTTCATGGTAATATATTCTGGACAACTGGTGAGCTATTAGCAATGGCACAAGATTGTGAAAAACTTTTTGATAGAACAGATTTAGATATGAATATTAATTTTCATATTAATGAACCAACACTAGCTTCTGAAGTATATAAAGCTTCATTAAAAAATAACGAACTTAATTATAAAGAAATTTTTAATGTCTCTTAATAAACAACAAGAAGTTTTTTGTCAGCATTATACATTAAGCCGTAATGGTACTGAGTCAGCTAAACAAGCTGGCTACAGTGCTATTGCTGCAGCTAATCAAGCTTCTAGATTACTCAAGAGAGAAGATATAAAAGTAAGATTAGAAGAACTTGAAGCTACCTTTGAGACTGAAATTGATGTTATCAGAGAACTAGAGAAGCAGTATACCTATGCTAATACACAAGGACATACCAACAGTGCAATCAAAGCTCTTGAGATGTTGTCTCGTGCACGAGGTAATAGTCCAGACAATATTCAACAATCATCTGAGTCTTTAGAAAAAGAAATCATTAGATGTATGGAAATATTAGGAGAGGAAAAAGTTGTTGAGCTTGTAGCTAATTGTAATTGGAATTATAGTTTACCTACTCTAGAAGAACAAGCTGAAGCTGAAGAGATTGTTATTAAACAAACAGTAGATGAAAAGAACTAAGACAAAAACAATTCTTTTTCAGCTGCCCTACGTAGTACTAATCCTCTAAGGATTTTACCATTAGCCATTCTCCATTTTTTAAATTCATTAGCTGCTGCTAATCTTTCATTCCTATTTAGTTTAGAACGAAGTGTAGAATTTTGTAGGTTACCTAGCCCTAAGTTATATGAGAATGATATAAGGGCTGCATGTTCGTTAGCATTTAAATCTACTTTAATAAGTCTCTTAACTCCAAGCGCAAACTTCTGTAGATCAAAAGCTAGAATGCCTTCAGCTTGCTCTATAAGGATGTCAGGATCATCTATTGTTACTCGCCTACCATCAGGGTAACGAGTAGCTCCAAAGCCTATCGTAGGGACTTTAGCTGGACATAGATATGGATATAGATGACAACCTTCGAAGTGTTTTATAATTGGCACTGAAAAGGTAATAGCACTGTCTATTTTTGATTCCACTTGGTTACCATCCTATTACCAAACCAGAATGAAATCACTGCAGAGAATAACATCTGGATATCTTCTGACCATACAATATTAACGGCATCTCCTGCCGCTAGACCTGATGCTGTTAATGCTATGTATGCGCTTACCTCAACAAAGACAAACAAACCAAAGAAGCAGTATGTTATTACTGGTCTAACTGAAGCTGATAGTGATGAAGTCCATGAGGCAGCATTCTTATGTAGAGCAGCGTCATGTTTATACATAGCTTTCATCTGATCTATATCAGCCTGTGTATTTATTTCTTCTAATCGTTGTATATGTGCATCAGATTGAGCCTTCATCTGAAGGTCCATCACTTTTAATTCATGTGATTTATCAGCACGATCTTGAAAATAGTCCATTACCTTTGGAAGAAAGGAAGTACCAAACCCAAGAACTGATCCTAGTAAACTTAACATATTAATCTCCTGTCACTGTAGAATTTAGTAATTGATCATATATATTTCTTATATCTTCTACTGGTATTTTATTCTGACCTGTACCAATATCTGTTGCCATATCACTTTGACTTAGCCCTGAAGGAATAAATTGATTCATTTCTGTTCGTAATATATTAGGCAACCTATTAGGTTGTGACATAATACTTTTACCTAGCCCCATTGCTTTTATTATGGCTTCATTATCAAATCCTAATTGTCTATACGCATCCATAGAATATTGAATTTCTTCTTGTGCTTTTAATCTATCCTTTTGAGTAGATAAATATGCATCATAGATACTTTGACTAGTTGAATTTTGATCACCTATTTCTTTTTTAAACTTTTGATTTGAATTTAAAATACCTTCAAATGGACGTAGATTATAATTTAATCCAGCTGAAAAATCCATTCTCTTCTTACCTAATCCAAGCAAGCCTTGCATGTTTACTTCTTCAGCATTTATAATTGCACCGCTAGACCTACCTTTAGACTTCTCAAAGGCTTCTTTCTTTTTAAGATAGTTCATAAATCCGGGAGTAAAAGGATCAAGGGCAATTGACATAGCATTAGCTATACTATCAGATACCCCTACATCAGTTAGTTTAGTTCCTACATAATCTGATGTAGGAGTAAAGGCTTCTCCCCTACTCTTTGTACCTGTTCCAAATCTTAGGAATGCATCAGTTAACATAGATGTTCCAACAAAAGGAGCCATTTGATTTTCAAATAGACCTGTCATTGCCTGATTAAATTCAGGTCTGTTGGTAATATTTATTTCACCATCCTCATAATCAACTGAATTAATTATTTGATGTGTAGCTCTTGCTGCTGATTTAAGATAATCAAAAGGATCAAGAGAACTAAAACTTAAATAGTCCACACCTATCTGTCCAGTAGGATTAAACTTACTTTGTTTTTTATCAACACCACTTAAATAAATTCTATCTGAGAATGCTTCGTAAGGTGGAGCTAAAGTATTAATTGCATCTACTTGATCATTAGTAACATCATGTGAAACTTTACTAAATTCTGACATCATACTTGGTAACATACCAACTGTTGTAAGACCTGCAAGTTTTTTAGCTGCTTCTTTTTGTAGTATTTTATTTCCACTCATTGCATCTTGTAATGTATACTTACCTAAGTTTTTAGATATACGTATCATTTCAGCTGGGAAAGAAAGGAAGTCTCCTAACGGACTTACTCTTAGTCCTTGAATAGCTCGACTAACCTGTGCATAGTTAGGCATTAGATCACGAGTACGTTGTGCTGCTAATCTATCTAACTCTCCTTCACCTACATCAGGAAGAGCTTTCTTTAAATATGCACGAGTTTTTTCAAAGTGCATAATTTTAAAGACATCATCTTCAGCTTGATATATTTCAAAAGGTTTTTTAACAGTAGCTTTTTTAGCTAAATCAACAGCCCTGTTCTTACTACCTACTTCCATCCAGTTATAAGGGTCTTTACCTGCCTGTTGTAGGTTACGTCTAATCATTCCTAAACCTACACCACTATTAACTACACCTAGTTCAGAAAGTCTAGCTTGATACTTTCCTAACTCCTCATTACTTTTCCCAGCTAAAGATCGAAGGGTAGTTCCTATAGCTTTACCTGCTCCTTTACCTACAGGAAGTATTCCATTTGCAAGAAGAATTGTAGCTTGTCCTATTGTGTTTGCTGTATGAGTTGCTGGATTATAAACTGTCTTAGCAGCTTGAGTAACACCTTTAGCTTTTAATAATAATTGTAAAAACTTATTGTCAGGTGTAGCCCAATCATCTAAACCTCTTGATATTAATTTTTGATATGTTGGATCGACATATAAACCTTCTAAAGGATTTTTAATATCTTTATATCTAGCATTACCAAATACTTTTTGTAATCTTTTATCTAGACCAGCCGCTGCATTAACAAAATCTGCATCATCTATAAAAGTTTTATCTGTTTTAGCTAATCCTTTTTGGATCATGTTATCTTTAATCTCATTTAAAAAATCTACTTCAGAATTATATCTAGAAAGATTAGCCATTGTCTTAGAGTAGTTTGTTGCAGGGTCTTTTATCTCTCCATAAAATTCTCTTAATTCTTTTGGTAAATTTTTCCTACGTTTTAATGCACCTGATTGACTTCCTCTAACAAGAGAATTAGAAAGAATTGCTAACTCTCTTTCAAGTTTATTTTCAGGGGTAGCCCTTGCCATAGCTAAAAGAATTTCCTGTACTTTAGCATTACTTGTATTGTTACCAACCTTTTGTTTAATAAAGTTAGCAGCATTTTGTACAAGCTGATCATCAGGTTTAAATTTTTTAACTCGTTTAACCATCTCTTTTCTAAATTCTGGATTATCAAATAGATCGTATGATCTATTAACATATAGACCTAGATTTTTATCTAATACTCCAGCTAAATTAGAATGGTTAACAGTATTCCTACCAAGTTTCTTAGACATATTATCTATATTACCACGCATCTTTGTGATAATTGTTTGAACTTCAGGACTTGTAGGTAATTGTCTACCTTCAGTTAAAGCCATGTTTAAAACTTTCTGTCTATTTTCTTTAGATAGTTTACCTAATACTTTATCTTTTTTAACTGCACGTTGTAAGTCTTGAGTTAAACCATCAGTTGCTTTTAATATAGCTTTAGATGCGTTGTCTCTCTTAACTGCAGCTGAAAAAGTTATGTCATCAACACCTCGTTGAGATGTAAAGTTTTCTCGTACAAATCTAGAAAGTACATTATTAGATGCAGTAGAAGATACTCTTTTAATCGCATCTTCACCTAAAAGTTTTGTAGTTCCTTTACCAACACCTGCCCCTACTAGTTTAGTTACAGCAAAACCTAATGGAATAGCTGCTGCTATACCTGACTCTAGTGCTATATCTTTAGGAACTTGTTGTTTATAATACTCTGCATATTTTTGTTGTTTAGATAAACCAGTACGATCAATACCTACGTCATCTAATTTTTTATCAATATCATCACCAATAAAAGGTGCAGCTACTGCATATCCTGCTCCATACTGTGCAGCTGTTGCACTTTGCCCTGCAACTTTAGAAACCTTTTCTCCTACAGTATTCTTAACTTGTCTACCCATACGAGATGCAGTTGCTCTAGCAGCTGGAGATAATGCAGCTGTAGCTTTTAATCCTAATTGTGCACCTTTAACTAGACCTGTTGCTGGAATTAAAACTCCTGCTATTTGTCCTGTCATATCTTCTATGTCACCTGCAGTACTCTTTGAATGATATGGATCAAACACTGTACCTATTGCTTCTTTAAATGATTCTGGAAGATATTCGTCAGAAAATTCACCTGCTTTTTTTGCTATAACATCAGTAATTTCTTGACCAGTTTTAGTTGTATCTGCTAGTACATCTCCAAGTTCAACTATTCCTCTAGCTGTATCTCCAATAGCTCTACCTACTATACGTGAACCAAAAAAACCAGTTTGAATATTATCATCTAGTTCAATTTGAAATTCTTCTCGTCCCTCTGGAGTTAATTCATCTAAACTAGATACATTATATTTTTCAAAAATCTTTCTACCAACATTATCTTTGATAGGTTCATACTCTAAATATGCATCTTCAAAATCTTTTTGATCAATACCTCGTTCCTCTAATAACTGTAGTCTTTCTTCTTCAGTTTCTAGATTAGAGATACTATCTAAAGTTGATTGAAACTCTTTAGATTGATATGAAATAGCCATTCTTTTTAATTACCTATAGTTTTAATTAAGTGTTCTAGAAACTTGGACTTAGGTTCTTAGGGTCTATTGGCCTAGCTGCAGGGGTTTGACTAGCACGATTTATAACACTACCTGCATTTGTACCTGTAGGTGTACCTGTATTTGTACCTGTAGGTGTAGGTATACTAGATCGTGGACCTGACCTTCCTCTGAAACTAGCTAATTGTTTTTCAAAGAAAGTCATCGATTCAAGACTATTACCACTCTTAGCATAATACTCTAGAGCTTGTCTTTTTATTTCAGCTAATTTTCGAGGATTATCTCTAAATAATAGTTTTAACTCGTCACCTAAAGTAGTATCAATAGAGCTATTCATTGCTTTACTAAACTCAAATGCACCTTTACCTAATGCAGCTACTCTGTCATTAAATGAGTTTTCCTGTTCAATCAGTAGTTTTTTTACTTCTAAGTTTTCAGCAAACTCTAGTCCACTAATGTCACCTTGAAGTGTAGCTAGTTTCAAAGCTTCAGCATCCATCTCACTATCTATACCACGGCCTTCTCTCATTGCAGCTTGTATATCAGGTAAAGCTACTTGAGAACCTGCAACTAAACCATCGACAATACCTTTACCTTCTCCACCTGCTTGAGCCATCTTTAGAAAGCCTTGCATTAATCCTAGAGCTTTATCCTGTTCTGTAGACTCTTTTCTTTTTTCACGATTACCAGCTTGAGCAGCAAGTAACTCTGTAATTTTATCTTTAAGTGCTTTTCTATTAGATTGAAGTCCTTGAAGTGGGGGAACATTTATAGGACTTGGACCCATTCCTGTTTGACTAAAAGGTATAGTTGTCATTTCTGCAATATTTGTTTGACCAGCTTGTGCAAAGCCCATCTTCTTTACAACATTAGGAGCTTTCTTCTTTAAAGCTTGAAGTCCTTTATTACCTGCAGGTACTTTCTTTAAAGGTAATGATGCAATACCACCACCTTCATTACCAAAAGCTTTGAAGCCTGATGCACCTGCACCAACTAAACCAGCTACTTGAGTAGCTAAGTTAGGGGGTGGTGTTGACTGTTGACTTGCACCAAACACATTAGGTGTCAGAGGAAAACCACGAATAATAGAACTATACTCTTGTAGTACACGTTCTGGATATTGCTCTTCTTCCAAGAACTGTTGATATGCAATATCAGTTGCACGTTGATCTTGTTGTTGTTTTTGTGCACCTACACCAGATAATGCACCAAGTTCTGCAGTTGCAAGTCGTGGAGCAAGTTCAGCTAGACCTGCAAACTGTTGTCCACCTGAAAGGTTTCTAGCTCTTTCTCTTTCAAACTGACCAGCAGCTTGTTCAAATGCACTTTGTGATCCTGTCTTTTGAATATCAGAAAGTAGTTGTGCTTCATTACGCCTCTGTTCTGATTCTAAAATAGCTTGTCGAGAACCACCAAAGCCACCTGAAGCTGCTCCTTGTGTAGCAATATCTTGACGTTGGGTTGATCCTTTACGTTCAGCTTCTCTCTTCTGTATATCTACTACAGACTGCATATATGGAGACATAAATTGTTGTGCAGCTGCAGGAGTAAAACTTTGTTGAGATGCTAGAGTTGCACCAAAGGCAGGAGCCATATAAGTTTTAGCTGAAGCAAGAGTAGGATCAGAAGACAGACCAGCATTTACAAGACCTGTAATACCTTGTTGAGCAGCTTGTTGTTCAGGAGTAAAGTCAGCAAGTCTTGGACCGGGAAATACTTGAAACCCAGCCTCATCTCTAGATTCAGCCCTAGTCTTAGCACGTTCCAGTATATCTTCGATATAAGGTTTCAACTCATCAGGAAACTCTGAAGTTGTTGATGTAGCTGCTTGGGCAGCTGGGGGTGGTGGCGGTGACCCTCCCATTCCCATGTTATTCTCCTTTCCCTGTAGTAATAATTTCTCTTATCATAACTGTACAACCTTTAGTCCAGCTTAATTCACTTAAAATTTTTAACCATCCCTTACGACCATACATTATTAATCTTTTACATTTATTTTTAGTAGCATAATCTACAAATGTATTTTCTAAGGTAGTTAGATTTATCCATTCTTTACCATCTTTACCTGTAACTAAACGAACTAACAACTCACTAAAATTTGGATAGTTAATAAGTTCAGTTACACCTAAACCTTTAATCTCTGATGTGATTGTATCTATAACAATCCACAGTTCCCAGTATCCACACTCAATATATTCTTTGTAATCTTCAACTGAGTATTCTCTATCTGTTTTATTTAATCCTTTTTCAATTAATACTTCTACAGCATTCCAATAATATGTTGCATCTTTTTCAGATAAGCGTACAATCTCAATCATATGTTAACCCATAAGTGAAGCCAACTCCCTTAAACCATTTAGTTCTTTTGGTTGTTCACCTTTAGTATAAGCTTTTTGCCTGATGTTCGCTACAAAATTATCAAGTCTATCTGTGCCTGAGTCAGTGCTTCCATTACCTAATGCAGCTACTGTATGAGCATCAAGAACATATTCATCAGGAGAAAGTAAAGCATAATCAGGATCATCGTTCTCTTCCTTCATTACTTTAAACATAACATTATCTGACATTCCATCTGATGCTACACCCCCACCTTCAACTAAACCACTAAACTGTTGGTAGTCTCCACCCATGCTGTCATATAAAGCTTCGATACCACCACCTGATTGTGCAGGTACATAGCCTCTTGCATTATTACTACGCTGACCAACTACTCCAGCTTGTCCACCATATACTCCTGCAGGTGCTTGTGCACTTTGAGTATTTTGGAAAAATTGAAGAGGATCACCTTGACCTATAGCAGACTGACGAATATCTTCAGTTGTTAAACCTTCTTGAGCTTGAGGTGTCATTTTAATTTCTTCACCAGCCCTTGTTCCATATGCTGATTGTGCAGACCTACCTGCAGGAGTTTGAAGTTGTCCTGCTTGTGCCATTTGATCTAGCATTCCTGCACCACTCATAGGCATACCAGCTGCTCCTGCAGCTAAAGTAGGAGCAGAACCTAAAGCTGCTTGTGTGACTTGACCAGCTGTAATATCACCAACAAGTTTAGTACTTGCAGAACTTCCTAATGCTTCAGGAATAGCTTGGCTTAAAGGAACTCGTGCAGCTTCTGCTCCTGCGACTGCTGCTTGTCGTGATATTAAACTTGCTCCTGCACTAGGGTTAGCAGCTAACATTTCTGCCCCAGTTAAGCCAGCCTTTTTTAAAGCTGCAGTTCTTGCGGCTGCTTCTGCACTTTGTGTAGCTGCCGCTGTTGCACTTGGTGCTATTCCTTTTACAGCCTCTGCACTTATGGCCGAGCTTTGTAAATATCCACCTGCACCTGCAAGTAAAGCATCAAAAGCTGCAGCACCTGCATCTCTGTTAACAGCATATGAAGTTAAACCAGCAGCTGCAGCAGGAATAATAAAACTACTACCAGCAAATAATGGGGCAGCAGCACCACCTGTAGCAGCTGTAGCAGCTATAGCAGCTGCAGTAGGTAGTAATGATTTTAAATTAAAAGCTTCTGGTAATCCAGTATCAGGATTTACAGTAAGCTGACCCATAGAAGCTAAACCTTTAATCTCAGGCTTGGTCATATGAATAAGTTCAGTATCCCCCTGTCTTCCTTTTAAAGCCATTAAGCTGGCTAACCCACTCATCGGGGCTTCCCTGTTAATCATCATTGCCATATCTAAACCTACTCCTTATTATTTTATATTCTTTGTATTAAATACATTTGATTGAATAGTAGTACTATCTGCATAAACTTCACTAGGGGATGAGAAGCCTTTATTCTGTTGTTTATTATACAACGGACCAGTATTAAAAGCCAAACCGCTTAACTGTTTATCTGTAACAATAGTACCTGAATTTAAATTTTGAATGTATGTACTATCATTAACTAGTTTGTAGTAGTCTTCTATTTTATCCATTAAGTAAATGCATCCCACGCAGATGTTTTAGCATTCCAACCATAATATTTCCCAGCATCTAAACTATAAACAATTGATCCACCATCAGGTCTACCTATATCAGTAATAGTAACAGCGGTTCTTACATACCTTGCTTGTTTGTAAGTATCTTCTTGATCACGTAAATCTAATTCAATAACTAACTTACTTGCCCATTGCTGCAAGTCATTATATATATCTTGTAATTCAGGAGTAGGTAGTTGTTTATAATAAGATAAATCAGGATAACGCATTATCTTCTACCATCTCTAGCACCTGACAATCTAACTGAACCCCAACGCCATGAGGTGTTGTTTGAATTACAAGATACTCTTACTCGTGCTTGTCTACCCCTGCCACGTATATCAACTTTTCTTGTGTCTGCATTAATTGTAAATGGTCCTTTAAGAGTTTCAGGACCAGTAGGATATTGTTTAGTAGTAATAAACATCTCAATCGTTCCATCATTAATTTGATAATCAGGAATGATTCTATCAATAAACATAATGTCTAGACCTTCTTCAAAGTCAAAGTCAGATGACTCAATGAAGTTAGTAATCGTTGCACCATCTGCAGTAAAGATATCATCTGGTTCATTATTGTATAAGAAACTATCGTTACTTGTAGTTATTGTATTAGTAAATACATTTCTATCTTCAAAGGTTGTAAACTTACCTGTACCATATACCCAGTGATTTTCATCTGGATTATAAATTACATATGAATCACAATCGGTTGATTCTTTTGATGGGTACAACCAAACTATTTCTTTAAACTCACTATTAACTCCTGCATAAACTTTATCAAATTGACTTTGATTAATATTATCATATACATATCTACGAACAGTTGAGTATAAGTTTTTAACTTGTCCATCAAACATATAGAAATTATCTTGGCTCATCCAGAATGTACGACCATCAAAGTCTACACAACCATGTGGACCTATTAACCCACAGTTAGAACCTAATTGTCTGAACTGAAATATAAATGGTCTACCAACAAACGTCATACCAAATAAAGATTTATCTGTCCAGATATTGATCTGGTTTCTAGAACGGACTGCACCAACAATACGTGTACCATCTGTTAAGTCTACTTCTCCTGATGTTGAAGATACAGATGGTGTCCAGTTTGCATAGTCTTCTTGATCTGACCAACGTACACGAAGAGGAGAATAAGCTGCAGCAAATCCAGTAGTTCCTAATGCAATTACATGCCTATCGTTTGGAGAAACAAGAATAGAATCAGTTGCAGTAGGAGATGAAGTAACTAGAACAGCACGTTGTGGTGTTGCCGCTGCATCTCTATCCCAAAAGAATATTTGACTACCACGCCTATTTAATAATAAATCTTCACCCCATGTATCAATAGACCATTGTGTAGGTAAGAATACAATACCAGATGATGAAGCAGCTACGTTCCAAGCTCTTCTTCCTGTAACAGAAGTACCTGCATTATACACACCAGCACCATAACCTAGACCTTGGATAGCAGCTAGTGAACCAGTTTTTAATAGAAACTGTCCTGTACCTAAACCTACATCTACAGAAGTTGCAGCGGCAGTTGTAGAAGCTTGTATGAAAAATTCATTATTACCACTTACACTAACAACTGCATAAACAGATGTTCCTAAAACAACATTACTACCAATTGTAGTTGAAGAACTAATAAGAACATAATCACCAACTACTCTATTATTATCAGTAGAAGATATCTCTACTAGTTGTGAACCAGATTGAGTAGAGAATACACTAGTAAAAGTTGTAGAAGAAACAATAGGAGTTACATCAGTATTACTTCCAACTGTATCATCGTATACATAAAACTTTTTTTCTGTACCAAAAGCTGCTAGTTTTTTAGTATCATTATCAGACCAAGTTCTTAAAACTCTAGCACTTCCGTCAAAAGCTGTAGTAACACGCTTTGTATGTCCACGCATATTTTCAGGTTTACCTGCACGAAAACGTACCTTATCACCATCAAACCATTTACCTTCTTCGGTATAACGAGTACCTTCCCGGTGAAATCCCGGAGCAAAGTTTAAACTTATTAATGCACTATCTGTTGATGCCATTTTATTTCTT
>TARA_R110000765_G_scaffold86304_1_pt1 | contig 20217 bp, 26 predicted proteins | sample TARA_R110000765 | Tara Oceans TARA_R110000765 (sample SAMEA4398168) | marine metagenome | biome: Polar Biome; feature: [MES] marine water layer (ENVO:01000295) within the mesopelagic zone...; material: water (ENVO:00002006), including particulate matter (ENVO:01000060) such as...... | reverse complement strand
TGAGGTTGCTCAGTGTTATCTACTACGTGAATTTTAGCTCCTGGGCTAGCCGTTCCGATACCTACTTTCCCCTGAATTTCTAAATCTGTTAATATCTTTTGAGCCATAATTTTAAGGGGTTTTATCTTTATTTAAAAACAAATATATTACTAGTATACCGTCTTAATTAAATGTAATCTGTACTCATTTGAAGCTGGCGCTACGTTAAAGATAACTTTTACAGTGTTATTTGTAGCCCTGGAAACTTCAGCAAAAACCGTGTCACCCGTAGCTTCTTCGACTAGCTGAGCGTTGATGTTTTTTGTATTCCAGTTATGAGTCACTGTAATCGTTGTAGACGAACCGTTACCGATTAGGTAACTATTGTGATTGCCTGAACCTAAAACGTTCCCTACGGCGCTAGCTAATCCAGCTGGCGTTACTGCCAGGACTGTAGATACTCCAGCCGCAGCCTCAGCTGGTGTAGCCAACTCCACTAACCCCTTTACGGTTGTACTAGCTGACTGCATAGCTCCAGTAGTTGCACTAATTACTACACCATCGGTTAAGTTAATACTCTTAATGATATTTACACCAGTTACACTATAATCTGTATCCGTACCGATTACCGTGTTATACGTTCCAGCTGGTTGTGCTCCAATATTTGCTGGCGTTAGTGTTCTAGTACTCACTGTTGCGTTGGCATCTGTAACGTGTCCTAAGGTATCTGTAGTTACGTTAAAGTCTAGGTCTGAAATAATTACAGCCCCAGCAAGCGCTCCAGTATCTACACTCATATCGTCACCTGGGTGCGTAGGGTGTACGTAATTGTTTGCGTTTGTAGCTCCAGTATATCCTAAGTCACCTAGCGTTAAATTTCTAGTACTTACAGACTGTACAGCTCCATTTGTTAAACTCATTACATCCACTACCTGAGCCCCTGAAGTATCTAAGTTTGTAGATGTCCCTGACGTAGTGTTATATTCACTAGGTAAAGGTATGTTATAGTAGGTTGTACCGTTGTTTGTAAATTCCCAGCGGTCCGAAGTTTCATTCCATCTTACAGTAGTATTAGCAGCCGTTCCTCTTTCGATTTCTATACCTCCATTTTCGGACGGTGTACCAGTAGCATTACTGTTTAAAGTAATAATGTTATCGGCTAAGTTAATAGTTTCAGAGTTAACTGTAGTGGTTGTACCTTGTACAATTAAATCACCAGATACTGTAAGGTCGTTTCCTATTGTTACATCGTTAGGTAATCCTACTGTGATAGTATCGCCTGACTCAGTTACTGTAGTCTCGTTTGCAGTACCCGAAATAGTTACGCTATCCGTTCCAGAGCCAGAACCTCCAGCGTTTAGGTTTATAGTAGATGTGTTTGCGCCACCAGTACCCACAGATATATCATAAGTGTGGTTAGGGCTTGCGGGAATTGCAGCAATCTGACCAGTTACAAAGTCATAAATCTGGTCACCAGTTGCTAAGTTTACTCCACCATTCGCAATGGCAGCTGTAACAGCTGTTAAACTAGGTGTAGCTCCAGTACCACCAGCTACAGAAATAGTGTTAGAGTTACCAGTGCCTACGCTTTCTACGTCACCATTAACGCTATACCAGGACGACCCGTTATGCATCATTAATTTGTTAGTAGCGGTGTTGTAAAAAATCTGCCCTTCAGCTCCAGCTGGTGCAGCTCCTAGTGGATGTATTTTTACGTTTTGAATTTCATTGCCCTCTAGAGAAATGTTTGCTAAATGTTTAATTGCCATTGTATCGTTTTTTTATTAATTAATGTAAGCCGTTCCAGAGAAACCTCCAGTAAAGTTAATAGTTATTGTGTTTATGCTTGTGTAAGTAATCTCACCAGTTACATTAGTGCCAGCGCTATCAATTACAACGGCGTTAGGATATTTGTTTAGGTTATGACTTATAACCCAGGACGCGCTAGCCACGTTTTGATTATGAACCATGTTTAAGTCACCCATAGATAAAACTGACCCCGTAGTACCATCTGCCAGTAAAACCTCCAGAGACGTGCCCGTAGGTGTTTTAAAGCCCGTTGCTTCTACATTTACGCTGGCCTTTACTTCAGTACTAGATAAAGACAAGGGCGTAGGGGCTCCTAGGCCGTCCGTCAATCTCTTAGGTGAACCAGTTAGCGCTGCGTTATCCTCTAATTTTATTATAGACTCGTAGGTGTCTTTTACTCTTTGCCCAGTATATGTTGCCATGTGTTTTGTGTGTTATATATTCCAGCCTCCAAAAATAACCTCCCTTTGGGCGTTTAATTGGTCTCTAGTGTTTAGTAAATACTCAGGAAAACTAGCGGGATAGTTAGTTAAATGCGATACCATCCTAGAGGCGTAATGCTGGGCCGTGTCTCTGGTTTTTTCTATCATTAATTCTAGGTCCGCTCGGCTTAAAGTTTCAGCGCTCTCGCTAGTGTGTTTAAATACACCTTTGTTATTAATGCTAAATTGACTAAATGGTAAGAACTCTAATAATGAGAATTGGCTAAGTGACGGTTTAATGTGCTTAGTCATCAGCTCCAAATAAGCGCCAGTAAGCGTGTCGTTTAAAACATCAGCCTGTAGCTTTTCGTACAGGTTAGAACCTAGTAGCTCATGTATGTGAATATCCTGGGCTATTTCTACGTATTGCACCACTCTATCAAAATCTAGATTTCCAGATATAGGGGTGTGCCTTACTAGGTCTTCGCGGCTTATAAATAATGCTTTCATAGTTTATCTTCTTTTTTTACTTTTATTTGATGGCCTCCAGCTAGGATGGTGTCCTTTGTCCGCTCTATCTATTTGGGCCTCAGCTACTCGTCTATCGTTTTTAAATCTGCCCGACTTTGGGTTAAAATGGTATTTTCTGGCCTGAGCTATTGTACTTTTTTTTACTCCATTAAAGGCGCCACCTCCCCAGGCTTTACCGTCGTTCTTTTTACGTTTTATATATATGCGTCTTTCAAACTTATGATAACAATTTACACCGCCTTTATGTAACCAAATACTATAGGATTGTCCCTTATGGCCCAGGGTTCTATTTAGGCCCTGTGATTTCATTTTTATGATATCTTCTTTTCTGTAAAGCTTATTCGCGCCCTCCATAGCCATGCAAAACGGCCTACCTTTTTTAGCCAAACTTGACCCGTGTTTTTTAGAGCCCTGGACGTATGCATATCTTACCTTTACAAAGTTATTATCTTGTCTACTCTTTGCGTTCCTGTTAGCTGACCCAGTACTAGCTAGGGCCACGTTTAAACTAGCATTTAACATGCCTTCAAAATCTTCGTCTTCAGTTTCGCCGTCGTCTATCCTGGCATCTATACAAACCCAGTCATTATCTTCGTCTTCGCCTACACCTAAAATGTATACCAGGGCCTCGGCCTTTTGTTCGTCAAAGCTGCACATTAATCTCTAGTTTTTAGGTATGCACTCATTGCTATCTCTATAGCGCCGCTTAGGTTCTGGTCTACTGCATTATCTTCTTTATCCTTATCGTTTACCTTGTCTACTTTTTTATCGTCGCTTACAGCCTCTGTATCGTCTTCGTCAACCTCCTGGTCCTCGTCTGTAAATTCGATAGGTTGTGAAGTAATAAAATAAAGCTCTGGTACTTCACCATTAAGCTCTAGGATTTCTTCTAAGGCATCTAAAATCTCATCCTGGAAGTTACGTATAACTGTAGAGTTAAATAGCTGTGAGGCTACCATAATCTCATCTGAGTTAGAAGCTAAGCCGTTACCGCCGTCTTTAATTCCTAAAAGCATTGGGCTAGTTACTCTGTGGCCTACTAAAATCTTATGCATGGCTTCATTTGCTAGGTACTCATAATGTGAAGGTGCATCATTTAAAGAAATATCTTCTACAGTAGCCTGGCTGTCTTTGTCATCATTAAAAGCTACAATCACCTTTTGCCCTCTAGAGCCAGTAAGTTTGTTTTTAACGTCTCTGGTAATCTCGTCTCTTTGTGATTTACTAGGCACGCCGTTATTGAAATTAACTACCTTTGTACCACTAAAAGAATTTTTAGCATCATTAAGTAAGTAATCAGATATCTCATTTTCAAGCTCACAATACGGTAAAGCTCCAGAGTATCCTACAGGGCTAAAATATGAGTAACCTGAAACGTAAGGCTTCAAAATAAACAACTCTATCAAATCCTTAGATTGTCCAAATGTAGGTATTTTCTTTAGTGTATCAGATTGTCTTTTGTTTAACCAGTCTGGGTGATAGTAGTAATGCTTTATAACCCCCTCAGCGTCCATCTTAGCTGGTCTAAGTGTGTGTATAGGAAAATGCTTTATACCCACTACTTTCCTATCATTACCAGTCTTATTGTAGATAACTTGCATTGCTGCCATACCTAACATTTTACGCTCTAAAATTACTTTTTTAAGGTCTCTGTGGTTAATAAGTTTCCTTAGCTCTTTTACCGCTGGGTTATTTGTTTCTAAATCCTCTATAGATAGGCCCTGACCGTAAATTAAATCTGAGATACTTTTTATAGCTGCGTTATTAGTTGCGCTCTGTAGGTATTGCTGGATTAAAAAAGAAAAATAGTTATTGTCTTCGCCATACGCTACGTAGTCGTTAAACTTGTCTTCAATAGCCTGAGGCATTTCGTAAGCGCTTAAATTGGTTATGCTGTAATTCATTAGTCTAGTATTGTATAGTTATTAGGGTTTGCTCTTTGCGTATAATCTGTTGCGTTTGTCTCGTAGTTTTCTATGTCTTTATCTGTAGTAAAAAACTTACCTCTATAAATTACCTCGTTAAGATATGTACCTACAAGATTGTACATTGTTTCATTTTTAAGTACGTTTAAATTTGCGTTAAAAGTTAATCTTTGGTAATATCCAAAAGTGTCAATCACCACATCGCCGAACTCACTTGTAAAAATTACTACTTCAGTATCTGACCCATCAGCATAAATTTTCCAGGTCGAAATTAAGCTCTCAGCTTGCATCTTTTCGAGCTTAGTATTTATGTAAATTTGGTCCAGCCCTGGGCCTATAATATCGATGTAATTCATAGTCTTTATTTAAAAACACTTTAACACAATATCTGGCATAAAAAAGGATTTTAACATATTTATTTTACCCTCTGGGAGCATTGACTCTCACTGGATTTTTTACTTTCTCAAATTTTACACCCTGGTATAGCCCAGAAACACTAAAGTCTCTTAAAAGGTCTTAAAATGGCCTTAGATTAAAAATGTATATAAAACAAAAAAAGGGACGCCATATATAGACGCCCCTCCTTAATTTGAATTTTTGACGTGTAAATTACACCCCTAAAGTTACTGCAAAATCAGCTATCCCAGCTGCTCCTACGAACTGCTTTGCGAACCCTCTTTCCATTCCTGAAAACGTTAATTCATATCCAGATTTGTCTCCCAAACTTGCGCCAGTTGAAGCCGTCGCGTTCATCTCAGAACCGAATTCTTCACCCATTAACCAAAGTGTCCCATTGTTATCTTCGATGATAACATGAGGTCTACCATAGGCCAAAAGTTTGATTTCTTTGTGAGTTGTACTATCTTGTTTTTTAAGAGAAACAGTTAATGTTTGCTCTGCAAAAGTAGTACCATTATCACGACTAGATGTTAATGATTGCTCAAAAGTTGATGTACCTTTTAAGTCGTATTTAAACGCGCTAGGCGTTGTCTCTGAAATTGCTGTAATGGTTTCGTCTACGGCTGTAAGCGTTCCCATATCTGAGAAATTTACGAAATAGATGGCGTTCAAACCTCCCACTGCGTCCTTACATCCTTCTAAACGTCCAGCTGTTATTAAACATGGCATAATTTTATGTGTATTAGATTGATTATTAGTTAATTAAGAGCCCCTAATTAAAGGAGCCCTTTAGATAATTGGATTAGAATTATGCTACCTTACGTAGTACTAATTCAGAACCGATAGCGTAATTTACACCAGCACTATAGCGCATTACAACTCTCACATTTTGTGACCCGTCAATATCTGCTAAGTCAATGAGTTTCACTAAATTAGTGTCCGATTGAAGCCCGCACCCAAACATTATATTTTCCTTTTGTCCAGCTACCATAACCCCAGCGCTTAAGCCGTTTGCTACGAATAATTTAACCCCCTCAAAATCCATTTGAGTCTGGCCTACATGGTAAAGGTCTTTGTAACCTAAGGCAGCTTGTGCTCTTACGTAGCTACGTGCATCTGCTTGTGAGATATAGATATGCATATTTTCAGAGCCGTATACGGTTTCTGGAATAGCGTCTACTACAGCTCCTAGTTGGGCTATGATGTTGAGTGCAGTTGTTGCTGGTCCAGTTACATCTATAACGTCAGCGTCAGCCGTCATTAAGTTAACTAGGCCGTCAAACTCACCAGAGCCTGCCGTATCTGTACCGTTCCAGATATTGTTTTCTACCTGTGCAGCTACTTTACCAGCTACGTGTCCTATTAGGTAATTTGCAAATGACTTAGGTAATTCGTCAAAGCTAGAAAAGCCTTGTTCAATACTCAGCCAGTCACCCTCATAATCTTTTTTACAAAGCTCCAAATTTACCTGGAAATCTTTAGGCTGTAAGTAACGCTCAGTAAGTGTTACAGTTGAAGTTGCAGCGAAGTCACATGAAGCGTCAGCTACTATGTCTCCTACTGCGAGCTTTTGCATAACTTGCTTAAATTTTATGTTTGGCTTTACTGTTACTCCGCCTTTATCGATAGTAGGCGCCGATAATAAAGCTGCGGCTATAAATCCTTGTGCTTTTTCTCCAGCGTAGCTGGTAGTAATACTTGTTGTTGTTGGCATAATTTAATTTTTAAAATTTATAATTAGTGTTAATTGATTACTTATTTTGAGCCGTTTATATAGGCGTGTACTCTATCCTGTATGCTAGCCCCTTTTTTACCGATACCGTTAGCTTTTTTTGCTACCTGGGCCTCTGGGCTATGCGTCAAGCCAGATACTGGTTCTGGAGTAGGTTCTGGTTCTTTCATTGCATCTGATAAAATCTGTTTCATTTCAGCTAATTGCTTTTCAAGGTCCGCTACTCTAGTATCCGCTACTGGTTCTGGAGTAGGTTCTACTACTGGTTCTGGTTCTACTACTGGTTCTACTACAGCTGGTACAGGTTCAACGGCCACTTGTGGCACAGCCTCGGCTGGTGTAGGTTCTACTACTGGAGTAGCTTCTACTGTTGGTTCTGCAACTGGTGCTGGAGTAGGTTCTGAAGCGATATTTAAGGCCTCAGCAATCTTTTTTAAGGTTTCTTGTGCTTTGTTCATAAAAGTTTCTATAGGGTTATACATTTATTTAAAAACAAGATTACATGAAAATCATTTTGTTGTTGCCTTGAGCTAAGTTTTCCAGAAACACTAGGGGCCTAACTAGACCCCTTATGTGTTTTTATCTATCTACTTACCTCTAGTATAAATGAGTCGTTTGTAATTGCAAAACCAACATGAACAGCCCCAGGAGTATTTTCAGTGTTTATCTTTCCCGTTATATCAACATAGACCCTTGAGTTAATTTTTAACTTAAGACTTGGGTTTGTTATCACCGAACCGCTAACGTAAACATGGCCCATACTATCAGAAGCTACACCTATCGTTTTTTGGTAGTCTAAATTAGATACGAGGTCTCCGATTTGACCATAAGAGCACAAACCTTCTGCCCTAAAAGAACTATCGTTAGAAGCGTAACTAAGTACTACGCCACCTCTGCCGTTTACATCACATCCTAAATGAAGCGCCGACCTATCACCTACTACCTTCTGTACAACGCTTGAAGTGGCAAAATCTACAATGAATAATGTAGGAATATCGGTATTAACTACTCCAGCAACAAGAACAACGCCAGAGCCGTCGTAAAATGAAATATCTGTAGAGATTGCGCGAACAGGTAGGGTTACCTCACCTGGGCTAAACACAACCTCGTCTCTTACAGCGTCATAAGATAGCTCCCTAACTAAGTGGTCATTGCTACTAGTGGACGCCATCAAGATGTAGATTTTATTCTCTTTTATACTAAGTTTGTCCGTAGCTAAAATTTCACCAAATAACATAAAATCACCCCTACTTTCATTTCCCAGCTGAATAGTGTTACCTTTAATGTTAAGTATTTGAGCGGCAAGTCTAGCGTCCCGTGTGTTAGCTAATAAAATAACCTTATCATTATTGATACGAACAAGATTGCCATACGAAAAACCCTCAGGCAAACCTGTTTTTTTTCCTATACTTATTTCTAAATTATCATTAATCGTGACAATAAAAGCTTCATTACCCGCTATTTCACTTTGAGTAAAACAGGATACTAAATATTTATTATGCCCAACATTATTAGTCAAAACTGGTGAGTTTTCCTGGCCCATCGGGAAGCCATCATTAAAAGTTTCTCCTAACGTAAACTCTTGAGTCTCTATTGAATACTGAAAAGCCCTAGCAAAAGAACCTTGCTTGTTCCAGCTGTCCTCAGATACTGAACAAAGACCATTAACAAAATTACCTTCAACCACTATTTGGTTAAAATCAAACTCAAGTAAATTACCTCCACCTACAAGCATCGGGGATTTGTTAAAATAAAAATTACCATCTTGGTCTACACTACCTCCTTGTAAATACGCTTCATGGTTACCCTCCTCCCATACATTCATGTGTGCGAAAAAAATGATAAAATTTGTGTCATCTATCCACCTTGTTAAGTTGTCTTTATCTGTCTCAGGCGCCAGCTCGTATGACCATTCTCCACCTCGTCCCATAGGCACTGTCGTTGGTTTGGTTCCCGTTGAAAATACACTATAAACTTCCCCTTCATCGTTTAATTGTAGAAAATCATTTTTATTTACTATTGCGCCGTCTTGGATTGGAAAATGAAACTCTAAACTTTCATTTAGTGCATTGTCATCTGCCCAGTTTGTATTAACTGATGTTCTTTTTTTGTTTGTGTTCGTGTACCCCATTTTTTAAATTATTGTTTATTAATTATTAGTTAATTGTTTTGCAGCCCTAATTAACGCTTATTACTTCGTGCGTTGTGTCTATGGCTGTTATTATAGATTGTCTGTTATTCACATACAAAGAGCCAAACCCTTGAGGCTTTGCGTTAGGGCCCCCGTACTCATTACCTACTTTTGGATATTTTGCTTTTATATACATTAATTTATATATTTTCTTTTACTATCTGGCGTATCATATCCAGTGTTTTATCTAGGACCTCATCGCTAAAATTCATATCACTTTCACGTCGTAGGGCGTTAGAGAATTGCCCCTCTATACTGAAGCCAAAAACTTTATCGTTTTTTATGTAGTTGTCCCATACATCCTGGTCGTCCACTTTCATACTAATTGCCCAGGTCCCCTCTGGTAGATTTAAGCCGTATTTAGCGCTTTTATCTAGCTTAGAGTCTTCTACTATCCAGGACTCAAATATAGTCATCCCAGCCAGCTTAACGTCGTGCTCTAGAGTAGCATTGTTTTGATTATTATTTTTAAAGAAATTCTGTGCTGTCTTAGCTATCGTCTCCTTAGAAAAATATATGTAAAAATCTTCAGCTCCATTCTCACCTTTTCTAAAAATAGGTTTATCTGGTATTAGGGCCGCTCCTAAGAGTACTTGTTTATCTTTTGATACTTCAGCTAGTAAAATAGGTTTCTGGTCACCTAGGGCTACCCAGTCACTCATAATCGCTGGCGTATTAACCAAACTAACAGCGTTTACACCTAAAAGGTCATCTTCGCCTAAAAGCATTTCGTAAATTTTCATATTATATCTTTATTTAAAAACAATTTATTTTATCCTATTGAAGCTTCGTTAGCTGTATTTCTGCTTAATTCCTGAGTACTGGTAACGTCGCTATCTACTACGTATGCTCTCATAGGTCTATCATTAACTCCAGCTATAGTATCCGCTATCATATTATCACCAGCGCTAGTCTGGCCTATTACATTAAAACTAGGAGGCCTAGGAGCTGGGGCTGAACCGCCACCGCCTCCACCACCACCAGCCTGGGCAGCTACACCAGCTACTTTTTTCTTAGCTCCAGCAAATGACTTTATTAAACTAGCCGCTTGTAGTGCATATCCAGCCATAGTAATAACGTTCCAGGGGAAACCTACTTTTGAAGTCTCAGCCATACCCCCAGCCGTCGCTGTACCTACCTTAGCGCCTTCTAGACTCACCTCAGTCATAGCCGCATTTGCTTTTACTATTAATTCGTCTTTTATAATACCCATTTTCATGGCTAGCTCTTTTAGTTGCATAGCTAATTTTAGAGCTTGTAGTGCTCTGGCTATTTCACTCTCTTGACCAGCTGCGTTACTAGCCGCGTCCAGGACGTCAAACATACCCTTAATTTTAGCCTCTCTGGCTGCCTTTTCCTTTTCAAGGTCTTGCTCTATTAAAACATTTTTCTTTGCCGCTGTCTCCACGTTAGCCGCATTGGTAAGACCATCATAATAATCGTTTATAGTCTTTTCCATTTCTCGCTTTTCAGTGAGATTTAATTCAAGCGCTTGCATTTCTAACATGTGGGCTGCCCTCTCGCGTTCTATTTTAGCTATTGGGTCATCGTCTGAAATGAAATTCTTTTTAAATGCCGCTATAGTTTTTTCTTTATTTTCTAGCCTCAGCTGGTCATAAATTCCGTCGATTGCTTCAGTCGCTATCCTACGCTCCTCAGTCTCCATGGTGATAGTAGCTAGCTCAGCTAAATGGCGCTCTCTTTTACGCTCTATTTTTTCAGCTTCGGTCTGGTCTTCGGTGTCTTGTTGTAGTTTTTTAAGTTTATCTAAGAAAACTTTTCTATCTTCAATTTTTTTCTTTGCTGCGTCATCTTCGTCTTTGGCCTCACCCTCTCTAAATTCACTCATTACAGACTTCATAACACGCGCTTCGTCGTCACTCGTAGCCTTCGCGTTAGCCATTATATAATCATACTGTATCTGGTCCGCCTCTTTGTCTAATTCTAGTGCTCTAGTTGCAAAGCCTTTTTGTGCTTCTAGCGCCGCAGCATGACGGTTTTTTAGGTCCGCTTGCTCTTTTAATAGAGTTTCTTTATCTACTGCACCCCCAAAAAATGGAACGTCTGCCAGGGCTAACAATGCGTCTATAGCGAACGTGTCAAATGATACGCCTAACATATCCAGCTCAGCGCCTAAACTCATAAACCAGTTACCACCTTTTTTAAAAGCTACACCTATTAAATTCCAATCTCTACTCATGTCTCTGAAGCCCTGGGTTATGCCCTGGACCGCTAAGGTTAATAGTTGCATAGAGCCCCTGGCTATTTGAGATAGTATACCGTTTCCGTCTTCCATGCCTAAAATAAAACCCTCCCAGGCAGAGCCCAGCTTGGTTACGTCACCGCTTAGGTTATCTAATTGCGCCTCTGCCATCTTTTTAGCTGCACCCTCGGCGTTGTTTTTCAGGCTTTCATGAAGCGCGTCCAGCTCAGGTAAGTTTTCTGCCAATATAGTAAGCGCACCATAAGCCCTATCACCCACCATTTCCTGAGCTATAGCTAGCTTCTCAGACTCAGTAGTGGCTGCGGCTAGTTTTTTACTAACAATTTCTAAACTCTCACGGTATCCTTTACCAGTGGCTAGTGATAGCTTGCTCATTACCTTACGTAAATTAGTACCAGCCATAGAGCCAGATATTTGCTTATCTGCCAGGATACCTAGAGACGCTGTAGCTTCTTCGATACTAACCTTCATTAAGTTAGCTACTGGAGCTACATATTTCATTGACTCCTGGAACTTAACGATATCTAGCGTACTACTAGAGAAAGATAGAGCCATAACGTCTGTAACCCTCCCTGTTTCTGAAGCTTTCATACCAAAACCAGACAATGTACCCCCAGCGATAGCCGCAGCACTAGCTAGGTCTATTTTTTGGGCAGCTGCCAGGTTTAATGTAGCCTCAGTAGCTCCTATAATTTGGCCAGAGGTAAAACCTAGCTTTGCAAATTCGGTTTGTAATTCCACTACCTGAGTAGCTGTAAAGGCTGTGTTAGCCCCTAAGCGCTTAGCATCCTTAGCTAGTGCGTCAAATATGCTCTGGTCCTTGTCTGAGCCTATAATAGCTTTTAATCCACTCATCCCTACAGCGAACTCATTTGACTTATTAATAACGGCTCCAAACCCAGCAATCAAAGCCCCTAGCCCCACTACTAAAGCTCCTACTCCAGAGCTAATTAACGCCATGGTCATAGCCCTGATACCACCTGTGGCCATGTTAGCCGAGGCGCCCACACCTTTAAGCGCTCCACTTAAGCCTGTAGCTGCTACAGTACCCTTATTCATGGACGTGCTTACATTACTACTTACAGATATGTGAACTTTGCGAATTTCTTTCATGTTTTAACGGTATTTATGGTTGTAACGGTATTTTAAGTATCTTTTAAGCTCGCTCCAGGTTTCTGGGTACTTATGTAACCCCTTAGCGATTAAAACGTTCTTAGAGTCGCTCTCTACGGTTTTAAGTAAAAATAATATTGTTTCTATCATGGTTGTTTATTTAAAAACATGTATTTTGCCTACACATCGTCTAGTGTATACTCATCATGTGAAAACCCTAGGACCGTGCCCACCATCGGTAAAGTAGCGCTTTGTAAAGGTGAAATAAACCCTTTTGTTAGGTAACCAGTAGTGTTGTTTATATACGTGAAGTATAACCCATCTACTGTATGGTCATTTGTTACCAGGATATCCTGAGGTTTAAACTCTTTCAAAATAGAGCGACCTACTAGTGTTAAATCTAGCTTAGTCTGGCCCGTCATATAGTTGGTTTCTACAGCGTTTATGTTATAGAATTTATTTGAGATATGTAGCACATCCGATAGCTTTAAATTACGCACCATACCCTGGGGTAATTCCGCTAAAAAATTAACCCTCCTTTTATCTTCGTCAAACATCATAGCTGTAGTACCTCTATAGAAGCTGGACCATAGGCCAACACCGATTAATGTTTTGTCTGTATCGTATTCGTTTAGCTCAGTACCGAAATATAACCCTAGAGCTGTATTGTTAAAAATAGCTGGGGCCTGGTCATCTGAAAATGTATTACAGGGCATCATGTAGGTTGTTACACTATCTACACTTGTGCCTACCCAAAACCCTATATTTGCGCCTCCATTTTTACGGGCTAAATATGTAAACATTGGCTTTATAGATTGCTCAGCCCCTTTAAGGTCCGAAAATTGCGCATGTACTACACCAGTAGCTGTGTTGTTAGCCTGGTTTGTCAATGGTTCTAAAGGTATCCTTTGATTTTCTATTTTTAGTTTATACTCACTCCCTGAGAGCTTTACGCCATTGTTACCTATTAGGTCGTATGTTATTTCACCGTATTGCTTAGCATTAACAGCCTCGTAGCCTTGTTCTAAGGCCGTTTTAACGTCTGCAAACTCCATCTGTAGGCTAGAGTATATATTAGGTCTAGAAATCTCGTAGTCATCTATATGCACGTACTGCGTTACATCTTTTAACTCACCCTCGCTCATGAAATGGTCGTAGTGTTTAGTTGTTATATGCAAGTCATTTGTAACCTCAGCTACTACGTTAAACATTTTAAAAATAGAGCTTAAAAAATCCATCACTTTCATTTTTGGTAGATTGTGATTAATTAAGAACGTTCCAGCTGTACCAGTTACCGCATCTATAGCTACTCCAAAACTATAATAGTTATAGTAACCGTCTCCACCGCCACCGCCTCCAGTATTTCCTTCGCGTTCCCAAATGTACTGGTCTAATACTATCCTTACACCGTTAAAAGTTTGCGATACGTCACTTTCGACCTCAACGGTCCAGATATCACCTACATTATCGTTATCTACCCACGGCATATATGATATTTGGCCAGACGTGCTGGCTGTAGCTGTTAAAGTACCATTTCTGTATAATTTTATTTTACCTGTATCGGTCCAGGTTCCTATAACCCCTATCCTATACACTATGTGGTCTTCAGTTTCTGGTACACCTCCAGCGCCTAAGTATTTTAGTGAGGCATCATTTAATAACCAGTGAGCCTGGCTGGCTGTGTTTGGTGTTGGTGACCATACGAAGCCGTCACCTATCGCTGTAAGATTTTCACCTTGCCTGGTCTTGTCTGTTTGGTGAAGCCATAGGTATAAGTCGCGTACATAATCCTGGGTAAAAATACCATCAAATACAAAGCCGTATTTTACCTCTATAGCATCCAATAAAGCCCCTACAGATAATGCACCTACTAAGTCTCTTTCACGTATACCATAATCTGCATACTGAGTAACTCCAGCATAGGCTATATTAGTAACGCCCTCTAAATTTAATTCAGCCTGTGAGCTGTCGTATAAGTATCTGTTTTTTCTAGTTGCCAAAGGAAACATTAAAGCTCTCTTTGTTGTATTGGAAAATTCCGCCTTAGCGTCCAGGGTTGGTAGGTCATAAATAGTCAAATCTAAACTACTTAATCTATCCGCTCCCATACGTCTGGATAGCTCAGATAATTTACCGATAAAAGTAACCTTATAATTTTGCGCGATACCGTTACTCATGCTAACACTATCTACTCTTAAATTACCTATCTTATAGGTCACGTTATTCATTATGATAGTGGCATTAATTAGCTCTCTAGAGTCAAGGCCATTTTGAATATCAATATTATAATAGTGTTTAAATATACGGTTATTTTTCTTACTGGCTGGAACGGTAAAAGAGCGGCTAAAATCGGTAAAAAGTTTCTTAGGGTCCGATAGGTCCTTAACTACAGATTTAATGCTAATACCCTCGTCTCCGAACATATCCAATACTGGGGCCTGGTTAGGGTCTACACCTAGATTACTTGTTTCGTTCCATACGATAGCGTAAGACTCCCAGCTGTCTATAATATCTCCCCAGGTCTCATTAGCTGCTGGGCCTGGAATATCCCCTATAAGTATTCTAATTGGTATCTTCATTATCTTACTGTGTTTATATATTCACTAGCGGTTACAATGTTAAAAGTGTATTGTAGTAACCCGTCGTTTAAGTGGTTCTTTTTTTCTATCTTTTTTTCTTGTAGATTAACTGGTAACAAGTTAGTAGAAATGTGAGGTATTGAAGCCCAAACGTACTCGCTTAATATAAGCTCCTCCAACTGCTTTACGTAGTATTCTTTTATATAGTCTGTATTAATAGTAAAAGATTGCTTAGAACCCGTTAAACGCTTTCTAGAGGCATGTAAACCGTTACCAGAGTTAAGGGCGCTGTAATTCATTACATTTCTATTAAAAGTATCTGAGCTGGAACTAATTTCTTCAGTGTGTTTTAATGTAAAGTTAAAGGTATTTTTAGCCCCGAATTTATTAATATAGTGCAAGGTTATAGGCCTAGCTAAACCACTCAAATAAGAGGCTGCTAGTGTGTCATCGTTGTTGTATTTATGACAATCAAATTTATCTCTATATACTGTAAAAATCTCACCATCTAAATTGAAATCATACCTATTAAATGTGTTACTCATTGGATACGTCTTTATCATTTCACTACTTAAGCTAGTTGGAACTATTACAGTGGCCGCTGAGGTAACCCCTGAGGTGTTAGTTGTAGTATATGAGTACGTGTTAAATGAAGTCTCAGAGTTTACTAGGACCTGAAATTTAGAGCTTATTAGATTAGCCCCCGTAAGTCTGTAGTTTCCGTCTGTGTCTTCAGGTAACATACAATAATCAGTTTGCCAGCTATTACCATTGTGCTGTATACCGTCTTTGTATAAAGTGTAGCCCTCTGTAGCTAAGTAGACTGTATTTACAGCGGATATAGTGAAATCGTTTAAGCTAGTTTCTACCCATACGGCGCCAGTATTGTAGGCTTCAGTGTGTGTGTTATAGTCTCTTATTAGCTCGGCTATTTCAAAGGTTGCTTCACCGCCTATAGCCTCCTTTTCAAGCGTATACGTAGGTGTAGCTGGCTTGTCTGTAACAACATGACCAGACCATACCTTTAAGTTTAATTCTATCCTGGGTTCTGTAGTTGCTAGTTGTACATAAAAGGGGCTGCGCGTGTTAATTTGTCTGTATTTTGCCATTATTTTCGTATTTGTTTTTTGCGTTGTGCTTGTTTAATTTTCTTAGCTATTTGATTAGCGAAATTCTTTGCTATATCGTCGGCTACAGCCTTATGGTATGCTTTTTTAAAAGTCTTACTACGTTTCTCCAGAGGTTTGGTAAAAAAGTGTGACGCTCTGATACCTTTTTGATATATTGACCTACTAATTACAAAGGCCAGGCGCTCATCTAAGCCCTTTACTTTTAACCATTTTCTAATAGGCCCTACTGGTACAGTTTGCTTGCCACCTCTAAACTTATTTTTAGATAGCATAGACTCCCTGTAAGTACTTTTAGAACCCTTTACACCCTCATCTACGAACTTACCGTAGTTATTCATTTCAAAGGTTAAACTAGGCAGCTCTGAACCTCCTGTAAATTTGCCCTTAATAGAGCGCTTTTGTTTCTTGTCAATATACCCCTTAATAGAACCGTGCAGCTTACTGGTAGCCTTATAGCTAGCCTTTTTACCCCTGACAATACGCCCACGGGTTAAATTGGCCTTAGCCTGGCTTACAACATAGCGCCTGTATCTATCTACAACAGCTCTAGTTTTCCAGTACTGTGACGTACTCCTAAGATTAGCTAAATTTAGCAAAGGTCTAAAGTGTTTTTAATGGTTACTGTCATATCAATTCCTACACCAGCTAATTTGTCTTCAAATCGCTCACTAAAGAACTCCACCGCCACATTGTCATCTTCTACCTGAAATCCTTGGCTGTATGTGTCACCTCTCATTAATTCCTGGACCGTCTTAGTAGCCGCTGCAAACATGTTATTTAATACGAAGTGCTCATTATCATTGCCGTAAAATTGGTCTGTCTGAGCTTGCTTTTGTTCGTCTACAATATCCAGAAATAGTATACTAATATCTACGTATGCTACACCTCCAGAAATCTGGGCCGACTGCATGCCAACATGTGCCAAAGGATAGATATTTTTCTTTAATAAATCCACCTCAAACAAATCACCAAATGTGACCTGATTAATTAGCGGGTTATTTTCTAATTCAGTTTTAATCTTGTCTGTTAAGTCAAATAATGCCTTCATTTATTTTCTGTATTGTGCGCTTTCAATTTCGCTTTTTTCTTTACTAAATTCTAAAAATGTTAATGCCTCTAAGTGGTTTATTTCTGTGACGGCTTGATACCTTGTAACATCACCTGAGCATAAAGCATAGAGAGAGTTAAACCAGCCGTATTTTGCGTAAAACTGGGACTCTCTAGAGTAGTCTGTGCCATCTTCGCTGACTCCATTAAATAGCTCTGGGAATCCCTTACTAATTCGTTCGCGATACCGTAAAAAAAAACAATAGCAGCGGCAACAATACCCATAGGAGCGCTTTTCATGGCCTCTATTGCTTCAGGGTCTGCATTGTACCCCTCTATCGTGTAAAGGTTCTTAAAACTCTTTACAATAGGTCTGAACATAACAGCAGCTGCCTTATGGAAGTTTTTAGCATCGCTTAAATTTTCTTCTAAGTCGATAAATTCACCTAAGCTCATTGCTTGTAAATCTGGTATAAATCCGTATTCAATACCGTTAAGGGTAAATCTATTGGTAAAGGGTACTGTCTGGTCCAGGACGGCTAAAACGTCATTAGAGAGCTCTGTAGCGTCTTTATATGCCATCTTAGATACTATAGCGATATCTATACCGCAAAATATCTCAATAGTCTTAAAGGCAAAGAATTCTTTATCCTGGGTGTCTGTATTGATTAGAGCGAACCTCTGGTATTCGGCCAGGGTAATATCATTTATATTAGTAGGTACTTCTATCTTCATATCTTATATAGTTAGGGTCTTTATTTAAAAACATTGTATAATAAAAAAGGTAGTCTAAAAAAAAGTTTGTGTATGTGAGATATATATATTATCTTTGTAACGGTGCAATAAAGTCAACAAGATTTTAGGGTATAAAAAAGACGCCTACCATTACAGTAAGCGCCTAAAACAAACAAACATCTTTATTTCTTAGCCTGGAGGTCCAGGATGGTGTGGTAAAGCTTTTCTAGCAGCTCTGAGTCGCTTAACTTTTCTGAGTCATCTACTATGGCCTCTAAGTCTTTTAAAGCTCTTGTATAGCCTCTTTCGTAGTCTTGTCTATTAATCATATTATATATTTCTTATTCGGTTCATTTCTATTTCATGCTCTCTGCCGCTATCGTAGCCATAAATCCTGGCGTCTGTGCATAGGTTACCAGCTAACTGGATTAGTAGTATCGCATCGTCGTGGTTCATGCGCTTAAGTATATCGTCTGCATCTTTGTAGAATTTTTCTAGTGGTCTCATATTATAATTGGTTTAATCCTGTTATATCCTGTGCAATTTTCTTAAGGTTCTTTACTAGCGCTCTAGTAGGTATATCGCCGTTTTCTATAGCCTCTATTTGTCCTTCTAATTGTTCTACATAAAGTCTGTTATAGAATTTTACTGAGTTTGCTTTGTCTTTTGTTGTTATAGTACCTGGTGAATAGAAGCCTATCGCTTCAGTAGCCGTACCGTCTGGTATAAACGTTCCAGCTGCCCAGGAATGGTCTACAAAGTCGCCGTCTAAGCTCATTGTAAGGCTGCCATTTTCTTTCATGTAAAATTTAGCGTTAGGATTTAAAAGGTTTCTTAGGTCTGTGATAATTTGTTTTTCAGTATACATAATGTTTGTTTTTAAATTAGTTTTTTGTAAAGATACGAATGTTATTTAGTTAAAAAAAGCTTTTTAAGATTTATTTAATAATATTTCTGTATTTCATTCTTTCGCGACCTCTTTCGTCTATGTAGAAAAAAGAATACTTTGTTTGTCTAGATACCGTTCCTAAGAAATCTCCTTGTTCGCCACAGCTGTCTATCTGGTAAACTTTATTTCCTTTTTTGTAGCTCTGATATTTGTAAGTCATAATATTTGTTTTTGATTATGATACAAAGATACATACTCTTTTTAGTTTGACCTGAGCTTTTTTAATCTTTTTTCAAAGTTTTTTTTACTCCCTTGATTATCACTGTGTTACACTTAAAACAAATTAGCTCACCAGTATCTCTGTACCAGATAGTAGCGCTTCTTTTGTGTTTACTACATTTATCTCTAGGCTTAAGGGCCTTACCTGGTCTTTGTTTAGTCATTTTTAAATATTTTAGTTATTAGCTTATAGCTCAGCTCCATTATGGCCAGTATAAGGGCTACAGATAGGGTTAGAGCTAACATGATTATAACCACTCTATACGATAATGCGGCTAGTATTAAAAGTAAAAAAAAAATTACATATTTCATTGTGTAGTATTAAAATTAGTATTATCTTTGGCATGGTGCTTTATTGTTAACTGGCTTTTCAGCTAACTAGCTATCTATTTATCTGGATATCACGTTATCTGTATTTCAGTTAACTGGCTATCTAGTTTTATTATTGTAAGCTAACTCCCTTACTTTATTTTAGTTAAAGGTACACGTCTCAAAATTGGCATACAAGGCTTTTAATGGTTTCTTATACCTACTTATAAACACTTACGTATATAGTGCCCACTTTTTTGGCAAATAGCATAAAACCTCCTAAAATGCTTCGGGTCAGAGTCGGCAAATTAAGAGGCTTTACTAGGTATACTATTTTACTTTTATTTCTTTACACTCTATCCTATCCCAAATAGCTAACTCCCCACGCATAAGGGCCAGGTCCAAAGCTACTGTTAAACCTTCATGCGTAGTACTGTAATCTACATAGTACGTACCGTCTTCAGCTAACCAGCCGCCAAAAACCTCAGCGCCCTCTGGAGCGTCATTTAAAGCTCTTTCAACTAGAGACTGTACCCTAGGCTTCATGGATGGGTTTGAAGCTTGTAGGACCGTCTTATAGCCTACTACATATCGAGCTAACACTGGTACAAGACCGTGACTAAAACCTTGCTTTGCGTTAATCTTATTTACTAGGTCTTGCTGTAATGAAATTTCTGTGATACGTCCCATATTATATATTTTTAAGGTTATTGATTAAATCTTCGTAAGTGTTAAAGTCTCTTAGAGGTGCTAATAGTTGTAAGGTTTCTAGCGCCTGGATTGCTTCAGCTTTTTTGTCGTCAAAATTTGTAAGGTAACTCATGGTGTTTGTTTTAATGTTAATTATTATCTCTGGTTCAAAGATACAAATGTTTTCTAGTTAAAAAAAGGATTTATGAAAAAAACTTTTATTTATTTCTCACC
>TARA_R110000765_G_scaffold10876_1_pt1 | contig 20218 bp, 26 predicted proteins | sample TARA_R110000765 | Tara Oceans TARA_R110000765 (sample SAMEA4398168) | marine metagenome | biome: Polar Biome; feature: [MES] marine water layer (ENVO:01000295) within the mesopelagic zone...; material: water (ENVO:00002006), including particulate matter (ENVO:01000060) such as...... | reverse complement strand
TGCGGGTGGATTCATGGATCGGTACACCGGATTCCATGACTTCTTCAACCCTGGAGGCAAGGTGATCGACGCTGAATACGTCACTCACTAGAGCCAACCTTGGGCAGGGATGCGATTACTTATGCATCCCTGCCCTTTCTTTTACCAACGGAGGAAAAGCAATGAGAAAGATTGACAATGGAAACCCCGAAGACGGTTGGGATTTAGATGTGGCCGAGGGGGTTGGCCTCACCGACTGGTTCGCAAGGGTTCAATACTTGAGTGTTCGCATCCAGAGTTCACAAAGGGTAGGCCGTTTCAAAACATCAGAAGATGTAGTGGAAGAGCTTGAAGATATCCAAAATTCTCTTGAATGTATTATTCCTGAGATTGCGTAAGCATCGGATTGAATTTTGTCTATTGAGATTAGAGGTTTCACTATACACATAGACCCAATGGGTGAATGGCTTGAGGTTGATCTAAATGATTTATCTTTATGCGGTTTTTCTCCGTTTGATTTTTCTGAATCAAGCAAGAGAGATGGAGAACGTTTCTTCCTTGCTGACGAAGAAGACTGTGATCTTTACATAGAGATCTATCACGACCGTGTCGCTGATTATAAGCCCATGTTCTACTCAAAGGTTGAGTACGAATCGCCTTGCTTTATAAGAGATTTAAAGAGTATTCAAATTTCAGACGCATAAATTTAAAGGAGGATGAAAAATGAATGAACTAGGATTTAATTGGACACCCACACCCACGATGGAAATTGGTTCGGGTTGCAAGGTGCATGTGATTCGGTTTAAAGAAAATGACGGTGGTCGCAAGGAAACTGGATGGAAAGGGACTGGTAGTGATTGCGTGGCAAGATCGGTTGCAATCGCAAGCGGCCTTCCATACCAAGAAGTGTATGACAGATTGGCAGAAGGAAATGCAACGCAAAGAAAAACAAAGCATAACAAAAAGAAAGGAGGCCCCGGTCAAGGACGGACAGCTTTGAATGGAATCAATACAAAAAGAAAATGGTTCAAAGACTACATGACTGAACTGGGATTTGATTGGACACCCACGATGGCAATTGGTTCTGGTTGCAAGGTGCATGTCCGGGAAGATGAGCTTCCGAAAGGAAGGCTTATCTTAGCCTTGTCGAAACATTATGCAGCGTGCATTGACGGAGTGATTAACGACACCTACGACCCGTCACGCGAAGGAACTCGCTGCGTGTATGGATACTGGACACTGAGAGGAGATTTGAATGATTAAAAACCATGACTCCATGTTCTTTGCGCCACTGATAGCAAGAGAACAAGAATCTTCAAGAGCAGATGACATAGCAGATTGGCTTTTTGGATACCGAGATGATTTTGTAACACTCACAGTGACCAATGGATTCATGAAGTGCATTCAGTGCGAAAGAGAAGTAGGAACACCAAAGAATGGAAAGCGAGACTGGAGTATAAAAAACATTATCTATGAAGATGACGGTGATTTTACCTGTGATGAATGCTTCGACACAGTGTACGAAGACAAGGCAAAGCTTGAACTTGGTTACGAATAAAATTAAGCATAACTACTGGAGAAAAAAATGAATGAGGAAGTAAAACGATCCGCAGGAAGACCCCCCATACATGAAGGGGATGCTTGGCATGTGAAGATTCTTCTTGGCGAAGCAATCCATCAGGAGATAGAGCAGATTGCAGAGGTGGCTGGCACACCCATGACAGACCAGTATCGCATTGCAATTGGACTGGGCTTGGAACAGATGAGGAAGAGGCGAGAAGTAGCGGAGAGACGAAGGGCTAAGAGACGAAAGCTTTATTAGTCTTCTCGGTTGTTACTAATCACAGCGCACATGCACCAACCAAATGTAAACGAAACTGAAAGAGACAACCAGAATAGGAGTATGTCAATCACAAAAAACCCCACAAAAAGGAAGCCGGTCCCCGCATAAAAGGACCGGCTTCAGGAGGATGCACATACTAAAATGTGCTGCAGATGAAAGGCAACAATCAAATGCAAACTTCAAATTACACAAGTAAAAAAGTTTGTCAATCCCTATTGACAGGCATCTTTATAATCCATATAGGTACCTATAGGCATATGGGCATCAGGTTGTAGGTACCTATTGCATATAAAAATCAAATTCTTTATAGAAAACAGGCACCTACAAGCTTATAGGTACCTATAGTCTGGGGGGACACATGGCAAAGGCAATTGAATCTCTTGTGTTAGCAGAGGTTCCGAACACGCTTGGCACTCGCAGTTTTCACTGTCCAGAGTGTACCGATGAGCGATCACCGCAAGGTTCACGCAAGAAACCTTTGCGAGTTACCTATGAACAAGACGCAGCGGTTTGGTTTTGTCATCATTGCGAGGTCAAGGGGCAGGTTTCTTTCAAGAAGAACTCAAGGATGAAAACAGTGCCGAACCACGTCGAAGCAAGCAATACAATTCTACAAAAGGTAAGTAACCAAAGAGGATTTGATTTGAATTCTCTGCCGGATGATGTGATTGATCACATCAGATGGTCAGATGATGTTTACTACACATCTATTTCATCCAAGGTAGATAGTATAGGATTTCTTTATCCTGAAGATGACGCGATCAAGTGGAGATCAGTAGAGGGAAAGAATTTTACTGCCAGTGGTGCAGCTAGGAGTTTGTTTCCTTCAGGACAGTCAATGGGTAGGAATGAGATTGTGTTCTTGACCGAAGGGGAGTATGACGCTCTTGCTCTGATCAGCGCAGGCTTTGTTGCATTCTCTTCACCTAGTGGCGCGAACATACCCTCTGGAGCAGAGGCTCCTGACTATCTCAAGCCTTTGATCAAGGATCTAAAGTCTGGATTGATCAGTGTGGTTGTGGCTGTGGATTCAGATGAGCGTGGCGAAAAGTTTCGTGATGCGTTGCTTGAGTATCTTGGCCGGGAAAACGTAGGTTACATTGACTGGTCTGACTTTGATTGTAAGGATGCCAATGAGTGTATCCAGAAGCATGGCATTGATGGAATTAAAAAGGCCACAGAGCAGATCAAGGAAGTTTTGTTTGATGGGATTGTTACTGCCAGAAGTGTTGCTGCTTCGATCAATGAGATTCGTAGTGGCGGATTTAAGCAGGGAACAAGGATAGGCATTCCTTCTTTGGATAAGCTCATGACGATTTGTTCTGACCAGATCTCTGTAGTAACAGGGGTTCCTGGCTCTGGAAAATCTGAATTGATTGATGCTTTCATGGTGCGGTTGGCCATGCAAGAGGATTGGAAGTTTGCGATCTTCAGTGCGGAAAATCCCATTGATATTCACGTTGGTAAACTGGCCGAAAAATACATTGGTAGACCCATATTTGAGGGCGACACAAGGATGTCTGGCGATGAGTTTCAGGACGCTAGTGGTTGGCTGGATGATCATTTCTACTTTCTTGATCCAGCCTCTTCAAATACTCTTAGATCTATCCTTGATCGCACATCGGTACTGGTGGAGCATAAGAAGATCAATGGACTTCTTATTGATCCGTTTAATTACACTGACGTTACGTTAGATACCGACTCCATTAGCAACATGCTGACTGAGTTACATGCCTTTGCAACCAAGCATCACATTCACATCTGGATTGTGGCGCACCCTCAGAAATTGTACAGACAAGAGGGAGGACGCTTACCAACACCTACAGGCATGGATATTTCTGGATCTGCCGCTTGGTTTGCTAAGGCTGATTTCGGCATAACGGTTGAGCGGTTAGAGGAGAATGAGACAAGAGTTGTTGTCTGGAAGTGTCGGTTCAAGTGGCTTGGAGACACGGGAACGGCATATCTCAGGTATGACCCTGTATCAGGAAGGTTTAGCGAAGGATCCAGTGCAGACGAAATCGCTGCAGGCATTGACCTTGATGAGGATGACAAGGTCAAGGGTAAAACTCCGGGGGAGATTGAAGATGGCAAAAATCAAGAAGACTTCACCTTCGACATTGATCTTTGAGTCGATGCTTGAGTGCGGCACCGAAGAGCTTAGAAAGAAACACAAAGTTGAGTTTGAACGTATCGATGTACGCGGTATCTTCAGGCGAGCTAGGGTCACTGATCAAAACAAAATAGATTGTTTGTTCTTAGATAAAAAAATTAATGCTCAGCAATATGGAGCTGCAGAAGAATATCAAGAATTGCTTTTAAGGTCTGGAGTTTTTTTAAAATCTCCGGGGTTTGAACAAGGTCCAGAATCTACAGGCAGAGACAAAAGTAGATCAATGGCATCTAGAATTATGGCTGTATCAGGAGCAAGATCGCGGCTCAGAAGAGATGCTGGATCGAACGCAACACTCGCCGTTGACTTAACTATCGGAGCCAACGCCAACGTGGACATAAACCTTCTTCGTATTGGCCTTGATGTGCTTGTGTCTTACTTCGGTACAGGAAACTATAAAGATCCAAGATCAAGAAACTAATCTTCAATTGTAGAGAAAATATCTTTTGTAGATTCTTTCATTAATTTTTTCCTCATAGAAGGTTTAAATTTATCCAACTTTCTGAATGTTTCACGAACTAATCCTTCTTCGCATCCTGACATATGACAAGTGTGAAGGAAGTCTGGTGTTTGAAGCCAGCGTGCAACGGATGCACGGTCTCTTGGGTCTGCAGAAGCAAAGTCTTTGAATGCCTGAAGAAGAACGGCTATCCAGATTCGTTTTTCAGGATCGATATTTGAATGTGCGATCTCGGATTTTCCTTGTCCAATTTATGATAAGCATGAATAACTTTAATTTGCCTATCGTTTTTAATGACTTCTGCTTTTTGAAGCAGATCAAAAATTAAACTGGGGTCAAGGTCTGGCCTGCGTGTTCTGTACCAGATCGTTACGGTAATTTCGATGTCGTCAACGATCCAATGTTCAGGCTTTTTGCATTGCAATAGAAACTGTTTTGAATATTTAAGAGCTTTCTCACTCTTAATTACTCTAGGTTTTCCACCAATGCTCACAAGCCTCCTTGAGTTGGCTTTAGAGGCAGCTTCTCCTTCAATTATTTGTTCCCACAAAATCATCTCGCACCCCCAGTGCAATACCTATTGTACACGGTTAAAACAATTGGCCAAATAAGGGTTAAATGGCTAATCCAATGTGTTACAAACCACTACCCTATTGACATGGTATGTCATTTTACATAGGGTCCACCAAGGAGGATGTATGGTTAAGATTATCAATCGTCACAACGCACCGGGCCCGTTGATTCGGTATGCCAATTCAAAGCAATATGATGCCGGAGACTCAGACTTTACAGCGACCACGCTGACAGATGAGCCTCGGATCAAGATCCTCACCGAGAAATACGAGGATGAGATCGAAGACGATCCCTACGAAAGCCCTTGGAAATATCTAAGCACCATCTTCCACGCCCTGATGGCCGGAGCCGCAGGCGACAATGAGATCTCAGAAGAAAGAGTCTTCACGGAGTTTCAGGGGAAGAAGATCTCCGGCGCTATGGATCTTCAGAAAATTCTCAGAGACGATGAAGACAACTTTGGCGTCATCATCGGTGACTACAAGATGACAGGAGCTTATTCCCTCAAGGACACGCTCAAATGGGAACAGCAATTGAACATCTATGCGTGGCTTTTGGAGAAAGAGAAGCCACATTTCAAGGTGATTGGCCTTGAGATCTATGCCTTCATCAGGGACTGGTCTATGGCCACCTCAGAGCGCAGTCAGGATTACCCCCCGACGCCTGGGGTGACCATAGATCTCCCGTTGTGGAGTTTTGAGGAGCGTGAAGCGTATGTTTCTGAACGCCTGAAGGCTCACCTAGATGCTCGCGAAAAACTTCCTGAGTGTAGCCATGAGGGACGCTGGCCGGGTGGGAAGAACTGGCAGATATGGGAGGGCGATACTCTCGTTGACACCTTCCGCCTCAAGAGAGACGCCACTGCTGCACTCACTCTTGACTCAGAGATAGAGCCAGTGATCGGGAGGTACCGCAGGTGCGAAAGCTTCTGCCCTATAGCGAGACACTGCGATCAATACACAGACTGGAAATCAAGTAGGTTGCCTGGATTTGTCAGGGGGGATGATAAATAATGGCCATACCATGGCACCAGAACGACACGCTATTCAGGACACAGGTCAACGCAGGCAGGGGGTGGGAGGCATACGTTGCATACAAGCTGATTGCAGCAGGCTTTGAGGTTCATGTGCCCAGCTTCTTCATTAGACCCACAGTAGCTCAACGGAAAGCCTACCGAGACATCAGGGACATGGTTGTAGAAGGCAAGGAAATAGAGATCAAAAGCAGTAGCCGATTCTTTACTTGTCCTGATGACCACCCCGATGAAAATATCATGGTAGACACATGCGAAAAAGTGGACTCAAAAGGGGAACCGTTTTCTTTTCTGATTGTGTCACAGAAAACTGGTGAGATTGTTGCCATACCTGGGAAAACAAGAAAGCTTTGGAAGGTAAAGAAAGGTTTTGATCGGGTCAGAAAGATTGAAGAGCAGTGGTATGTCTGCCCTGCATCAGTCACTAGAACCTTCGATGAATTTTTACAAGCACTAGAGAAAATCAAAAACAATAAACTGGAGGATAAATGAGTAGCGAAAACATTTGGAAGACTCTTTCTGCCGTTGACTGCAACGACAAGACAGAGAAGAAAGGCAACCTGACTTACTTGAGTTGGGCATGGGCATGGGGAATTGTTCAGGATCACTTTTCTGATTCGGCATACCACTTCAGACAGTTCGATCATCCATCTGGACTGACTACGGATGCTATGTACTATCCCGATGGAACGGCCAGTGTGCATGTCACGGTCACAATAAATGGCATAGATCGCACCATGTGGTTGCCTGTGATGGACTACAAAAACAAGGCAATTGATTCACCTTCTTCTCGCGATATCTCTGATGCCAAGATGAGATGTCTGACCAAGTGCTTGGCCATGTTTGGCCTCGGTCATTACATCTATGCCGGAGAGGACATTCCCTCGGAGTCATCGGGAAATTCTGTTGCGCCCAAGGCAAAGGTATCAAAGGCGAATGGGTCTTCGGAAAAGCCTAACGGAAAGATCAAAGATCATGGTGTCTTTATTGCTCACGACACAGTGATTCAGTCAATCAAAAGAAAAGAAGATCTTCAGGCTCACTTCAAGTCCAACAAAGAAGAGTTGGCAAAGCTAAAGGAATCACACCCGGATGTAGCTGAAGCAATTGTTGCTTCATTTAAAGAACGTCTCGCAACCCTCAACAAGTAAGGACAATACGATGGCAAAAATGTACGGAAGAATCATTGATTTCCCGGAAGGGAAAAACTCTAACAAGCCTGACTTTAAGGGCTCGCTCAAGGTGGGTGGGTTTACGGGTAACAATGCCGATGAGAAGAATCGGGAATGCGCTATCTGGCTCAAGAACATTGTCGATGAGTTCAAGGAGAACGGAGAGACTTGGCTATCCATGGCTCTCTGGAAGCGAAAGGATGAAGCTACTGGTGAAAGTTATCTTTCAATTTGCCTTGAGGATAACTCTTGGAAGAAGGATAGCTCCTCCAAGGTTGCGGCCAAGAAGTCTCCCGCTCCTGAAAACGATGAGGATGCATTCGACCTTTGATCAAGTCAGGTCCGTATCTTCGTTGGGTGCGCGAGCATCCATGTCTGGTTTGTAAAAACTTTGGCGTGGATGCTCACCATCCAAGAGCGTCAGTCACTGGAGTTCCTAGAGGAATGTCTCAGCGTGCTTGTGGTGATGATAAAGCGGTTCCGTTGTGCCGGAATCATCATTCCATGTGCCATACGTTTGGAGATGAGCTTACGTTCTGGCTTAAAAACTACGTTGATCCAATAGAATGGTCTGAAAGAAAGTGGAAAGAATGGAAACAGCAGACATCACAATCAAATTTGAAGCGCAACTCGTAAGCACCAGCATGACCGCTAATGGTGGTCACAAAGTCACGTTGCGTGTCAACCCTGAAGATGTGCTTGATGGTAAACATCTCAGTTCTGATCAAGCAAAATCCAACGGGCGAGTCAGATCTTTGATGACCCAAAGCCCTAACACTCGTTACATGTGTGTACTTGTACAGCTTGCTGAAGAAACAGATGAAGCAGTTGTTCAACCAGATGCCGAGGAAGGAAAGAAAGCTGTTGCTGCATTCTCTCTTCTCTGCCGGAGCAACAGAGACTGGCAGCGTTGGGTTGGTGGGGACAACGAAGAAGAAACTGTATCGGTAATGAAAGAAGTTCTTGGTATTCAATCAAGAAAAGATCTCATAACTAATGATGAAGCTCTTGCTGAGTTTAACCGGATGAAGGAAACATTTTTTAATGAGTGATGATTTTATAAATAAACCCGCGCACTACATAGAGGGCAGGAATATTGAACCGATTCAAGTAATTGAAGATTGGAATCTTGACTACCACTTGGGCCAGGTTTTAAAGTACGTTAGCAGAGCAGGCCGAAAGCAAGGCAATAACAGCTTAATCTACGATTTAAAAAAAGCTATTTGGTATTTAGATCGAAGAATATGGAAGGAGGAAATTGAAGATGCCCGGAGCTAAGTACATGAAGACTACGCTGGGTGGGGAAACTCAATATTACAATGTTCTTTTTCTTAAAAAAGATATAGAAGCTATAAAGAATTACGCAGACAAAAATAAAATAACCAATGCAGAAGTTGTACGAATGTCAGTGTCTTCATTTCTTACTAACATTCCACTTAACAAAAAATAAAAAAGGAAAATTTAAAATGAGTATAAAAATAAGAGGAAACGAAAACAAAAAAGAATGGGATTTGATAGATAAAATAATTAAGTTTATGTTTAGCGAAGGAATTGAAGATCCTTACAAAGATACTATGAAAAATAGAAATAAATTTGTCAAGCATAGTAAAGAAAAATATGCAATGGTTTTGCCAAAAGTTTGGCACTCCAACTCTTTAATTTCCTTAAACGAATTGAATATATTTTATTCAATGATACAGGAAATGATTTCCAGAAAAGAAAAATTGAATGAAAAGAAAGACGTTAAAGACTTTCACTCGCAGGCTATCTCAGCAACAGAAGTCCAAGTCAATAAACGTCTGGGCACTAACGATAATTTTGAAAAAAAAATAGGTGAAGGGATAATGATTGAAGAAGTAGAATCTTATTTTCTGGAAGAGATAAATAAAAAATTTAACTTACTGAAAAAACTAGTGCATATCCAAGCCGTAGATCAATTAGAAAAAGATTTGGAAAACATTAGAACTGAACTTAAAGAACTAGATTTTATGAACGGAATGAACAATGAGACACCGTCATGAATATTTATATTAAGACAACTTTAATGATATTCTTATTCTCAATTTCCGTGGTTGCCGGTTATGTTACGTATGCACAATGCGCTTACTGTCCAGATCTCCCGTGCTATGGAAATTGCGCGACACTCAATTGCGTATGTATTACTCAACCGGGAGAATACCAGGGTGCTTGTTACGGAATTAATCAGTCTGATAAATTCAAAGAACTAGGGTGGATTGTTGGCAATTGATCTTGCTTTAAAGACTCTTCTAGAGTTGCAATGCAAAGATTTAATCCATTAAGAGTGTCTGAAGTTTGCATGTATAACGTCATGTGAACCATGTCACTAATAGATTCACCAACAGCATTGCTTTTGATCTGATTCAAAGCAGCACTTGTGAAATCCCTTGCTATTTCAAGAGCTTTTATTGCCTCTTTAACAGGAGGATTCTTGGGCAGTATTCCGTTTTCCATTAGTACTCCTTGCTTTTAGCAGATCCATTTTCATAGATAAAGCTATTCTCAATCTTGTTTAAAACAATAGCAAAATCTTTATCATGACCATCATATGCTCGCTTCCATGAAGGTCCATGGATCTTATGACTTACTGCATGGGCAAACTCATGAAGTAATGTCGATACGGCTTCCGATGTAGAAAGACCTGTTGATATCCAAATCAATGGAGGCAATCTTGAGTTGTCGTAAGATATAAAACCAAGGCAATCTTTAAATGGCTTAGGCATTTTGGCGACACGAAGCCTAACCTTTACATCATATTGTTCTATGAGAAAGCGATTTACTTGATGAAGTCTCTCTTTAGTTTTGAGAGATTTATGAGTATCTGGCCTTGATACGCTCAAGTCCCCACCACTCTAGATCTAAGCTTCCGCCTTTGACGTTACGCAGTACCGCGACTCCACGGTTCCACAAAGCATTTGCAGGACCAGCCCAAGCTTCGTTGTGTTCAAAGAAACAACCCACTACAACGCCATGAAGGTGCCGACCACTCGTATCGGTGCGAACGCTATGATCAAACGTATGGGTGTGGCCTTGGATACAGGTTCCAAACCTCTTGGTTACAAGAGAAGCGGCTTGATGCATTCCTGATATTGGGCGTGACATCACACCAGACGTAAAGTAATGAGAGAAATAACATCCACCTATTTCTTTTGTCTCAAGAAAAGCAACCTCCTCCCATCCAAGTTCCTTTGATTTAAGATCGTCAGTCGATATAACTCCCTCAAACCTAGGCTCTTCTTCGATAAATCGATTGATGCGATTCTCATGATTACCAACACAAAAAATCAATTCAGGCTTACACTTCTTCTTCTTCCCCCTGTTGTAGATGTCTAGCTCTTGTTGAAAGCGAAGCCTCGCATCTAAACCAGCAGCTATATCTTTCCAATAGCTAGCGCCCTGAAAAGATTTAGATCCCGGTTTGTCATACCCATTTAAACTATGCATGTCAAACCAATCACCGATGTCCACCACATAATCTGGCTGGATCTCTGTGACCATCCTACCTAACCACTCATATCGATGGTTAGATACCCCTGGTTTTGCGTGTGAATCTGGCACAACTAAAATAGTGTGGCCTAGATCGGGCTTCTTCTTGGCCCTGGAATATGCCGGGGGCGGTATTAAATCATGTACTGCATTTATAATAGCTTGCCTTTCTTCGCTATCAAGTGGGGTTTTCATCTCTTCTTTTGACTTTAAAACTTTCCTTTTTTTTTCCATTCTCTAAAAGCCTTTGATACCTGATCACCAGTAATTTCTATTTCTGAATACTCACAAAGTTCAATAGCTATTTCTGAAAAAGGAACATTCAATTCCCCAGAATCTTTCCATTTAAAAATTTCAATTAACCAACTTAAAACTTCTTTATTTTTCCTTAAGTAATTAACCGCATGTCCTTTTGTCTTTCTTTGTTTCATTTCAGAAACATTAGGAAGACTTTTTTGTTTAGATGACGCCATTCTATCCCCTTACCTTGTCACTTTTGGATAGTTAAAAACTTTTAACAGTCTATTTAGGAGATGTTCTCTTAGAGTTTTTAAAAACTGTTTGACTGTATCGATTATTCTTATCTTTAATTGGGTAACCAAACCCTGGCCATGGCCCATTTAGTTTTATTAAAGACAACTCATAAGGTGTAGGCGGAAGGTTCCCTAACATCTTTTGCAAAGCTGCAAACCTTTCGGCTGCAGCTTCATTTTTTATTTCTTCACAAGTTTTTTTCAACCTGTTCTTGTAGACACCTTCACGCATCTCTTACAGCATCTATAGCGGAACAGTAAATTTCTATTCGCGAAAGAAACTGTTGAATACCATATGGAACTAAACCTCCTTGAAGTTCAATCAGAGCTTCCATTGTCGGTATCGGACACGGAGGAATCGTCCTTATGCTTGGCTGTTTTGATGCGGCGCAGCCATCTAGAAGCAAGATCAGAACGATTAGGAAGAGGATTTGAAAGCTCTTCCACAAATATGTTAATGCTTTGTACTTCCTCCTCCAAATAATCTCGCCTTTCATTAGATCTTCCCAACTCTTCTGCTGTCTTTCCAGACAACTTTAAAGAAATCAAAAAGATCACAATCAAAACAAATCCAATAACAAGCCATGCAATCATTATGCGTCCGGTGCATTTCTTGCCTTACCTAAGTTGGCACCAAGAAAGTTGACGGCTTCAAGTAACATTGAAGCAATCTTGTTGTCCGATACATTCGGAGTCCACGCTGCAATAATTGCAAACACTCCGACAACCTGTGCAATCATTTGAATAACCTCGCTAATGTTTAGAGTAATCCAATTAATCATTTGTTCTCCTTTTAAAAATCAGCCAATGGGTTAAACGGCAAGTCCATCTTTGATCTTAGTTTGTTTACATCTCTTGTTATTATTTTTCTTTTCTCATCTATTTTGTTCATGATCTCAAGTTTCTTTTCCGGGGACATATCACTTAAATAAACTTCTGATTGGTAATTTCTTAATTTACCCAATTCAGTATCTATTTCATTCATATATTTTTGTATGCCTTCGACCTGTGGATATCTTTCAAGAATTTTCTGTTGAGTTTCTACATCGCCTTCTTCTATTGCTTGATTCAATGAGTTTACAAACTTTTTCGTTTCCTTTCTGAACTCATAAAAATTACTAAGCTGTCCTTGTGATCCCAAGTCTGTCTGTAAGAATCTTTTAAGCAAAGGCCATTGGTCAATCCTTAAAGCAGGCTTAGCTGGCATGTTGCTCATACTTCTAATTGCGTGGTCGCTTGCAAAAAGTATCCAAGAACCTACGGTTCCCGTATAGCCGCGCATAATATGTTCTATCTTAAGCGGTGAAGCGCCAAACGTTTCACCAAGAGCAATGGCCATAGCATTTGTGCCATTTCTCTTTCGTTGCTCAGGCAACCTGTCTTCCATATACATGGGGACAATGGGTTGTCCGGTAAAGAAAGAATAGTTTACATACGACTCTAAAAAGGGCTTTGTTACTTGAGCTTCAAAAGGATTTAGTTTCAAAGAACTAATCACACCCCTTGAAAGTGCATTGCCAGCTTGTCTCCAGTCCGTTTTGCCTCCTTCGGGTATGTCTACACCCAAATAATTTTCACCGGACAAAGAAGCTCTCATCAATCGTTCCGGAACTACTTTAAATAAAATTCCGATTTCAAACGGAATAGGAATCTTAAAGCCCGGAACAACTCCATAGCCCGGAATAATCCAGTTATCGTCTTGCTCTGCAGAGCTAGCTGAAAGCCAATCATCTTCATCGTGAGCCATGAGGGCGTACATTCCAGTAATAGCAGCCAACATGCTTCCGCGACCTAAGAAAGAATACATGGAAGATTTCTGTCCAGCTTTGGAATAATCCGAAGAATAATTGCCTCTTCCTGCCCGCCACAAAACATCCAAGCCCTGAACCCTTGCATTCAAAAACGGGATTGCTGCCGTAACAACTCTTGCTATTCCCGAATTACCACGCCTTGAAAAGTTGATCACTTCTTGTGCTTGGAAAATAGCTTCAGCTTCCGCCTCTTCTCTGGTGTGTCCCTTGCTCAGGATGTTCTTGTATACGTCTTCGTACACAGCCATCCTTGTAGCTGCATCTGATTTCGTAGTCACATCACCAGACCAATCCCAAAGTTTCTGCATCGTGTTAAACACAGCCTTATCTGTCAAGCCGCGCTTCTTTCCAGATACAGTTAGTCCTTCTTCTCGCATTCTCTTATCGAATGTCTTTTGAAGATCCTTGGGATACCGAGAGTTATCATACCCACCAATGACACCTGAACTTAACAAGCTAACCATAGAAGGATCTTGATTCTTGCTCGCTCTAATGCCTCCCTTGAAAAAGTTGCTGAATGTACCGATCATGGGAGTCATTTTAGATCCGCTAGTAACCCATGTAGAAATACTATCTCTCATAAGGTTTGCCATGATAAAGTCAGGAGATCTAGTAACAAGATTCCGAAGAACGTCAGAAGGCAAAGAAAAGAAACTAAGCCAAGGAAGTTTACCCTCCATCATTCCGCTCAAAGAATCAAACAACAACTTGTCTTTAAGCTGGTAGTGTTGGTCAACCCCGTTCTCACGAACAGTCACAACATCACTGGCAAACTCAGCGTCAGACTTCTTGTCAAGCTTGACGGCAATGTCATTTCCAAACACCAAAGCATCCCGCAAAGTTCTTTGTGCAGCAATGTTTTTTGCACCGGAGCTTACAGCCGCCTGAAGATTCCTCATGATTCCTTCAAGCATTGGCACGACCATTTCGTCGCTGCCTTCTTTTCTCAACTTCTTAGGAGGTTTGGCACCAACGAGAGATCCAAACATAGAGTTAGGCGCATCGTCTCTTCCGACAATAGGCGCTTCACCGATGATTGTTTCGCCTGTTCTAGGATCAATTGTTTCTTTCATTTGATCAATGCTTTGACCAATCAATTGACTTAATGCGTTTGCCTCGTCGTCGTATGCTTCACCCTCATACTGTTTGTAGAAAGGAACGTAGTCCCCGTAAGACTTAAGAACCTCTCCCAACCGCTCATCAATAACACCTGTTTCGCGCAGGAAGTTTACAAGGTTCTCATTCCATTCTTGATACTGTTCGTTAGTTCTTTCAAACAGTTCCCGCATACCGGGCTGGCTATCAATGTAATCCTCAATTTCCGCAATGTCTTTCTCAGCAACAGGCGTTAACTTGTTGTCTTTTCCAAGCCTGTGAGATCGTTTAGACATTACCCAAAGATGAAAGTCTTCAAGAAATCCCTGCTGATAAACATCTTTCAGTATCTCAAATACACCGGGCTTTTCGTAATCAACCCTTACGATTCCCCCACTGTATACGGGTTGCCCCGAAGTAATTGATTCAGCAACCACACCTTGTGCGTTCTCCGAAAGATAAGCAGCAGAGGCAGCGTTTACATTAGCAAGCAACATGTGATCATCGCCACGCTCCATTCGTTTAGCCGCTGCCCTTTTTGACAACTTGGCAATCGAATCGTACTTGTCAATAAACTTTTGCCTAAACATAGCCAAGCTTTTTTCTTGCCATATTTCTTTTATGTAATCAATAAAAGTTTTCTCTGTTCTTTCGGGTACAGTCCTAGCCTTAAGCTCTTCGTATGAAAGATTTCCAGAGCGCCTTTTCCTTCTTGGATTGCTGTTTTGTTTATCTGCAAGAGAAAATTTAACCGGATCAACAACGCCGTTGGCTATATCAATAGACCTTTGCCTTATCTCGCTTCGGTCATCCAGATCGGGACGAAGATTCAAATTCTTTTCCGGCCTTGAGCTAATGCGAGGTACAAACCCCGGAGTCTGCTCCAATGTTTCTTCAAGAAACTTTTGCCCGAATTGCTCATTAGCCTCGGGAAGTTCTGCCGTAAAATTTTTGCCCGACTCTCTCATAGATGAGGCAAGAGATTTTTTAGTCTCATCCTCTTCTACATTTACCGCAACGCCACCGCGAGTTTCGTTAAGGTCAGAATCTCTTCTCTCCCTTTCTGATCTCGGCTTCGCTAACTGATCCACGCTGGCATACTTAGGCCCAGTCTTAAAGGTTCGGATCTCTCCTCGCTTGCGTTTACCAATTGTTCCTGTGCCAATCGCAGCAAACACATCGCCAACATCTCCGTATCCAACTCCAGTAATAGAGTTGTATACACGTTCAAAGAAACGCCTGACTTTATCAAGCAAACTTTCAGTAGTTCCATCTACCTGATCAGAAACTTCGGGAGAGTTTTTGTATGAGGAATGCAACTCAGCTACAGCTTCCTCAAGAATGTAATCCCAATATTCATCTGGATTTTTTCTATTCTTTAAAACTTCAACGCTGGGAATTCCATCGTAATTCTTTTGTGCCCATTCAAGAAACGTTGTGTCTTCTTTAAAAAGTTCTCTGTTCCGATTGCGAAGAGCCTTTGGAATTTTAATCCTTGAAACACTCCTTGTAAGAGCAAGCCATTCGTTTTGAGAAAACAAATCAAGCTCTCTCATTGCATGAATAACTTCATGATCTACGACTTCTCTTAGTACTTGATCAATTTCAGCATCTGTTTGTGCATCTCCAAACTGATCCAGTGCTACAGAGACAGTCTTCATCAAAGCAGAAAACTCACCCGCTGCGAATCTGTCTCCCGTTTTAATTTCTTTCTCAACCTTCCCCTTAAAATCGCTAACGCCCATGTCTTTAAGTTGATTGTCGATAGTTTCAATTATGCGAAGCTCTTGTTCTGAAAACTCTGGCTTTTTCGGAAGATAATCCTGAAGCACAGGGTCTTGATATAAACCACGTTCCCTAGGTCCGTAAAAGAGATCCTGCATAGCCTGCTCTCTTCTCTTGTCAGCATTCCTGTCCCAAGAAGATTCCCCAACACTATATTCAGACTCTCTAACTTCCCTCCTGCTCTCTGCTATTTCTCTAGTTGGCGCAAAAGAATCTTCATAGATATCTTTTATGTTGCCTTCATCATCTCTAAATCTTTCAACTACTTTAAACCCAGGAGTCTTAGTCTTGTCAATATTAAATGTTGCGACAGGATTCGTAACAACATCAAAGACATCATCAGGATTTATTTTAAATTCGTTTTCAGAAATTTGATCTGCCCAAGATTTATTTTTAAAAGTCTTAAACCTTTTACCGTTTTTAGTTACTGTGTAAGATCGACTTCTGTGTTCAAGTGAACTAATAACAGATTCAGCCATGGGTCGCGTAGTCGCTCCACCTACAATCTCTCCTTCATGTCGAATAAAAAACCCAGGAGTATCAGGCTCAACTTTAACGTCCACATAACCAATTCCTTTTTTGGCTCGCATGGGAATGTAAATGTTTTTCTTTGCCTGCACGGGGTCAAGGCCACCCCTTACTGAAACATCCTGAATAAACTGCGTATAGTATTCTCGTCCATAATTGTTTGTGACTTGCTCATATAACTCTTGACTAAACCGACCCTTTTCTCTAGCCCGATCCATAATTTTTCTGTATTGGATTTCGGTGTAGCCAGGGTTTCTTGCTACTTGAACGCTTCCACTTGTTTCAGAGTAACCATCAAGCTTAAGATCTTTTTTGATAGCAGAAGCAATATTTTGCTCAACTCCAGAGTTTCCCATCTTAAGTATCTTGCGAATATTGTTTTGATTAATTCGTGTACCTTCAGCTTTTCCTTTAAACTTTCTTGTAGCCTTTAATACATCGTCAAATTGTTTTGTTGTGTACTGGTTAAACGTAAGGGGTGCGTCTTTGTTTGCACCAACATATTCAAAAGATCCCATGCCGCTAAGGATTGAGTAAATCCTACGCCTATACTTAGCTCTCTGATCTCTCTCTGCTTTGGATAAAGAAAGACTATCTTTAAGTTGATGCAAGCTCTTTACTTTACCATCTGTATTTCTGAATATAAAAGCAGAAGTACCAGAGTTGAAAACATTGTCCGGAGTTACACCGCGAGAATCCAAAGCCTCTGCAATATCTGCATACTCAACTGGAGTTCTCTCAGCCATCCGTTCTACTTGGCGAGCAATCCCTTCATCTCTTGAGTTAGCTAATCCTACTGCAGCCTCGTAACGAGCAACCCCTTCGTCCGCAATTCTACGCGCATTAGCTTCTTGCTTTTCAATTGTAATTCTTCTGGCTTCAGCGACACTTGTTCGGTGTGCTTTTTCAAGATCGGTTTTCTTTTCAAACTCTTTCTTGTTACTTTTTTCGTTTTTATAAGAACGGTAACCACCGTAACCGCCAAATACACCCACAACTGGCGCAGTTGCAGCAGCAACATTGATCATTTCATTTACAAAATCAGCATCAGAAAGACTAATAGACTCACCCGCTTGAGCCCTTTCAATTACTGTTTGTGCCAGTTCAGTAGGGAATTCAGTAAGAGACTTAGCAGCTTGTTTCCCTGCAGCGCCCCAAGCACTTCGACCCGCAACCGTAGATGCTCCGGCCAAAGTGTCTTTAAGTGTGGCTGCGGCTAGTTGTTGCTTGAGCGGACCAAAGGCACCCGTCATAGCAAAGCCTAGATATTCCATAGCTGCATGTGGAGCAGCAGCAGTTGCTGCACGAAGAACCTTAATGTCTTCAAGGTCTTCAGCAGACTCTGCGTTGTCTCTCAACATACTGGAATAAGCAAAGGCAGCGGACAAGGCCAGAGCAGCGGCTGCTCCCGTCCATGGATTTGAAAAACTTGCAGCCACATAAGGAGCTACAGCAGCAGGGATAGCTCTTCCCAGCAAAGCAGTACCGGCTCTACCAATTAAACTGTTAGAAACAAGCTTGCTTCCACCTAGCTTTTGAGCAGCCATAAGGCCACCAAAGATAGGAACCTGTTGCCCTACTGCTTCTTTTGAAAAATCCCACGTTTCAGAAAGAGCATCCCAAGCACCACCATCTTTATAGGCTTCTTTAATACTATCTACAGAAGCAGGATCAGGAAGCTCTTCCATTTGAGCTTCTCTAGATGCTTCGTAGATTGCTTGAGAAGACTCAAGATATTTGCGCCTTTGATCTTCGGTGCCTGTAATTTCCAGACCTGCCGCCGTTGCGGGCAAAGCGCCTGTAAATGTACCTTTAATATTTTCAATGCTAGAAGATATGCCGGGAAAAAACCCGCTCTTTTCTTCTTCTTCAGGCAACTCAGATGGCGTAATTCTTCCTGCTTCTACAAGAAATTCATAAGCTTGCGCTGCAGAAATACCGATAGGAATTTCAACAACTGTTCCGTCATCTAGTTGTACCGAATTAGATTCGTTTGGATTCCATTGCGTAGACATATGCAGATTTATTTCCTAACCAGCCGAAGCCGCTTTCTGAAATTGAGCTTGAGAAATAATATTGCTACCCGCTAATCCTTTATCTCCATTTCCCATCATTTCGTAGTATGCTCTTTTTGCTTTTTCGATTTCTTCTGTCTTTTCTTCAGTTGTTAAAATCGAAAATCCTGCGCCTTCTTGAACTATTTCTAGAAAATCTGCTAGAGTGAACTCTGATTTCCCCTTGCCCTTTCGATACCATTCCGTCTGCGCTCTTGCAAAATCTGAACGGGCAGCATTTAATTCGTCTGTTGATTTTTGTTGTTTGTTTGCTTGATCCATCGTCTCACGTTGTATAAGCCTTTGTTGATAATCCCCAAAGCCTTCACTCAAGCCGCCCGCAATATTTTTGATTGCATCCGGAGAATCACCAGCAGCCATATTTAATCCAGATTGCATCAACGCCCACCATGGAGATAACATAGCTTTGTCAAATCTAGACTCTTCTGTGGGAGTTTCCGTTTCCGTTTCCGGCAAGTAAAGACTGTCCGGGCGATCTACTTCAACGTTTCCTGCATTAGCCGATTTATATAAAGCGTCTTTAAGTTGTTCTCTCATTTTTTGTTCCGGAGACTTTCCATACACTTCATCGTATTCAGAAGCCAAGCCTGCTCCCCCAAGTGCAGACATCGCTTCTTCTTGACTGACCGGAAACCCCTTTCCAAACTTACCGGGCTCGTCTACTCCCATTAAGTTTGAGCCAACTATCGCTGCAGCAGGCACAACTGTTCTAACAGCTAATCTGCCAGCTCTTTCTTGCTTACGAGCTATCTCTGCAATTCTTGCCAAATTTGCATACGATCCATCTACTGGAGGAACTTTTTTACCCGCTCCTAATAAAGATCCTAATCCCTTGTTAATTTCAGGAATCTTTCTCCTTAATAATTTTTTACCCATGCCTACAAGCTTGGGAACTTTAGTAACAAATTTTGCTGCTTTGCCCAAAGCGGCTGGCCCAGCACCAACGCCAGTAGCAGCAAGTGCAGCCAAACCTAAATCAACAGGGTCTGTAGGATCAAATATAGTTGTCCCTACATCCTTGGCAAAATCCCAATAACCATATTCTTGCTCTGGTTGATACTCTTCCCATTTTCCCGTTTCAGGATTAAATACTTTAGGAACTGACTTGCGACCCACATAAGGAGGTCTAGGCCCACTCACGGGTCCACCATATTGATATTCTTTAACAATGCCCATCTGAACCGATTCTTCATGCGTTTGACCCGGCATCACAGTTCCGTCAGGCATCTGATGAGTTCCGATGGATCCACCGTTTTTGAACGAATACATCGTTTGGTTGATAGGAGTTTCTGGACCCAACTCCGCCAACCCTTGATCACGTTCGTTTTTGTCTTGGATGAACTTTATAAGTTCTTCAATCGGAAGGGGTTTGTTTAAAGAAGAACGAGAGTCTCGCTGCATTCGGCTTGACCCAGGAAAAGACTCAGGGGTTGCGTAGCCAAGAGAGATTGCTTCTGCCCTTACAGCATCTTCATAGTTTTTAAAAGCTTCAAGGGAACCTTCTTTATCAGAAGATGTATATTTTTTTAAAGCACTTTGGGAATCGTTGAAATCGCCAGAGAAATACTCACCACCATATCCAAGCTTTGCTTTGGTTTTTAAATCTTCAAGATACTCAATGGCTTCGCCTAGGGGAATATTCATCCTTTTGGAA
>TARA_R110000765_G_scaffold401227_1_pt1 | contig 20271 bp, 27 predicted proteins | sample TARA_R110000765 | Tara Oceans TARA_R110000765 (sample SAMEA4398168) | marine metagenome | biome: Polar Biome; feature: [MES] marine water layer (ENVO:01000295) within the mesopelagic zone...; material: water (ENVO:00002006), including particulate matter (ENVO:01000060) such... | reverse complement strand
GTTCTGTGGTGATCCTTCTGATTATTGTTCTAGCGGTGCTGTAATGCCTAGATATAATTCCACCAACTATTTCGTGCCACATCAGTCCAATACTATATGCGATGCAACGGGATTCAAAAAGAAAACCAACGAAGTAGTCAAGCGTTGGGATGGATTTTATGTGATTCCAGAAGCTTATAACCCAAGACAGCCACAGGACTTTCCTGCAACTATTCTGCCTACTCAGGTATTCCCGCACACTCGCTTTGAGATGGTTCCTGCGATTATTGCTAATCCAACGGATGACGCAACTGTTCTGGATTCGGATTTGAATGAGTTTTTAGTAACTAATTCTGTTCTTAATTCATCCTCAGTAGCATTCACTGTGCTTGATAACGTAATGAGTTCAGATTTCGAACAATATGTGATATTCGCGAGCAGCGCAGGGCTGGAGATAATTTAATGGCTACTTCTGGCAACTACACGCTTACCTACAATACCAACCAGATCATTGAAGAGGCTTTTGACCTTATTCAAATTGGCCAGGATGGCGATTCTGTATCTGGTGATATGTACAACCGGGGAAGGAACTCCCTGAACATTCTGCTCAAGAAATGGGAGCAGCAAGGCATTCATCTATGGACGATGAAAACAGGCTTTTTATTCCTGAATAAAGGGCAGAACCAATACAATTTTGGAACAGCTAACCTGGCTAATGTTTATTCCGAAACGACTACTGATGCTACAGAATCTATTGGACAGACCATAATTGCGGTAACAGCTACTTCAATTACTGGCGCAGATGGCACAATCAGGACAATGACTGCAAACGACATTATTGGGATTGTGACAGACGATAACGATATGCACTGGTCAACAGTGGACTCTATCATTGCTGGTGTTTCAGTAACGCTTGATGACGCTCTGACTGTAGCAGCTGGGTCTGGATCAGAAGTATTCTGGTACACACCAAGTTCATTCGCTCCTGTTGTCAGAATGCTGAGTATCCGCAGGAAAGATACAACCGATTATGAAATCCCCATTATTCTGTCCTCCAAAGAAGACTATGAAACCCTTCCAAACAAGGCGCAAGAGGGCACTGTAATCCAGTGCTATTACGAGCGATCCGAACAAAACGGAGTGCTTTATACATGGAATGCTCCATCTTCTTCCAAAACTGTTTTGTCATTCAGCTATGAACGGAAAATAGAGATTCAATCCACTACGACAAATACCTTTGACCTTCCGGAATACTGGTATGACGCATTGTGCTTTAACCTGGCGAATATATTGAAATTCAAATACGGGTGTTCTCCACTTCTCTGGGCTGAAATAAAGCAAGAGGCAACTGATTCCTTAAACGGTGCTTTGGCCTTTGATGTCTCCCTTGCTCCAATACAGGTGAATATAGTGAGACATTAATGGACATTCCAATGGGCATTAAGGCAGCAGATTATAATTCGGTTAAGTCGAAGGGTAATCTTGTGAACATGACCGCTGAGATTAATGATAATGGTGACTACATTGTCGTTCAGCGCACTGATGGCCTGACCCTGCAGTTTACTTCTGGCGATTCCCCTATGCGCTCCAATATCCACAATAACGGTGGGTATATGTATTTCCTGAATGGTAGTGATCTGTATCGCAGTCTGGACGGGTCTTCAGCCACATCACTTGGCACTGTTGGTGGGGTAGGTAGAGGACAGATATTGTCCAATGCGGTTCCAGGCAACAACCAGAAGCTTATCCTGAACGGTGATGGGGATGGATACATTTACGATAATTCTGGCCTGAACAAGATAACCGATGTTGATTTCTACCCCACAACCTCGGCAACCATATTAAATGAGCGGTTCTGGCTGGTAAGGGATGGCACAAACGAGATATTTGCGTCCGACCAATCTGACGGAACATCCTATGACGCGCTTTCTTTTGCGACTGCAGAGTGGAAGCCTGATACCGTAATAGTGGTTATATCGATTAAATCAGCTTTATGGATAATTGGCACAGATACAGCAGAGTACTGGCAGTCTTACAGTAATACCCTGGTTCCTATCCGGGCAGTGCGTGGCGCGTCCAAAGCAAGAGGCATTCTGGCAAAGAATAGCTTTGCTCAACTGGACGAATATTATGCATTTCTGGGTGACGATGGAGTGGTTAATCTCATAAAAGACACTGAGATGATAACGATTTCTGACATTGACCTGGAGAACAAAATTCGCGGGGATGGGACACTGGCTAATCCTCCCATGCCCATTGGGGATATTAGGGACTGCTACGCATTCTTTGTTGACCAGCCCCACCACAAAACTTATTACCTGACATTCCCTTCAATAAATTACACATGGGGATTTGATGTTGAGAATGGGCTTCCGCATACTAGGGAAAGTTATGGCATTGGTGGATTTAGAGCAGCAAACAGCATCACTCGTGACAACAAGATATTCATCGGTGACAGAATTGATGGCTCTTTCTGGTTGCTGGATCCTGAAGCGTATGTAGAAGGCACTGCTTTATTGATTGCCACTATGCGCACACCGTCAATCTCCTTTAGAGCCAATGTCACTATCCCATCGATTACCGTTGACATGGAGGTAGGTCAGGATGAAGACCCTACGGCCACTCCTGTAATGATGGTAAGGTATTCCAAAGACGGTGGTTATAACTGGGTCAACCATGCGGATATATCGCTTGGTAACAAAGGTGATCATCGCAGGAAAGTGATTTTAAGGCGATTTGGCCGGCTGGCAAAAGGCAAGGATTTTGTGCTTGAGTTGTCAGTATCTGATGCATTGAGAGTCCAAATATATGGTCTTGATGCTGACATACAGGCATCGATATGACTGATTTTGATGCAAACCTTAAAATTGTTAATGACGAGGGCAAAGCCAACGAATACTTTGAAAACATACTGTATGGGATTGGCAAAGCGGAACTTGATACTCCTACGTCTGCATCTGATGTTGGGGTGCAAGGCACGATCCGTGCAGACGGCTCGTATATTTATATCTGTATCAATACTGATACTTGGCTAAGGGCTTCAATAGGAACATGGTAAAACGAGAATTTAATGCAGATTACCTGAACGAGATTGTGAATGATCCGTCGGTAAGGGGTGGAATAAAAAATACTCTTTTCGATCTGGATATGAGTCCGATAGTTGACGAGATGGATAACTACGTTTTGAGTTGGGAAGGTGGAGCATTTATTCTGGTGGACAAGGGAGAAGGCGTTCACGAACTTCATACCCAGGCACTGAAAAGTGGTAGAGGAAAGAAGCTGCGTGTAGCCGCAGATGAAATGTTTGAATATATGCACGACAAATGTGAGAAAATTACCAGCATGGCATCAAAAGATAATCCTGCAGCCAGAGCGTTGGCAGAAGAATATATGATACAAACACATGAAGATGATGAATATTACTATTTTGAGAGGGTAATGTAATGCCTGTCGTACCATTTATACCGGCAATTATTGGCGGGGCTGTTGCCCTGAAAGGCCAGAGTGACGCAAAGAAAGCTGGAAGCCGTGCTGAAGCTGCTTCTGGCCGTGAAGCTGTAGTTCTGGATCGCAGAGAGCGTGAAAAGTTTGAAGAAGCAATGCGCCAGGCTGATTTGATACGGGAAGGGGGCGACGCCGCAAAGGCTGAATCCAATAAGCAGGCTGCTATTGCTGAAGCTGGTGCTGCGAAACTTGATAAGTGGGCAAGACTTGCTATTCAGGAGAATAGGACAGGTGCCAAACGAATTGAAAATGCTGCTTTAGAGGTTTACAACCAGATTCAGCAGGGTGCGACACGAAGAGAGGCTGCTGGATTAGATGCTGCCTCTGCTATACGAGAATCTTTTGCTGATTTAACTGGTGCTACTCAACGCTCTGCTCAAGGCCAGATTGATACGGTCAAGGGTATCATGAAGGGATTCAAACCTTTTCGTAGATCTGAGGCTGGTGCCCGGGGGCAACTGGACGTTGAGATGGGCTTGGCCGAAGGAGAGGTTAATAGAGCTTACCGCGACTCCCCTGCCTACATGGAGTCTATGAGAGCCTCCAGACAGGCTGAAACAGACGCTCTAGGCACAATGTCCACTGATGAGGCTAACCAGGGTGGCTTGTACTCAGGAAGGCGTGGTGAGGCCATGATGGACATTTCACGCCAAGGTTCATGGCAACGTGCCGGAGTTGAGAATTCTTACTACAACAATTACATGAACATGCTTAGAGGTATGTCTGACCCGAGTGCCACAAATATATCTGCAGGATATGCAATGGATACTGCTCAAAATGTAGGTAGAGAAGGTATTAGTACTGCTCAAAGTGTAGGTAGAGAAGGTATTAGTACTGCAGGTACTGGCTTAAATGCTGAACAAGTGGCTCAAGGTATGGCTCTGGACACTATGAAAACTGGGGCAGAAGGTCAGGATATGATGGCGTACATGCGTAGAGGTGATGAAGGTGCTAATTACATTCCTTATCTGGATCAAGGTACTGCCGGCATACCTTTCCGAATGGCTGGACTGGACTATGGAATGAATGCTGATGCCAATGCTGGATCTATGATTACCGGAGCAAGCCCAACTGGGTACGCTGGTGCCAATACACGGCTTATGGGGGTGGAAGCGAAGAATGCTGCCATTGCTGATGCAAATGCAGGCTTGATGGGCTTTGGTAGTGATTTAATGAAATATGGGATGCCGGGGACAAAGAAGCCTCCAGGCACTACTCAAGATTACGATAATATGTATGGACCCAATCCTAATGAATAATGAGGTTTAGGAGAATATAAATGGCACTTTACACACCATTTTTTGAAAAAGGCATGCAGAAGCTTGGTGAAGGCTACGGCACTATGCGTAGGAATCAGTTCGTGCAAGATGCCTACATGGGCGATAAAGATGCTTTGGGGAACTTATATCGTGTGGATCCAGATACTGCTTTGGCTATTGAAGAAAGGCAGAAGAAAGAAGAGGCTACTCGGGTACTGGCTGCAGAGACTGCAAGACAGACGCAAAGAACTGAAAGCAGGGAAGACCTTCAATTGGGGATGGATGTAACCAATTTTGAAAGAGGTCAGGTAGAAAACCGGCAAGAGGACGAAGATCGCCTGGTAGAAATATACCGAAACAATAAAGACCGGATAAATCCCCTGCTTGAAAAAGCACCACAGTTTGAGAAGTTTGAAGATTTCGAAGCATATGTGGCCGGCTCAGTGGAAGGAGATATTGAACTCCAGCAGTTAGCAGAGCAACTCACACCAGAATTCTTTGAGCAGGCTAAAACTGCCTACGGGACTGATGAGGGATTCTGGGAAACTGTTTATGACGGTGATCAAAATATTATAGCTCAGAGAAACAGAAAGAATGGAGAAGTGAAAGCAGACCCGCGCACAGCACAAGATATCGATGCATTTGAAATGGTAAAAAATAAAGATGGGATTACAGTTGCCCAGAGAAACACAAAAACCGGTGAAATTAAATCAGTACCTTCTGCTTTGTCTGGCGAAGATACCTGGGAATCAATACTTGATGCCGATAACAATGTGATCGCTCAACAGAATCAGAGTACTGGAGAAGTGAAACCTGACCCTCGTGCAACTGATGAAAAAGGAACATGGGACGAAGTCTTTGATGAGGAAGGCAATCCTGTTGCACTGCGCCATTCAATTACTTTTGATATGAAGAATCATCCCCAGAAACAGTCTGAGCTAGATCAGAGACAGCAAGAAATTGAGGATGTAACTAAGATGCTGGGGAACTCGGTAGAAAACCCGCTGGAATTTGCTAAGAAAATAGTTTATGACCTGGTTACCTATAGCATCTCAGATGATGGTAGCACTGCCAGATTTATTGACATGACAATGTTTGCTACTGATCGGGAGAATGCAGTTCGTGACATACCGATTGCTGACCTGAATATGTTTGGGGATCAGCCCAGACCTGAAGCCCCAATGAAGATTTGGGATGTAACAGATGAAATTGCTGGCTTTGCTCCATTTACTGAAGAAGTATGGGGTAAATCTGTTGGTCAGGTATTCCCGGGGGCTGTGAGTGACCAAACGGATCAAGCAAGACAATTTGTGAGAAGCCAGAAAGAGCAGCTTATTAATGCATTAAGGCAAAGCCCACGATTCACAGAATCAGAGGCCGACAGGATAGCGGAGGACATAAACATTGCTCCTGCGGTATTTGATTCGTCTGGTTCTTTGCGGAACAGGTTGCGCTCGATTGATGGCACCTTGAGGCTGAAGATGGAGCAGGAAGAAATCATAGCCCGTTCTGATGATATGCCACAGGAGGAGAGGTCGGCTGCACGAAATATAGTTGGGAACATTCAAAACTTCCTTGATGTGCTGGGTGTTCCTCCAGAATTAAAAGCAGCGAATTTTGAGGTAATGGCAGACATTGAAAATTTAGAGCCTACAGACATAAGGAGATTCCTTAGGGATGCTTCCGATGCTGATTTGCGAGGATTGTCAGATGAGGCTAAAGCGAAAATCAGGGAGAGGCTAGGAAGTGGCTGAACCAGCTTTCATAGAAGAAGATGACGATCTGGCCTCATTGCGCCAGCTTGGAATTGATGAACTGGCTGATCTGAGAGAACTGGGTCAGGAGCGTTCTGGCTATCAAGATTTCAGGGAAGGTTCTCGTGCCCAGGTCTATAACACTGGACAGGCATTCATAGAAATGATGACCGGCACTCCCTTACCCCGTAGAGAGATACCAGACACCATGGGAGGGCGTATGGGAGCCGTTGGGGTTGAAGCGGCAGCATTTGCTGTCCCTATTGGCGCAGCCACCACAAGGGTCGGCAGAGCTTCTCAGGAAGCAGGGAAGATGCGCACAATTTTCCAGAACGCAATGAATGAGATGGGAGTTCGGTTTCAAGCAAATCCTTATCGATCAACGGCAATTGAGGGTGGTCTTGGTATGACCGCTGGTGCTGGAGGGTTTATTGCCGAAGAACGCTACCCGGATTCTCCTGCAGCAAGGTTTGTAGGTGAGGTTTTAGGAGGAACTGCTCCTCAGGCAGTGGGGCCTGGAATAAAAGCACTGGGTAGCGGCGCATTATGGGCAGCAGAACGTATTCCAGGTTTTACTGGCCGAACAATAAGGAGCGTAGCCGAAGGTGGCAGAGAGCTTACAAGGAGAGGTGGGGAGTTAATTGAAAATGTAGAGAGATCCATTGCTCCTGACGGTGGCCGATATCGCTCATCTGAGCGTATTGAAAGAGCGACTCCTGACAGACCTGGAGCATTAGCCTCCATGGATGAAGATTTATTGGATGGCCTGACTCCTGCTGCTCAAACCGGAGACAGAGGTCTGCTTGCCCTTGAAGCTTCAGTTGACGCAACTCTTGATGATCGTGATAAATTTATCCAACGCTCAATAGACAATGTAAATAAGAACATTAATATTGCCATTGACCAGTTTGGTGGCCTGGGTGGGGCATCTGCAGATACTGCTGCTACTTTCAGACTGGCGCAAGAAGAACTGTCTAACTTGCTTGATGAGAGGGTAAAGCAAGCTGCCAGAAGAACTGAGCAAACCCTTGAGCAGATTGCACCGGGAGCCAGTAGAGAGGTAGCTAACCGAACTGCATACCTTGAATTGGACAAAGCCCTTACGGATATGCGTAAGCAGGAAACAAAATTATTCAAATTAATTGGCGGAGATGCTCCTGCTCCTACCAGCAATACCACTGAAGCGTATGCAAGCTGGGTAGGGGATTTGTCGAAGGCTGAGATTGATCAAATACCGGCAAAAGCCAAAAAATTCCTTGCCCCCACAATTACAAGTCCTGATGGGAAGAGGATACCGAATCCTAATTATTATGGCACTGTCACTGACGTTAGGGAACTCAGAGGTCTTCAAAGCACCCTGCGTGAATATGCCCGGATAGAAGGCGGGAGAGGTCGTGGAAAAACAGCATTAATTGCGTCCGATATAGCTAATGCGATCACAGAAGATATTGCCAATGTTACTGAGGCAGGCGTAGCTGACGCTGTTGATACTGCAGTGAACTTTTCTCGGGATTTGAATCGGAGATTCACTCAGGGAACTGTTGGGGATGTTCTTGGCTATTCGGTTACCGGAGGCGCAAAAGTAGACCCTTCAATAGTGCTGGAAAGAACTCTTGGCAACACTGCTAGTCGTGGGGCAATAGCTCGATCAAAATATGATGACCTGGCGAATGCTACACAAAGCCCAGAATTCGTAGCAGCTACTGAAGACTACATAAAGAATCTATTTTTTGACAATGCGGTAACCGATGGTCAGCTTAATGTTCAAAAGGCTCAAACATTCCTGAAGAATAACAACGAATTAATGAATCGATTTCCCTCTGTATATGCTGATATTCAAAACGCCATTAGGTTTGGTGATACACAGGCATTGAGAATGGCGCAGGCCGGCAGAGTAAGTATCGACAACCCAAATGTATCCAGAGCGACATTGTTTATTCGTAAGGGTCCGGAGCAGGCATTTAACACTATTCGGTTTGCTCAAGACCCGGCATTGGAGATAAAAAACCTTGTTAATATGGCTGGGCGCGATCCTACTGGCAAAGCACTGATGGGGTTGCAGTCATCCTTTGCAGATTATATCCGGAAGAATTCTATGCAGCAGGGGAATTTTTCTCAATTGAAGATGGAGTCCTTTTTCAAAAGCCGTGGTGTTGATGGCATCATGAATGCGTTGTACTCGGCTCCAGAACGAGCCAGATGGGGGACGATAAGGCGCACGATTAGAAAATTAGACTTACAAAGAACTGCCTCGGCAAGTGGTGAGGGAGTGCTGGGCGATAAGCCTGGTGAAAATCTTTCCATCCTTGCCCGAGTGCTGGGTGCATGGTCTGGAAGGAATTTAGGAAGAATGACGGGGGCTGGTGGCACAGTTCAGATTCCCGGTATGTTTGCTACCAGAGCGCAGAAGATGCTGGAAAGAGGAATGGATCCAGCACAAAAATTAATAACAGATTCTGTGACGGATGAGGGATTATTTCGTATCCTGGTAGGAACCAAAATAGATTCAGATGGTAGAATACCTGATGCTGCAAGAAGACGCATACAGGCATGGGCAGTGGCATCATTCGGTCCGGAAGTTTCAGACGAGGAAGAACAATGAGTGTAATGACAGTAATGAATCCGTACCAGACCGTCAGGGATGCCGTAGGCGTTGCTCTGGCCGCTGGGACTATCCAGTTCAATGAGACTGGTACAAGCAATGCTGCGTCTATTTACAGCAATGCCGCACTGACTTCCTCACAGTCAAATCCCTATACCCTCGATGGCTTTGGCCGAATAGTTGGAAATGTTTATTTCGCTGGTGTCCTGAGGATGGTGATAAAGGATTCCACTGGAGCTATTGTCAGGACTCTAGACAATGTTATTTGTGCTGCACAGAATACTAATTTCCCTACCTGGTCTACAGATGTTACTTATGGCCTGAGTGACATTGTAAAAGCCTCTAACGAGCTTTATTACAAATCGATATCTGCTTCCAATCAAGGCAACAATCCCACCTCAGACGCTACCAAGTGGTCTCAACAGCGTTTTGTGGGGGTTTACAATGCCAGTGAGACATATCCCGATGATGTGCTGGTTCAGGACACTAATGGGATCCTTTACCGATCACTTGCCGCATCCAACACAGCGAACACTCCTGCCACTGTCCCCAGTAAATGGGCAGCGATAGGTGAAGAAGGAAATAATCTTACTCCTTGTGGTGATTTCACAAACAATCTCTGGCAGGAAGGTACGAGCTTTTCAACCATTGCTGATAATACTTTCGTAGCGGATCTGTTTGAATACGTGAAGGGTGGCACGATGGTTCATACCGTCACCAAGGCGGCAGACTTTCCTACGGTGGCTGAATCAGGGATATATGGGGTAAATTGCTTAAAGGCTGATGTGACCACTGCTGATGCTGCTTTAGGCTCCACTGACCATTGCTTCTTTTCCTATAAGGTTGAAGGCTATTCTTTTAATCAAATTGCCCAGAAACCCTTTCTGATATCCTTTTGGCATAAACATACCAAGACTGGAACTTACTGTGTTGGATTCCGGAACTCAGGAGCAAATCGCTCTTTCGTTATGGAATATACACAGACGCAGACTAACACATGGGAAAGAGCAACATTACTTGTCACTGCTTCTCCTACTGGCGGCACATGGAATTACACCAATGGTATAGGGATTGAGGTAATCTTTACTCTGGGTGCTGGAACATCATTTCAAACCAGTACAGGATCATGGAATACGGGGTCTTTCTTCTCAACTTCTAACCAGGTTAATTCCACAGACAATACGTCCAATAACTTTGAGATTGCTGCAGTTAAGTTGGAATCTGGGATATACCCTACTGAATTCAGGAGCGTACCTGGGGATGAAATGGTCACCTACTCCTACCGGTATTTGAACAGGATTGAATCTGCAGAATCATCTGAATGGATAGTAAATGCGTTCTTTTTGACCACCACTCACTGTTACGGCATGTATCAGTACCCGGTGGAAATGAGAGCATCCCCATCACAGACCGAAGGGACCGAGGGCAATTTTGATATAATTACAAACAACGGGACCAGTGCAGCACTCTCTATCGCGTCTGCTAATACTGCTCAAAACTGCAGAATTGCAGGAGAGGTAAGTTCTGAAACGGGCGGCGAATCGGCCACCATTACTTTTGACGCTAACGCGGCAAACTTCTTTCAGTTGGATGCAAGGCTATGATTATTGATACAGTGAAGCGCATCGATGATAATAACGTGAAGGTTAACGGGAAATTCTCAGTACCTTTGCACGATATGGGAAACAGGCACACTGTCCTAGTTCAGGCTTGGCTTGATGCTGGGGGGGTAATAAGCCCATCCCAAACGTCGGCAAGGCAGGCTGAGATTGATGCTCAGGACTTAGCTGACCAAGAGAGAAAGGCGGCAATTAAAGACTTGGATTTAGATGATCTGAAAGCACTGATAAAGTTAGCGAAGAATCCATAACAAGAATTTAAGAGGGAATACCCATGGGAACTATAAGCGCACCACAACAAGGTTTAACGACATCCTCTGCCCCGTCATTTGCAGGTATCACCTTGACAGGAGATATGGTTGTAGCCACAAAAACTCCCGCGAGTGCTTCTGCCGCAGGAACCGCTGGTACTATTGCCTGGGATACAAGCTATCTGTATGTTTGTACTGCTACCAACACATGGGAAAGAGTAGCTGTTGCGTCTTGGTAAAAATAACTTTTAAATCAGACATCACTGTTCTCCTTTGGCGGTGTAGGTAATGGCATCCAGTGGGTTACATAAAGCGCGGTTTTCCAGCCATTCGGTCTATACCAATGATTATTGCGATATTCTCCCATGCAAATATATAAACGGAGTTCTGGGCAATAACACAAAACCGTTTCTTGTTCTTCCGGCAATCTATCCTCGGCACTTATCCATCCCTGCGCTAATTCATTCATTGTCCTCTCCAGACTCTTGAGAAACCAACTCAACAAAAGCTTTCACCTGATCATCAAGCTCACGGTACGCATAAGAGAGAACGTCCTGACGGGTTTCTTCAACCACTTCTTTGATAGCCAGGTCATCTTCAGCTTCTGTGGCATCCTCAAGCAGACTTCTCAGCAGAACCATGTTCTCCCTACCAGATGCCACCAGAGAGTTCACAACGTCCCTGTACTTGCCTTTCTCGCCCTTAGGGAAGGAATGGTATAGAGAGATCCACGCGCCCTCCTCGATGGTTTGAGAGAACGCAAACATCCCAAGATCATCATTGCTGCTGACAAGATCGTCATAATAGTCTTTCTGGTCTGCAGTGAACTTGGTAATTTCAGGAGATGATTCAATAAAGTTTATCCCCTCGTTCTCATTGGACAGATGGACTGCAGTTTCAAACCTGCTCATGTCACCTACTTTGGGCAACATCTTCCACTGTCTGCGAACAACAGTTTTCTTTCTCTGTTCAACTGGGAAGTCTTTCCACGGACCATTCTGGCTCTTCTTCCATGATTCAGACTTGTCACGGATAGCGATCAGTTCATCTTCACGCATGAGGGTAGTGAGATAGTCACCGTCTTTGGTTTTGGCAACACTGTACACACCACGGATTTCACCTCGATCCCCAATAGGAGCAAAGGCATCGTACTCGTGGGTAGGTCTATCACCGGGACCATTGTCGATAAAGCTATCGTTCTCGTACACGACATTGACTTGGAGCCATTTGATTTCACCTGACATGGTAGCCAGATCACAGAAGCCACGGTATGAAGGTTCAAAGCAAATCTTGCTGATCCACTTGTCACCCACCTTCACATTGCGAGGGATGAGGTATGCCTGTGCTTTGGCAGGATTAAGGGACAGCCCTACTGCTGCTACGTTCAGTACTGCGCTGGCAAGGCTGATAGGATTCTCTTCAGCTACCTTCTTAACGTATTGATTGTTGCCCAGCAGCTGCATGGCAAAGCCGTACTCTGCAGTGACATCCATTCTGGCCGGCATCATCTCTTTGAACTTTGGTCTTACATCTTCCAGGTAGGTTTTGAGTTGTTTTTGTGGTTCAGTCATCGTTTTGCTCCTTCTGCAGTCCAGCGTAGTAAGAAATGAGGTCATCTGATTTGTCGCTCAGAAGACTCATAGCGTAGTCGTAAAGTTTGTATGACAGGAATGTCCTGAAATTGGTGTCGCAAGCAGTAACATCTGTGCCCTTTATCTGGTGGTCATACCACTTGATGATAGGAAATCCAAAAACCTCATGCCCGTAGTGCTGAATCAGATCATCGAACAGGGCTTCAGGGGCTGAGTTGTCTACCAGCCAGTCTGACAATGCTCCTATCACCTGAGGATCCGGGTCATAGTCATATTCGGTTGGGTAACCTGGTTGTTTCATCAAAGGCTTCACAATGCCATCGATGTTGTCTGTCATAAATTGCCACATGCTCATATCTCACCTCCCATTCTTTCAAGGCATTCTTGCTCAAGTCTTTTCTGGCAGTCATTGCTCAGGTCATCTATTACAGAAACACCGCTTACTTCTACATTCTCAAGTGTTGCTGATGGATATGCCCCGGGGTATGTCTGCGTTTGTGGTTCATAGGGCTGGTAGTCGAATGCAAGAACACACTCCACACCATCGCCTAAAATTGAATTTGCTGATTCACTCATAATTCCCTCCACGGAATTGATTTGTTGACATCAATAATATATTAAATTTATAATCAAGGTCAACATTATTTAAATAGGCTTTACTTCAATGCTAAATCTCGAAGAAATAAAATTAAGGCTGGGAGATAGAAGGCTTGACTCTATAACCAAAGCCACGGGTTTGTCCAAGGTCACCATTATCAATATCAGAGAGGGTAGAAACACCGACCCGAAGTACAACACCCTGCAGAAACTCAGCGATTATTTTGAGGGGCAGGAAAAATGAACCAGACACACTTGAGACTGAGTGTTGGCTCAGAATCATGAGAACTCCTGAACTGGCCTCCAGAATTCACATGGGCTATAACGAAGCCACTGGAGTATTTAGTGGAAAATGTCCCATATGCGCCTCTGAGAGCCTTTCCCTGACCCAAGGGCATGCAATGAGTCATCTTCACTGCGAAAGTGGCTGTAATGCTCTTAAATGCGCTTATTTCTATGATCTGGGGGTACAGGCACTGGTTCCGGGGCGTACCTTCCTACATATTTCACTGGTTCTGGGCATTTTGAACCGTGCCCGGGCAGATGGAGTGCATATAACAGAGCAGGATAAGGGCATCGAGATGGATTATTTTTCAAAATACTTAAAAGCAACTGCCGTGGAGGCGATATGAAAAATCAAGATATGCCAGCATTCCCAGTATTTAATGAGGAGGGGGATACCATTGTAGATGACCACTCTTTTCTCACGGGTGCAGCAGGTTTGACAAAACTAGAATGGTTCACAGGATTGGCTATGCAGGGCTGTATGGCAAACTCAGGGTTTAGCAAAAAGATGGATGTGTCTGGGGTTTCCGGGGTGGCTCTCGATACTGCCAAAGCCTTACTAGAGGAGTTGGGAAATGAGCAGAGTTAAATGCGAATCATGTAATTGGTATGGTGATAAGGGCGATGTAGAAAGTGTCCAGGTCAGCTATAAACGCGATGACCCGTTGGACAAATGTCCTGAGTGCGGGTTGATTGAATCAATGCTGCCCCTTGATGAGTTTGAAGAGAAATTCTTGAAGGTCTATCTGTCCTTTGGTGGCCGAGTGGAAGACCGGCCTGCTTATCACATTGCCTATATGTCATTTCTGGGTGGCTATACTGAAAGACAAATGGAAGAGATGGCTAAATTAAAAGCCGAGCTTGAAGCGCAGTGAAAAATAACTTATTCTGTTTTCAGTCTTTCACAAAGACGAAACCCCAGACCGTCGCTAGTCCAGGGTTCCGGGTGAAAGGCTCCAGAGAGTCAGGCTCTGAAGATTCGCGCATTGTAGCACACAACTGCTACAGAACTTCAACCCCCAATCTCTGCAGAGTGTCAAGTCCGGTGCAAGTTCGGATGGCATCTCGCTGTGACAGAGACCGTATATTGGGAAACCTTGCGGGTGACTCTCCTGAGATGTCGGGTTTAATTAACTGTAGCACTGAAATAATACAGTTAGCCACATATGCGATGAATGGCTCCGGTCTGCATATGCTCTCTAAGCTTAGGTTTAGGGAGCCTTTTGCTCAAAATTCACCATTCTGCAAACTTAAACAAGGAAAAGCATAAAGGCTTAAACATGAGAACGATATCCTGGTTTAGCTGTGGTGCTGCCTCTGCTGTAGCTACTAAGTTGGCACTGCTTGAGGATCCGGAGACAGTGGTTGCTTATTGTGAGGTTATTGAAGAACACCCTGATAACAAGAGATTCCTGAAGGAATGCGAAGAGTGGTTTGGAGTTGAGGTCTTGGTATTGCGTAATGAATTTTACAAAGGGTCTATTTACAACGTTTTTGAAAAGAATTACATGCGTACACCGGCAGGATCCCCTTGCACCAGAGCTTTGAAGAAGCAGGTAAGGGAGAAATTTGAGCAACCAGGTGATCGGCAGGTATTTGGTTATACGGTAGAAGAAGAGAATCGCGTAAACCGATTTATTGATGCGAATAATGAAGTAGACATCTGGCCGGTACTAATTGAGAAGGGGCTAACCAAAGAAGACTGCCTGGCAATCGTTCAGAATGCTGGCATAGAACTCCCAGTTTTATATAAACAAGGCTTCCACCACAACAACTGCATTATGTGTGTGAAGGGAGGCATGGGTTACCAGAACAAGATGCGTGAGCATTATCCTGAAGAATTCAAAAGGATGGCTGATCTAGAAAAAAGGAAAGGCTATACAGTTTTGAAGAATCCTGATGGCTCACCTTTGTATCTTCACGACTTGGATCCATCGGCAGGACACTACCCCACAGAGCCAAACATAGAGTGTGGAATATTCTGTGTGATGGCAGAGCAGGATATAAAGGGATGATAAGAGCCATGGACTTATTCGCTGGAATAGGCGGTTTCTCTCTTGGCCTTGAAAGAACAGGCGGTTTTGAGACTGCAGTATTCTGCGAGATTGAAGATTACCCACAGAAAGTACTGAAGAAGAACTGGCCTGATGTTCCAATCCACGATGATATAAAAACCTTGAAAGGAGATGAGTATGGCTCAATCGGACTTATTTGCGGAGGATACCCATGCCAGCCCTTTAGTGCTGCCGGCCAGCGAGGAGGCACGGAAGATGACCGTCACCTCTGGCCTGAAATGTATCGAATTATTAAAACTGTCAGACCACGATGGATTATTGCCGAGAATGTTGCTGGGCACATCAGCATGGGTCTCGACAGTGTGCTATCTGACCTGGAAGACGCGCACTACAGATGGTGGACATTTGTTCTACCAGCTTGCTCCCTCAATGCCCTCCACAGACGAGACAGAGTTTGGATTGTGGGCTACACCGAATACGATGGACACCCTCCCCCCGAAGGACGAAGAAAACAGCAAGAACCACAGAAGCAGAAAGAACAGGGCACGTTCTGGGAATCTGAGGGAACAGGTAGCGCATCCAGCAATGTGGCCGACACCGAGGGCATGCGAAGCGGAGGGAGGGACGATAACGAATGCGAGAGCGGAGGGAGGATACTGGTTTCGGGAGAACAAGGAAGGGGTAAGGTGGGGAGTGAAACTGAGGGATGCAGTAGCGAGTCAGGAAAAACTTCAACAAAATCCAAAAGCAAGAAAGATGATGCCGACACCAACAGCAAGCGACTTCATCGAAAGGGAGTCATCCAGCACGGAAAAGTTAAATCCGATGACCGGAAAGAGCGTGAGTCTGGACAGATTCGTGAAGTTCTGGCCGACAGAGGAGGATCAGAGATCGGGGATACCCAAACTGCTTCCAACACCGACAGGTCAGGACAACATCCAGGTCAGGGGAGTGGGCAAAGCAACAGGGAAGAGGGGAACAACGCTGGGAGGAGCAGCGAGGATGCTTCCGACACCATGCGCACACGAAGCGAGGCTCGGGTATCAGGACAGGAGCAACGGGAAGAAAGGAACGCAGGAGTCGCTAACGACAGTTCTGGTCAACAACGAGGGCGGGAGACAGGCGGTTTCGGGGTCCCTGAATCCAGATTGGGTGGAGTGGTTGATGGGCTATCCCGCAGGATGGACGGATACTACTGGGGAGTAGAGCCAGACATACCCAGGCTTACCAAAAACAAAAAAAACAGAGCAAGCCGATTGAAATGTCTTGGCAATGCAATAGTTCCACCAATAGCCACATTAATCGGATACGCAATTTTAGAAATGGAAGGAGCAAATGATGAAGAGAGTACATGAATGTTTTATGCCAACAGAAGGGCAGTTCTTGGTTGTATGGGAATTTAACGGACTCCCGTGGAGTAGCGTTTACAGATACCACGATGGAGCAATGGAACGCTACGAGCTTGCTAAGGGGGATGAGTGGAGTAGCAATAATTGGATACACCATGAAGGCATGACAGGAGTTGAATACTATGTCATCGATTGAGCTGCCAGACTGGTTAGAGCGTGAAGCGTGGCATGATTTTGTGAAGTTCAGGACTATGGTGAAAAAGCCAATGACTGAACGGGCAAAGCAAAGAGCCATAAACAAGCTGGAAAAATTGAGGGAGCAAGGCGAGGATCCTGCCAAAGTACTGGATCAATCAGTTGATGCTGGCTGGACAGACCTTTATCCCTATCGTGAAAAGGATGTGAATACCAGTCCGGAGAACTATTTGTGAGTGGTCCCATGATCATCCCCAGCAACATGAACTTCCATCAGTACGCTGACATCATTGGTGATCAGGAATCTCAGGAAATACACAAGGCTACTCACTGGATTGATGAGGTAGCAGAGTTTTCCAAAAGAGGTCATGAGTCGTGGGGTGATCCAACACCATGGGCAAAAGTAAATGACCTGTTCAGATTCCGTCCTGGTGAACTAACTCTCTGGGCTGGATACTCAGGTCACAAGAAAAGTCTGGTCAGCGGGTATGTGATGATGTATTTGATGCTTCAGCACAAAAAGATTACCTCCTGTGCATCGATGGAATTGCATCCAAAGGAAACTCTATACCGCATGGCATGTAATGCTGCAGGGTGTGATGCATCAGAAGCCTTTTCCCGGAAATTCATATCTTCCCTTGAAAACAACATGGCAATATATGACCAGCAGGACACTGTACCCATGGTCAAGATATTCGGGTTCGTTGCCTACTCAGCCAAAGAATTGAATGCAGATCACATATTAATTGACAGTCTGACCAAGTGTGGAATCCGCAAAGACGATACCAGTTCAGAAAAGGAATTTGTCGATAGAGCGCAGTGGTTAGCCAAAACAACACAGAAGCACATCCACCTGGTTTGCCACATGAGAAAGCCAGACGGTCAGCAGGGTGAAAGGAAGATGCCTTCAAAGCAGGATATTCGCGGTGCATCTGAGATAGCTGATTTGGCAGATAATGTGATCATAGTCTGGAGTGACCCAAAGAAGAAGGAATTGAGAGAGAAGTTTGACCGGGGCAAGACGATGACGGATGGTGAAAACAAATACCTTGAGCGTCCTGATGTGATATTGGGATTCGACAAACAACGTCACGGACCATGGGAAGGGAAGCTGGCTCTGTGGCATAAGAGAAATCAATTTCTGGCCGGTGAATCCATGGCTATACAAACATTTGGAGAATTGTAATGGTCAGCATGGTTTCATCAATATGTCAGGAGTGCGGGAAGTGCAGGAACCAATACGTTGATCATAGAAAATGCGCAAGGACCCGACAGAGAAAATTCGCAGAGATAAATAAGCAAAGACAGGAGCAAAGTTATGGCACACGAGTTCATAGTAAATAGCGATACAGCCTATAAACAACTGCTGAAACAGATTCAAGAAGATTACCAGGAGACTCATTACCTCAAGGGTAAATACACCAAGTCTACCAGCAGGAGCATTCCTCAGAATGCAATGATCCACTCAATGATCAGCCATGTGGCAGAATGGTATGGGAACACAATGAAAGAGCAAAAATGTGAGTGTAAGTTGGACTTTGGATTGCCGATACTGAGAAGAGATGAAGAAAGATTTGAGAAAATAGGGGAGATGCTTGATTCACTCACCAGGGAGCAAGCCTTAGACGTTATCGAGCCAATTGACATAACCAGCGCAATGAACAGAGAACAGGGCGCAGAGATGATTACAACGATGCTGGACTACTATCCCCGGCATGATCTTGTCTGGTCGGATGTAATACTCAATGGCAAATAGTAAACGTAGGTGCAGGTACTGCAAAGACTACTTCCCGGTTCAAGGCCGCATCCTCATCAAAGGTGGCTTTTACTGTAGCATGGAGCATGCAATTGCCTATGCCAATGGCAATCTGCAGGCAGCGGGGAAGAAAAATAATGCCTTTAAAAAACAGGAGTTCAGGAACAATGACAAAGCCACCAGGCGCAACGCTGCAGTCAAAGCCTGCCATGCCTACATCAAGCGAAGGGATAAAGGGAAGCCATGCATATCCTGTGGGCACTCTTTCGGAGATATCAAATTTTCAGCAGGCCACTTCATTACAGCGGGGTCAAACCTCAGTCTCAGATTTGATGAAAGAAATATTTTCGGCCAATGCTGGTGGAATTGTAATAAAAACCGATCTGGAAACATCACAGAATTCAGGAAAGGATTAGTTGAAAGGCACGGTCAGGAACTACTGGACTTTTTAGAAGGTGAGCATGATCTGATCAAGGACAGTATAGAATTCTTCAGGAAAGTAGAACAGCATTACAAAGACAAAGACAAAATGCTTGAGGATGGTATCATCACAACATCACAGGCATGGAAAAACCCCTTGAACATTGTGGATTTAGCTGATAAAAAGTAATTCTTGAAGATTACCAGGAGAAGGTATGCTGGAGTTCTTTCTTGCACTGTGCCTTCAATATCCAGCGTGGGAATGTGATGAGGGGTTTACAACGATGAATCAAATGCCGCAGACTTATGACATCCTGATCCAGCAAGCTGTCGCTGATAGGCTACCAGACCACGACTGGAGATTCCTAAAGGCGCAGTTATGGCAAGAGTCCAGGCTGAAACCCAATGCCGTATCACCAGTGGGAGCGCAGGGGATAGCCCAGTTCATGCCTGACACTTGGGAGGAGTGGTCTAAAAAGGCTGGTTACGGTCTTGAAATAACGCCATTTGAGGTTGAAGCAGCCATTGATGTCTCCGCTATGTACATGGCATACCAGATAGAAAGCTGGCACTGGCCTCGCCCGGACATTGATCGACTATGCCTAGCTATGGCATCCTACAATGCAGGACTTGGAAATATTTTGGATGCACAGCGTAGGGCGGGGGATCCTTCCTCGTATAGTGAAATCATAGAAAAGTTGCCGGCAGTAACCGGTGACCATTCTGCTGAGACAATCGACTACGTTAAAAAGATTCTATTTTTCTATGATGAACTGGTGACGGGCTAAAATGAGCATACTTAATTCTTTAATAAATCCTGTCACGACACTCCTCAAGGAGATAATCCCCGACATAGACAAAAGAGCGCAGCTTGCACACGACATAGCTACTATGGCTGAACGTCATGCACACGAAGAAGTAAAGGCGCAGCTAGAGATCAATAAAAAAGAAGCAGAGCATCCTTCTCTGTTTGTATCCGGGTGGCGTCCTGCTACTGGATGGGTGTGCGTTTTCGGTATGGCGTTTAATTTTATTCTGACGCCTTTCACTAACATGGCTTTAGAATTATCTGGATCAAGCGTGGTTGTTCCAAT
>TARA_R110000765_G_scaffold64513_5_pt1 | contig 20313 bp, 20 predicted proteins | sample TARA_R110000765 | Tara Oceans TARA_R110000765 (sample SAMEA4398168) | marine metagenome | biome: Polar Biome; feature: [MES] marine water layer (ENVO:01000295) within the mesopelagic zone...; material: water (ENVO:00002006), including particulate matter (ENVO:01000060) such as...... | reverse complement strand
TTATTCTATAAAAAAGTTTGTTTGCTAAAAAAATCAACAATTTGCCAATTATTTAAGCAGATAAGACCGATTTTCATATTAAGGAATGCTAGTGAGTGAAAAAAATCTATGTCGCTGTTCGTGGTTAGATACAACTAAAGACGATTACGTTGCTTATCATGATGAAGAATGGGGAGTCCCTGTTTATGATGATCAAAAACTATTTGAAAATTTAACCCTTGAATCTGCGCAGGCAGGATTAAGTTGGTACACAATTTTAAAGCGTCGCGAAGGTTATCGAACCGCATTTGAGAACTTTGACGTGCATAAAGTTGCCCTTTTCAGCGATGCTAAAGTTGAAGAGTTAGTACTAAATAGTGAGATTATTCGCCATCGAGGTAAAATTCTTGCCGCGATTAATAATGCCAAACTCTTTATAGAAATACAAAAAGAGTTTGGCAGTTTTAGTCATTATATGTGGAGCTTTGTTAACCATATAACTATTGTTGGTCATTGGGCAAAACCAGCTGACTACCCTGCTACCACTAAAGAATCAGATGCTTGGAGTAAAGACTTAAAAAAGCGAGGGTTTAAATTTGTAGGCTCTACGATTTGTTATGCGCATATGCAAGCTTGTGGCATGGTGAACGACCATAGCAGCGACTGTTACAAACGCTCACAAATTATCGATGAGTTTCAACAAGGTTAAAGATAGTATTTAAAAATATAGCGTGCCATAATATGTCAATGTGGTTAATAGTTATTTATCATCTATACAGATGAATTAAAGGTTAAATATTTGAATTACCCTTGAACTTTTAACATTTGCCCACATCTAAAAAATATATTTAGCATACTTAGAGGAAATTTTATGCAATCAAATATTAGTGTAAATGCTAGTAGAAGTTCAGCGATTGAAATTAACAAGGTTCTGAAAAACACCTACATGTTACTTTCAATGACTTTGGCGTTTAGTGCCGTAACTGCTGGTGTTTCTATGGCGATGGGCTTGTCTCATATGGCTGCCTTAGTAATGACCTTAGTTTCATTCGGTTTATTATTTGTTGTAAATAAAAATGCCGATAAAGCGAGTGGTATTTTTTGGATTTTTGCCTTCACTGGCTTAATGGGTGCATCTTTAGGCCCTATGCTTAATTATTATGCTGCAATGCCAAACGGCGCATCAATGATTATGCAAGCATTAGGTGGAACCGCATTAATTTTCTTTGCTCTTTCTGGTTACGCTTTAACGAGCAAAAAAGACTTCTCATTTATGGGTGGTTTTTTAATGGTTGGTTTAATCGTTGCTGTAATTGCAATGGTAGCAAACATCTTTTTCCAAATTCCGGCTCTTTCGCTAGCGATTAGTGCTGCAATTATTATGATTATGTCAGGTTTAATTTTGTTTGATACAAGCCGCATTATTCATGGTGGTGAAACAAACTATATTCGTGCAACTGTTTCTTTATACTTAAATATTTATAATATTTTTGTGCACTTATTAAGCCTTTTAGGTGTTCTAGGCGGCGATGACTAATAAGCAGTTAAAAAATCATTTAATGTGATTAGTAATTGTTTATACTTACCGTATAAAATATAAAGCCTCATTAATGAGGCTTTTTTATTATCTACTTTTTATTAACATTGCGATAGCACAAGGCAAAACATGAAAAACACATTGGCTTTGGTGGTTACTACTCCACCTCACAGTAACTTAACCACCAGTGCAATTAATCTTGTTCGTGCCGCTGTTAATAACGATGTTGAAATTTTAGGTGTCTTCTTTTATCAAGACGGTGTATTAAATGCAGCAAAAAATTTATCTATTCCTAGTGATGAATATCAAACATTAATACAATGGCAAGCGTTAAACCGTGAATATAGTGTACCGTTATATTTATGTATTACTGCGGCAGAAAAACGTGGTTTAAGTGATGATATAAGCAACCAAGCGCTTTCAAATATCGACCCAGCTTTTATCGTGTCAGGTTTAGGTGAGTTAGTTGAGTTAACCAGTAAAGCTGAACGCGTGGTGCAATTATAATGATTGAAAATAAACCTCGTGATAAAACAATCGCTATCATCAATACACAAGCGCCCTTTTCAACAGCTGTAGGAAAAGAAGCGTTAGATGCGGCATTAATTTTTGGCTCTTATGAACAAGCTACATCGTTATTCTTTTTAGGTGATGGTGTATTTCAGGTGATCGGGGATCAAAACGCTTCAGCCATAGAAATTAAAGATTATTTGAAAACGTTTTCAGCATTAGAGTTTTATGACATTGAAAATATATATGTTTGTAAAACATCATTACAAGAAAGAAATTTATCTGAAAATTTTCATATGAGTAATATACAGGTATTGTCCAACAAAGATTTTAGTCAACGCTTACATCAACACAACGTGATTTACAGGTTTTAACATGGCAACGCTACATATTATTAGAAGTTCAGGCTATAGCAGTAATGCACTAGTGCAGTGCCTTAGCATGTTGTTACCACAAGACAATATATTATTAATGGATGACGGCTGTTATAACTTAAGCCATGCTTTATTACTCAAAGCGCTGAAAGATGACCCTGAATTAACTGCCTACGTTGTAAGCGAACACGCAAGTGCACGTGCTCAGAACAGTAGTCATAGCGATTTTATCCCGACGACATTAACTGAAGTAGTTACCTTACTTTTTAAACACGACAACTCGATTACTTGGTCATGACAATAACTTATAACAACCAAAATATAGCCACCGACAAGCAAGGCTATTTGCTTGATTTTACCCAATGGAATGAAGACATTGCTGCTTTGTTAGCTGAATCTGATGACATTGAACTGTTAGAAGCTCATTGGGAAGTTATTCGCTTTGTTAGAGACTTTTACTTAACTTACAACACTTCTCCTGCGATACGCGCTTTAACTAAAGCTATGAAAGCTGAGTTTGGCGAAGAAAAAGCCAGTAGCCGATATTTATATCGTTTATTTAAAGAAGGCCCGGCCAAACAAGCAACCAAGTATGCGGGATTACCTAAACCTGCTAGATGTATTTAAGCGTTAATTTACTCAAATTGATAAGAATACTGTGTAAGTTGTGAAGATTTAAATGTGATGTGTTAGTGAGTTGCATTAGCTAAACTGCGCAAACTTAAGCTGTTAATAAATGCCTTTCTTAAGAAACTTTAAATGGCCTAGGCTTTAATATTGATATTTTGACCAATATTACCGACAACAGCTAAGCTTTCGTTACCAACAGATGCAGATTCAATAAGTGCTAATGCCATCTGACCTTCTAACTCGGTTTGTGACTTACTTAGGTTAGCACTTTTAACTGCGAGTATAGTTTCAGTGCTCATAGGAACTGTATTATTTGTATTTAATTCTACTGACATTTTACTCCACCTTATAATTAATCACTTTAATAACCTATAAAACATATATCGACATCATTAGCTAAGACTTTAGCGTTGATCAGTATTTAGCCATAAAAAAAGCGCTTACCTATCAGGTAAACGCTTCTGGTTAATATATCAGGTTAAATAAAAACACCCCTGATTGCATAAGCTTTATTTGAATATTTAAAAACTTGAAATGTTCGCTTAGTTAACCGGTAATGTTGGTACGTTAATATCAGCCATTGCTAGCATTACGCGCACAACCTGACAGCTGTAACCAAATTCATTATCGTACCAAACGTAAAGCACGGCACGGTCACCATCCACAATAGTCGCTTGAGAGTCAACAACACCTGCGTAACGAGAACCCACTAAATCAGTTGAAACTATTTCTGTAGAAGCAGTGTAGTCAACTTGATTTTGTAATTTAGAGTTCAAAGAAATCTTACGTAAGTAATCATTCAATGCCGCTTTGTCAGTCTCTTTTTTCAAGTTGAGATTCATAATAGCCATTGAAACATTTGGCGTAGGAACTCGAATAGCATTTCCTGTTAATAAACCTTTTAACTCTGGTAATGCTTTTGCTACCGCTTTAGCTGCGCCAGTAGTACTGATAACCATATTTAATGGAGCACTGCGACCACGACGAGGAGCTGGATGGTAGTTATCAATTAAGTTTTGATCGTTAGTATATGAATGCACAGTTTCAACATGACCGTTGCGAATACCAAACTCATCATTTAATGCTTTAAGTACAGGTGTTATCGCGTTAGTAGTACAACTTGCTGCAGAGATAATTTTATCGTCCGCTAAAATCATATCGTCGTTAACACCGAATACGATATTTTTGATATCGCCTTTCGCTGGTGCTGTTAATAACACCTTAGCAACACCTTTTGATTGAAGATGTTGACCTAAGCCTTCTTCATCACTCCAGATACCGGTATTATCAACAACTAAAGCATCATTGATGCCGTATGCTGTGTAATCAATTTCAGATGGTGATTTAGCATAAATAATTTTTATGAATGCACCGTTAGCTTTAATAACGTTATTTTCTTTATCAATCGTAATGCTGCCATTAAAAGCACCATGAACAGAATCACGACGAAGTAAACTTGCACGCTTTTCTAGATCATCTTCTTTACCTGGACGAATAACAATCGCACGTAAATTTAACTTAGCATTGGGTCCAGCGCGTTCAATAAGTAAACGTGCAAGCAAACGACCAATACGACCAAAACCATAAAGTACAACGTCTTTAGTTTCTTGTACGTCATTGCCCTTTGCAACAATAGTTGCCAGCTCTTTTTCTAAAAACTGTTCAATTGATAAGCCATTAGCTTCACCCTTGAATAAGTAGCGATAAGCTAATTTACCTACATCAATTCGTGCAGGCGCTAATTCCATTTTGGCTAACGCTTGTAAAAATGGGAAACTTTCGCGTAAACGCAACTTGTTTTCTTCGTGTAATGCCACAGATCTGTGAGCTTTAATAATGTCGATAGCAGAAGCATTAACTAGTGGACGACCATAAATAGAAATTTCAATTCCTTTATTTCTAAATAATTGTCCTGTGATCGGCTGCATGTTTTCAGCGAATGTTTGGCGCTCTTGCCAACTAGTTTGGTATTGTTCCTCAAGATGAGAAGTCATTGCGTAAACCTTTTATATCAGTCAATTGAAGATGGGTTATTAAAATGTAAAGCTGTAAGTCGTAATGTTTAATTACTAAATCCGGAAGATATTGTAATGCAACATGAAATATTTCGCTACCGGTTACAGAGGTTTTCAGGCATAAATAATCAAATAAATTAATTTTATTTAAATACTAACTATTTTTTATTTACGGATGGGCTACTAGAGACATTAAGGAGCTAAAACGCGCTGTTTTGTTTATTAATATGTATCGAAAAGTGCGATGAAGTTACAATGTTTTGAAGGGGTGAATATGGCAATGGATAAAAATAAATACTGATGTATCGATAGAAAACGCTATCTAAATAAAATTAGATAGCGCACAAATGATAATTTAACCAATTTCTACTATATTACGTGATTCGCTTGACCAGTTAACGTGATATTTTTTCCCTGTATTGACATCAATTCTCTCAAACGTATGAGCACCAAAGAAATCACGTTGAGCTTGTAATAAATTTGCGGGTAACACAGCACAACGTATAGAGTCGTAATAAGATAACGATGATGATATCGCGCCTGTTGGAATCCCCATAAGTGCTGAGTTAGCAACAGATTTACGCCAATTTATTTGATGTTTACTTAATTGCTCAGCAAAGAAATCATCGAGTAATAGGTTGTCTAAATCAGGGTTACGTTCGAATGCATCTGTTATTGACTGTAAAAAGGCTGCTCTAATAATGCAACCAGCACGCCAAATTTTAGCAATACTTGAAAAATTTAACTGCCAGTTATGTTCTTTTTCAGCAAGTTTCATTAATTGAAACCCTTGTGCATAAGCACAAATTTTTGCACTGTAAATCGCACCATGCAACTGTTCAATAAATGCTTCCTTTTCGGTAGCATTTAAAACGGTTATTTCTGGCCCTGCTAAAATAGTTGAAGCTTTTACACGTAAATCTTTAAAAGATGAAATTGAACGTGCATAAACTGCCTGAGCTATTGTGGGTGCCGGAGTTCCAAGTTCTAAACTACTGACAGCAGTCCACAATCCAGTGCCCTTTTGACCCGCTTTATCTAGAATTAAATCAACTAAAGGAGTTTCTGCTTCGCCCACACGATGACGTAAAACTTCTACAGATATTTCCATTAGGTAACTCTCTAAAGGTCCTTTATTCCACAGCGCAAAAATATCTGCAATTTCATCGCTGTTTAGCCCTAAGCCATCTCGCAACATTTGATATGCTTCACAGATAATTTGCATATCAGCGTATTCAATACCGTTATGTACCATTTTCACGTAATGCCCAGCACCTGCTGGACCAATGTAAGCTGCACAAGGCTCACCTTCTGTAACTATTTCACCTGGTTTTGTTCGCTCTATTGGTTTACCTGTTTTAGCATCCACCTTCGCCGCTATAGCTTGCCAAATAGGCTTAATTCTCGTCCAAGCATAAGGAGAGCCACTAGGCATCAACGCAGGACCAAATCTTGCACCTACTTCTCCACCTGAAACAGCCGAAGAAAATAAAATAAAGTTATTCTTATATTTCTTTTCACGTGCAACGGTATCTACCCATAAGCTATTGCCAGTATCAATTACTATGTCGTCAGGTTGAATACCCGCACCGATCAGGTTTTCACAAACTTGATCAACTGGCGCACCAGCAGGTACTGAGAGTACTATAAGATGTGGAGGTTTTAAGCGTGACAATAACTCGGTATAAGAAGTACAGCCAACAACACGGGCTGTAGATAAGCCACTTTCTGCTTTATCTTGGGCAATAACATCTTCAACTTTACTAATATCAAGATCAAAAGCGGCAATACTGTAACCATTATCGGCTAAGTTAAGCACTAAATTTTTTCCCATAACGCCTAAACCTATAAAACCAATATCACATACGCTGTTGTTCTTTATCATAAAATATCCAGTAAAATTCAAATAGAATGCATTATAGCATCATCAACACACAGAAATAATGCGTTGAATATAAGCCAAAACAAATAAATGTTTTCGTGCTTATTAAATTAACAGACATTTTAGTAACAATACGTAACAAAACAAGCAATAAATGTACTTATATTGTGATTTACCGATTTATAGCTTGTAATTTTCACAAATTGGTGTAATTTTACTACATAAATTATTTAAGTCTTGTTTTTAAGGTTCATTATGACAATTAAAGTAGGGATCAACGGGTTTGGTCGTATTGGTAGATTCGTATTTAGAGAAGCATTTGCCAGAGCAGATGTTGAAATAGTCGCAATTAATGATTTAATCGATGTAGATTATATTGCCTATATGCTTAAGTATGACTCTACACACGGTCGTTTCAACGGTACTGTTGACGTCGTTGATGGTCATTTAGTGGTAAACGGTAAAAATGTCCGAGTGACAGCCGAACGCAATCCGCTTAATTTAAAGTGGGATGACGTTGATGTCGATGTTGTTGTCGAATCAACAGGTTTATTTTTAACAGATGAATCAGCGCGTAAACATATAACAGCTGGTGCAAAAAAAGTTGTTCTTTCTGCTCCGTCTAAAGACGATACACCAATGTTTGTTATGGGTGTTAACCATACTGAATATACTGGACAAGACATTGTTTCAAATGCTTCTTGTACAACTAACTGTTTAGCGCCAATCGCTAAAGTGTTAAATGATAACTGGGGCATTAAAGATGGTTTAATGACTACAGTTCATGCCACTACAGCGACTCAAAAAACCGTTGATAGCCCTTCTGCAAAAGATTGGCGTGGTGGTCGTGGTGCAGGACAAAACATTATACCTTCATCAACTGGTGCTGCTAAAGCCGTAGGTAAAGTAATTCCTGAGTTAAACGGTAAGTTAACAGGTATGGCATTTCGTGTTCCTACACCGAATGTATCTGTTGTAGACTTAACCGTAAATCTTGAAAAACCAGCAAGTTACAAAGAAATATGTGCGGCAATGAAAGCGGCTTCAGAAGGCAAGTTAAAAGGCATTTTAGGTTACACTGAAGATGCTGTTGTTTCTAACGACTTTATTGGCGAAAGATGCACATCAGTTTTTGATGCTGAAGCTGGTATTGCACTGACCGACACCTTTGTTAAAGTTGTTTCTTGGTATGATAATGAAATTGGCTACTCAAATAAAATTTTAGACTTGGCAACTTTTATATCAAAATAAAAACCGCGAGTTAAAATTTTACGATATTAAAGCCAGATTTATTCTGGCTTTTTTGTATATTAGATTCCCATAGCAGTATAATACCCTTAAATTTATACACAAATTTAAACACATACCCTTTGTTTAACCCTTTATTCTAAGGATAAATTATGAAAAAACTTTTAATATTAATTATCTCGGCTACTTTTTTAACAGCTTGTGTTTCAACACCAAAACTTGGCGATTATGCTAACGATCCTAATGGGATGTGGGAACAAGGAAAAAAATATTCAGAGAAAGGTGAAAAACTCATTATTAAAGGTGAGAAAACACTAGAGAAATCACGAACTGAACTAAGAGAAGGCGAAGCGCTCATTCAAATAGCTAGCGATACTATTATTCGTTCAAGACAGAGCTATCAGTTGGAGTCTCAAAAAATTGGTGCATCTACAAGCCCAAAAGAAATTCGATATGAAGCAGATCGTTTAACTGCGATTGGTGATAAGTGGGAAGATGCAATTGATGACGTAAAAAAAGGTAATTCAATGATTACCAAGTCAAAAAAATTACAAACTGAAGCCCAAGCTATGATCAAAGAAGGTAGAGAGTTGGTTGAGACTGGCAGCAATTTTATTCGCAATAGCCAACGTATGAGATTAGAGCTACCGTTATTAACAGAAACTAAAATCTAGTTTTAGTGAAGCGATACCACTGAACAGAACGGGCAAGTTCTAAGCTGACTTGAATGTGACATGAGTGTTCAGTAATTGTTTAGCTAAATATTATTTAAATTGCAGTTCTCTTAACAAAAAAAACCAGGCATTCGCCTGGTTTTTTATATTTTAAAATAATGTAAGCTTTTAACTAGCTAAGTAGCAATAGATACTACTTTACGTGTTCTAGCGCTTGTTTAGCTAAACGCGTAATTTCTTGCCAATTACCTTGTTTAACAATCTCATCAGACACTAACCAAGAGCCGCCACAGCAAACTACATTGGGCAATGCTAAGTAATCTCTAACATTATTAATGTTAATGCCGCCTGTTGGGCAGAATTTAATATCTGGAAATGGGCCACCGATTGATTGAAGGGCCTTAACACCACCAGAAGCTTCTGCTGGAAAGAATTTAAGGTGATCATAACCTAAGTCTATGCCATCCATTAATTCTGATATTGATGAAATACCAGGGATTAAGGCTAAGTTACCTTCTTTACCGGCTTGTAATAAATCTTTTGTTAAACCAGGGCTGATTGCAAACTTTGCCCCTGCATCGTAAGACTGTTGTAGTAATTCACGATTGGTAACGGTTCCTGCACCAATAATGGCTTCAGGTAAATGTTTAGCAATGATGCTGATCACTTCTAAAGCTGCAGGAGTTCGCAATGTAACTTCTAATACTTTTACATCAGCAGCTAACAATGCTTCTGCAATGGGTAACGCATCTTTAACATCTTTTATCACTAAAACGGGAACTATAGGGCCCATTGCAAATAGTTCTGATGGCTGAATTTGCCATTTATTTGGTAAAGTCATAATTCCTCTTAATACCTAGTAGTGTTAGTTGTTTGGTTTGTGTAATTGGCTTTACTTTTTTCTGACATAAATTGATCAAGATACGCTGCTGCGCCAAGTAAACCAGGTTGTTCTTCGGTAACGACAAAAGTTGGAATAGGTTGATTAAAACTTGATAATCGGCCTTTTGCCTCAAATCTTTTTCTAAATTCACTGTCGGCAAAAAAGTCGACAAATCGAGGTACAATACCACCAGCGATATAAACGCCGCCGTAGCTACCCAGTGTTAACGCTAAGTTACCCGCAAAACTACCAAGAATACGACAAAATTGTGCAAGGGTTTCAACACATAAGGTGCACTCACCCGATAATGCTTTTCCTGCTATGTCTTTTGCAGACAACATGGTAGCTTCGCCATTTTTTACAAAGCTCAACGCTTGATAAATTTGTTCAATACCTAGCCCTGACAATAACTGCTCGCTGGAAACACGTGCATATTTTTTAGAAAGGAACTGTAATATAGCAATCTCTTGTTCATCGACAGGAGCAAAATCTACATGTCCACCCTCACCGCTTAAACTGTGCCAGCAAGAATCAATAGAGATTAAATTTGCAACACCTAAACCTGTGCCTGCACCACAAATAGAAATAGGTTTATTGGCAATAACATTACCCTCACCTATTTGCACTTTTTGATCAGCACCCAAATGCGGTATTGAATGAGCAATGGCAGTAAAGTCATTAATGAGCACTAGCTCATTTAACTTTAATTGCGCTTTTAATTGCGATTGTGAAAACTGCCAAGGCAAATTAGTCATCACAATGAGATCTTTATCTACTGGGCAAGCAATAGCCAAACAAGCATTTATTGTTTTGCCCATTAACTGATGTCGAGTCATAAAGTCTGTTAATACAAACGCTAAGCTCTCATGTTCTGCACATGCATAGATGGTAATATCGGCAATTTCACCTTGCGCATCGATTAAAGCGACACGCATATTAGTTCCACCAATATCAGCAATAATATTAATTTCATTGTGCGGCATAATTATAGTCCGCCTTGAAAATTCTCATCAAATAGTGAACAAGCACCCGTCTCAGCAGAGCTTAAGTTACGACGCATAAAGCCAAATAGTTCGCGCCCCATGCCTTGGTGATGACCATTGACGTGAAAAATAGCATTTTCACGGTTAGCTAGTTCACTTTCTTCAACTAATAATGTTAACTCGCCAGTTTCGCCATCAAGTAAGATCATATCGCCAGTTTTAATTTTTGAAATTAAACCGCCATCTAAAGCCTCAGGACATAAATGAATAGCGGCAGGAACTTTACCAGAAGCACCTGACATTCTGCCGTCGGTAACTAGTGCAACTTTGTAGCCTTTGTCTTGTAAAACACCTAATGGTGGCGTTAATTTGTGTAGCTCAGGCATACCACGTGCTTTAGGTCCTTGAAAGCGAACAACAGCAATAAAGTCTTTTTCTAATTCGCCGGCGTTAAAAGCGATATCTAGTTCATGTTGGTCTTCAAATACAACTGCAGGTGCTTTAATAACAAAGCTGCCTTCACGAAGTGATGAAGTTTTCAGCACTGAAATACCTAAGTTGCCTTTCATAACTTGCAAACCACCATGACTACTGAAAGGTTTGGCAACAGTGGCAATTATTTCGTCATCGCCAGAACTTGTCGCTCCGTCGATCCACAATAACTTGCCATCTTCTAATACTGGACGTTGGGTATATCGGGTTAATCCGCGTCCACATATAGTTTCAACATCTTCATGTACCAAACCAGCGTCAATAAGTTCTTTGAATAGCAATGCCATGCCACCCGCTTCTTGAAATTGATTAATATCTGCATGACCATTAGGATAAATACGAGTTAATAATGGCACAGCGTCAGATAAGTCATTAAAATCTTGGAAATTAATGATAATACCTGCGGCTTTTGCGAAGGCAATAATGTGCATAGTTAAGTTGGTTGAACCACCAGTTGCTAATAAAGCAACAATAGCGTTAACGATTGAACGTTCATCAACCATTTTACCGATTGGCATATAATTGCCTGATTGCTGAGTTAAACGCGTTACTTGGCGTGCAGCAGCTTTAGTCAATTCTTCACGCAATTGGGTATTAGGAGCGATAAAAGATGCGCCAGGTAAATGTAAACCCATAACCTCAACCACTAATTGGTTTGAGTTTGCTGTACCGAAGAAAGTACAAGTACCAGCACTGTGATAAGACGCTGATTCAGCTTCTAATAATTCTTCTTCGCCCACTTCACCTTTAGCAAACTGCTGACGAACACGAGCTTTATCTTTGTTAGGTAAGCCTGAAGGCATTGGACCCGCAGGTACAAAAACGGTAGGTAAATGACCAAATGTCATACTGGCGATCAATAAGCCAGGTACTATTTTATCGCAAATACCTAACATTAAGGCACCGTCAAACATGTTATGCGACAACGCTACAGCAGTTGACATGGCAATAACATCACGGCTCATTAAGCTTAAATCCATGCCTGGTTGACCTTGAGTCACACCATCACACATCGCAGGCACACCACCAGCGAATTGCGCAACACCACCAGTTTCTTTTACCGCTGCTTTAATAATTTCAGGGTAAGTTTGGTATGGCTGATGTGCTGAAAGCATATCGTTATAGGCTGAAACAATAGCAACATCTGAGTGATTAACACCACGCAATGTCGCTTTGTCATCACTACCACAAGCGGCAAAGCCATGAGCTAAGTTGCCACAAGATAAACTTGCACGATGTACAGTTGTAGACTTTTCACCTGCTATTTTTTCAAGATAAGCTGCACGACTCGCTTTACTGCGGTCAATGATACGGTTTGTGATCTGTACTATATTTTTGTTCATAGAAATTTTAGTCATAATTAAAGTGCCCAATAAACTTGTGTATTAACGTCTGGTGCTTGTAAAAATGCTCTGATCGGCATTTCTCGACATTCTTGTCCTGCAATAGCTGTTGCTAACACTTGCTTCTTACTTGCACCGCTTATATGTAAAAATGTATTTTTGCTTTGCGATAATGCGGCAAAACTAAAACTAATACGCTGATAAGGCGCTGATTTTGGTGTAACTTTTATCAGTGCTGCACTATCAGTTGCAAGGCACTGAGTTATTTCATCACTACAAGGAAATAACGAGGCTGTGTGGCCATCTTCACCCATACCGAGGATAAGCACATCTAAAGGCAGTAACTGTTGATTAGCTGCTAAGTTCAAATCTGCTAAAATTTCGGTATTTAAACTGTCGCCCTGTTTAAGATGAAAAAAATTGGCGTTTACGGCTTCATTTTGTAAAAGGTTTTCATGTACTAGCTTGGTATTGCTATCACTTGAAGTAATGTCCACCCAACGTTCATCTGCTAAAGTGATGGTGATAGCTTGCCACGCTAATTTTTTCTTAGATAATGCTTGAAAAAATCCTTTTGGGGTTGAGCCTCCAGAAACAGCGATACTCGCTTTTCCTTTAGATTCAACAGCAGCAGTCAGTATGGCTGCAACTTTATCAGCAAGAGCCACATCTAATAATTCACGTTGTTCGAATTCGTTAATTTGGTACATTATTCCACCCAATGGCGATCATCACGCGCGATTAAAGAAATTGATGAAACAGGTCCCCAAGAACCTGCTGCATATGGTTTTGGTGCGCTATTGGTTGATTGCCAAGCTTCAATAATACTGTCAGCCCACTTCCAAGCAGCCTCAACTTCATCGCGACGAACGAATAACGATTGATCACCTTTTATTACTTCTAGTAATAAACGTTCATAAGCGCCGACAACACGTTGATTGTCATAAGTTTTAGAAAAACTTAAATCTAATTTATTTTCATGGATCTGCATTTGAGAGGCAATACCCGGAATTTTATTCATCATTTCAAGCTCAACGCCTTCGTCTGGTTGCAAACGAATGGTTAATTTATTTGATGGTAATTCGGCATAGCTTTCATTAAAAATGTTATGAGCTTGTTGCTTGAAATGTACAACAATTTCGCTGTGCTTTTGTGGCATACGTTTACCTGTTCGCAAGTAAAATGGTACGCCCGCCCAACGCCAGTTGTCTATTTCAGCTTTAATAGCGACAAAAGTTTCCGTTGAGCTATTCGCTTTAGCACCTTCTTCATTCAAATAACCCGGTACAGCTACACCGTTTAGGTAACCGTCTGCATATTGGCCTCTGACAGTTTTTTCTTTAACATTTTGCAGAGTAATTGGTTTAAGTGCTTTAATAACCTTTAATTTTTCATCTCGAATACTATCTGCACTCAAATCTGCCGGTGGCTCCATTGCAAGTAGAGAAAGAACTTGTAATAAATGATTTTGTACCATATCGCGCATTTGGCCAGCTTCATCATAAAAGCCCCAACGCCCTTCAATACCAACACTTTCTGCAACGGTAATTTGTACATGGTCAATGCAATTACGATCCCAGTTGTTAGTAAACAGGCTATTGGCAAATCGTAAAACTAAAAGGTTTAAAACCGTTTCTTTACCGAGATAATGATCGATTCGATAAATTTGTTTCTCTTTAAAATAGCGAGATACTTGGTCGTTAATGACTTTAGATGACTCTAAACAATGCCCGATAGGTTTTTCCATAACCACTCTATCAGCATTATCGATTAATTTAGCTGACTTAAGCCCTTCACTTATATCACCAAAAATTGCTGGTGGAGTGGAGTAATAGTAAACACGTGCACCTTCAACGCTTGATAACGTTTTAGCGAGGTTTTCATAGGCTTTAATATCTTTAAAGTCGAGTTGTTGATAAACCAGTCTGGCTAAAAATTTAGTGACTGTTTCGGCATCAAGCGCTTCTGAAATAAATTCATTTAAGCTTTCATCTATTTGTTTAGTAAAAGCATCAAGCGCTAGATCATTTCGAGCAACAGCAATAATTCGAGTGTCATCACTTAATAAGCCAGCTAATTCTAATTGATATAAAGACGGTAAAAGTTTGCGACGAGATAAGTCTCCCAGCGCACCAAAAATAACAATTTCACTTGCTAATGGGGTATCTATGTTTTTCATAGCATGTATTCTCAATTTTTATTTAACTGTAACTAAACTACATATAAAGCTAATTTATCTGCTATAGCATCGACAGTAAAGCACTTTCTGTAATTTTATTACATTATTTATATTTCATTTAAAAATAAAGGCTGCAAGCCAATTTTCAAACAAAGAACTATTAAAGGTTTGCAAAAACCACCACTTTTGTTTTATATTACCCTGAAATATGAAATTAATTTTCATATTTTCTGTTGTAAAGACAGAAAACAAATTACAGTTATTCTTAATATGGACAGTATAGTACCAATTAAGTAACGCGCTAAGGCTAATACGTAATGAATATATTAGAAAAAATCGCCAATGAGTTAGATACTTTCAGTAAATCTGAACGTAAAGTGGCAGAAGTTATATTATCATCACCTGGTACTGTTATACATGCCAGTATCGCCGCCTTGGCGAAGCAAGCTAATATAAGTGAACCAACCGTTAATCGCTTTTGTCGTCGCCTTGACACAAAAGGTTATCCCGACTTTAAACTCCATTTAGCACAAAGTCTTGCTAATGGTACGCCTTATGTTAACCGTCATGTTGACGAAAATGACTCTGCTGATGAATATACCTCAAAAATATTCGAATCAACAATGGCTAACCTAGAATTAGCGCGTAAAAGCTTAGACACTTCAACGATTAACCGCTCAGTAGATTTGTTAACCCAAGCAAATAAAATTTCCTTTTTTGGTTTAGGTGCTTCTGCTGTCGTTGCACATGATGCACAAAATAAATTTTTTCGCTTTAATGTACCTGTTGTTTATTTCGATGACATATTAATGCAACGTATGAGTGCAATAAATAGTCGCCAAGGTGATGTTGTTGTTGTGATCTCACATACCGGCAGAACTAAAGCATTGGTTGATGTCGCCAGTTTAGCCCGTGAAAACGATGCAACGGTAATAGGTATAACAACGGCAGGCACACCATTAGCTAAAGAGTGTAATTTTGTATTATCAGTAGATGTTGCCGAAGATACCGATCTTTACATGCCTATGGCATCGCGCATTGCACAGCTGACGTTAATTGATTGCTTAGCGACCGGATTCACTCTACGTCGTGGCACAAAGTTTAGAGATAATTTGAAAAAAGTTAAAGACAGTCTGCGTAGCTCACGCTTCGAACGTAAAGACTAATGAGTAGCGACAGGTAAAAACCAAACGCTGTAAAACACATAAAAAATATATAAATTTAAGGATTACAATGCCTAGAAGAACCAAAATTGTCGCGACTTTAGGTCCGGCAACTGACGATAGAAACATATTAAAACAAGTATTGGCTGCAGGTGTAAACGTTGTTAGGTTGAACTTTTCTCACGGTATTCCTCAAGATCATATAGACCGCGCTAATATGGTTCGTGAATTATCAAAAGAACTTGGTATTTATGTTGGTATTTTAGGTGACTTACAAGGTCCAAAAATTCGTGTTTCTACCTTTAAGAATGGTCCAATCAAATTAGCAATAGGCGATAAGTTTGAATTAGACGCTTCAATGGCTAAAGGTGAAGGTTGTCAGGAAAAAGTCGGTATTGATTACAAAAAACTTCCACAAGATGTTATCCCTGGTGATATTTTATTACTTGACGATGGTCGTGTGCAATTACGTGTACTAGAAACTAAAGGCCAATCAGTATTTACCGAAGTTACTGTTGGTGGTCCATTATCAAATAACAAAGGCATTAACCGCCAAGGTGGTGGTCTTACCGCCCCTGCACTTACTGCTAAAGATAAAGAAGATATTAAATTAGCAGCAAAAATTAATGTTGATTTCTTAGCGGTGTCTTTCCCTCGTGATGCAGCAGATATGCGTGAAGCGCGTTTATTAGCACAAGAAGCTGGCTGTGACGCTCGCTTGGTATCTAAAATTGAACGTGCTGAAGCAGTAAATGATAACGAAGTATTAGACGGTATTATTTTAGCCTCTGATGTTGTTATGGTTGCCCGTGGTGATTTAGGTGTTGAGATTGGTGATGCTGCATTAGTTGGTAAGCAAAAACATATTATTGCTCGTAGCCGTCAATTAAACCGTGTGGTTATTACAGCAACACAAATGATGGAAACCATGATTGAACAGCCAATGCCTACGCGTGCTGAAGTTATGGATGTCGCTAATGCTGTGCTTGATGGTACAGATGCGGTTATGCTTTCAGCTGAAACAGCTGCCGGTAAATATCCGATTGAAACCGTAAAAGCCATGGCGAGCGTTTGTATTGGTGCTGAAAAAGAAAGTTCAGTAACCACTTCAAAGCATCGTGTTGAAACTACTTTTACTGAAGTATCAGAAACTATTGCATTGTCTGCGATGTATGCCGCTAATCACTTAGACGGTGTTAAAGCAATAATTGCCTTAACTGAGTCTGGTCATACAACACAAATTATGTCGCGTATTTCTTCAGGCTTACCAATTTACTCATTGTCACGTCACCCTAAAACGTTAACTAAAACGGCTATATATCGTGGTGTTTACCCGGTAGCATTTGACTCTACTGGTGCTATTAATGCTGAAAAAATGGCACAAGACGTAATGTCTGCAGTAGTAAAAGGTTCAGAATTAGTTGCAGGCGATAAAGTTATTCTAACCCACGGTGATTTAATGGAAACTGTTGGGGCAACTAATACGTTAAAAGTACTTACGTTAACTAAAAAGCACTTTGCTTAATATTTTGTAACGTATGACGAAAGCTATTGAGTAAATATCAGTTTTAGTTAATTGGCAATTACTTGTAATAGTACTTAGCATCAATAAAAAAGAGGTAGCATTAAAATGCTACCTCTTTTTTGTCTGATCACTTAAACCTTCATAATATTGTTTAATACTTGTGTCTACATAAATCAGCTTGATAAACTAATGGTCTATTTATATGTCCTAACAGCTACTAATCGTTAGTAATTAAGTACTCTAAATCACCGATAACTTTATCGAGTTTTTTATTAATACGTTTACGTTGTTTATCATTTGCTGTTGTGACCATATAAAGAAAAATATTAGCAAAAACTTCACTGTTATTATCAGAAATAGTATTAAGTTGCTCGTCTCTTAAACTACGTCCATTGACAAATAAACGGTAGAATTCAAACTTAAATTGATGATCGGGTAAATCACCATTTAGCAATTGAGCAAACTCGTTAGTCCATTGTTGACGATAAGCCATACGGGGCATAAAAGAGCGTTGATATTTTTCACTCAGTTTTGTTACTTGATCTTTTTGTTCATCGGTTAATCGACCAAACCATGACTTAAGTTGATCCTTTTGTTCATCACTACGCTCTTCTAGCCATTCTTGCTCATTCAGGTTTTCAAAGTCATCAATATTATCTTGATTATTTTCTTGTATTGCCGTGATTAGTTGCTGTTTTTGACTGTTCGATAAACTAAAAGCTAAAGGCTGCAATTTTGGCTCTGCCGCCATTAAAAAATTTTGCCAATGTTGTATCAGTTGCGCCAGGTTATCTTTAACACGCTGTGCGTTTATATCACCGTTTATGTCGGCTTTAATACTTTTAAGCTGCTGCACATATACAGGTAACTGTGAAGTGCGATGCCAAAGATGTAATTGTTCAAATTCATTATCAAACAGTTGCTGTTGCTGATCTGTCAGGGTGACATAATCATCCAAGTACCAGTTTGTCCACCAGTCTAAATGGTTATATACAAACCTAAAACTGCAACCTGAAACAAGTACAGCTAACAATACCCACATTAGCGTTGATTTTATTTTTAACATCTAAAGTAACCTTTTCAAGTTCAACACTACGCAGAATTAAAGTTAGTCATCAAACTTAATTGTTGTTGTTCAAAAAACTGTTGAAGAAAATCAATTAACAAACGCAGTTTTTTTGACGTTGCCGCTCCGGGTGGAAATACACCGTAAACATCAATAGCGTTGAGTTGATAATCATTTAAAACAGTTTCTAATTGCCCTGCTTTGATTTTAGGCCAAGCATCATAAACAGGAATACGTCCCAAGCCATGACCACCTTCAACAAAGGCTGTTCTTGCACTAGCATTATTGGTCGTTATTGTGCCTTTAATATCAACTGTATAGGTTCGACCTGACTTTTCAAGCGTTAATTTTTGACTGGCAAGCTTATAAACGACCCAGTTATGTTGGTTTAATTCGCTGGGCTTGTTTACACGTCCATGTTTTTTAAAATATTGTGGTGAGCCACAAATGCAAGTAGATAACACGGCAAGCTTGCGTGCTTGTAAACCAGAGTCAGACAAAGGTGCGCCTCTTATGGCTAAATCTATACCTTCTTTAAGAATATTTACCACTTCATCGGTTAACATGACATTTAGCTCAATTTTTGGATAAAGATCTCTAAATTTATTTAGCGCAGGAACAATAGTATGCAAACCGACACTCACCGGACAGGTAATTTTGAGTAAACCTTCAGGTTCATTTTTTACATTTTCTATTTGTTGGTTGGCTGCACTGGCCTGTTGGGCAATGATACGACATCGTTGGTAATAATCACTACCTGCTTGTGTAAGCGCAATAGAGCGTGTTGACCTATTTAATAGTACAACGCCAAGCTGTTGCTCCAATTTTTTAATATGATAGCTAACCACGGCTCGAGAAAGCCCAATATGTTTTGCTGCTGCACTAAAGCTACCTTGTTCTACAATATGTGAAAATACCACCATGCTTTTCAGTTGCTCAAAAGATATATCCATTAAATCATCCGTATTAATCATGTAGCCAATAAAACTAATGACACCTATTGTATCAATAATTAAAACAAAGTTATCAATAAACTCTGCATTGTATTAAAAATAATTAAGCCTATAATTTATCCATAGCATGAAGAACATGATTTAAAACGTCGATTAGTTACTAATATTAAAGTACTTAATCAACTTCTACTCCAACAATTAACACGCATTTAACGCGTAGAGAAGATAAAATGACTACAAATAAAAAAGTATTAATGGTTCTTACCTCACATGATCAATTAGGCGATACTGGAGAGAAAACAGGTTTTTGGCTAGAAGAGTTTGCTTCGCCATACTACCAATTAATTGATGCTGGATATAATGTAACTTTAGCCTCACCTTTAGGTGGACAACCGCCATTAGATCCAAAAAGTGCAGAAGCTGATTTTCAAACAGATGCCACACGTCGCTTTGAAAATGACACCACCAATCAAGCCATACTAGCGACAACCATCAAGTTAAACTTAGTTGATGCAAATGATTATGCCGCTGTTTTCTATCCTGGTGGTCATGGTCCAATGTGGGATTTAACTAATGATCAAAACTCAATTGATTTGATCTCAGCATTTATCGAACAAAATAAGCCTGTAGCGGTAGTTTGTCATTCAACGTCTGTATTACTTAATGTTAAAGACAAAGATGGTAACCCTATTGTTAAGGGTAAAAAAGTTGCTGGTTTTACTAATAGCGAAGAAGAAGCCGTGCAGTTAACCGACATAGTGCCATTTTTGCTGGAAGATGAGTTAATTAAGCAAGGTGCAGATTACCAAAAAGGTGACGACTGGGTATCATTCGTTGTTGAAGACAGCGGTATTATTAGTGGTCAAAATCCAGCAAG
>TARA_R110000765_G_scaffold9893_9_pt1 | contig 20360 bp, 17 predicted proteins | sample TARA_R110000765 | Tara Oceans TARA_R110000765 (sample SAMEA4398168) | marine metagenome | biome: Polar Biome; feature: [MES] marine water layer (ENVO:01000295) within the mesopelagic zone...; material: water (ENVO:00002006), including particulate matter (ENVO:01000060) such as...... | reverse complement strand
ACCAAGCTAATAATGGTTAGAACTAAAAGCATTTATTTGAAGTGCAGTGATAAACTGCAACGAAAGTCATGAAAGCATGATTTATGATGTGTTTTACGTAGCATTATAAATTGAGAATTCAACGATATAAGTTACTGCAAGGCAAAAGTAATATGGATAAAAACACACCATAAATTTATTGCCCTGCGTATAATTTGATTAAAATACATTATTAACATAGTTAAATATTAGCTTAAGTGCACTAATTCCATAAACCATTAGAAAATAGTAAACAAGTCTAATGTAATTGCAAAATTTTATTGCAAAACACCTGTGTTTCGAGGCAATCTTAACTAATAGAAAATAGAGGGGTTGTCATGAATTTTAATCGTGTGGTAATAAAAGTTGGCAGTGCATTAGTTTCACCTGATGCTCAAGGCTGCAGCGGTAAGTATATACTAGCCATTGCGCGTTTTATTACTCAATGCCAACAAGCAGGCAAGGAAGTTATTTTGGTCTCTTCTGGTAGTGTTGCTGCTGGTAGGGGCTTAATTGCTCACGGATCATCCAACCCTTCAATTCCAACAAAACAAGCAATGGCGTCGGTTGGGCAAATGAAGATGATGGCTAATTGGCAACGATTTTTTGATGTGCCTTGCAGCCAACTGCTAATCACCCATGGTGATTTAAAAGACCGCCAACGTTACATTAGTATTAAAAACACCTTAAGAATATTACTAGAAAATGGCGTTATTCCTATTGTTAACGAAAATGATACGGTAGCAACTGAAGAATTAAAAGTAGGTGACAATGATAATTTAGCAGCATTAGTTGCGGTAGTCAGCGAAGCCGATAGCTTATTCATTTTAAGTGATGTAGACGGTGTTTTTGAAGAAGATCCACGTAAAAATCCACAAGCTAAGTTAATACCAGTAATAGACAAAATAGATGAATCTGTTTATTCCATGGCAGGGGCTACGAATAATCATATTGCGACTGGTGGTATGAAAACAAAAATTCAAGCAGCAGAAAAAGCAGTAGAAAATGGTATCGAAACCTATATTTTAAATGGTAGTCGTGGTGAAGTTTTTGAGAAGATTTTGCAAGGCGAAAATCCAGGAACTCACTTTGTTGCTAAAGAAAGTGCAACTCGAGCACGCAAACATTGGCTAAAATATACCTTAAAAAGCAATGGTCGCGTGTTATTAGATATTGGTGCCGTGAGTGCCTTAAAAAATAAAGGTGCTTCTTTACTTCCCTCAGGAGTCACTGATGTATCCGGAGATTTTAAAGTAGGCGATTGTATTGATATTTATGACGCTAAAAACGGTGAACATATTGCCAAAGGTATTAGCCAATATAACACCCGTGATCTTAAACGGATTAAGGGCTGTAAAAGTGATGAAATTACAGCTTTACTTGGCTGTTGTCCAAGTAAAGTGGTTATGCATCGTGACGATATGGTGATGTTATAATAGCTGAGTTAATGCGATTATGGGTTTATCGTTAAACAAATAACCGCATTAAAACTCTTAACTAAAATTCCACTCTTAAACCATCTTCTACTATCGATAAGCTGGAGGGTGTAAATTGAAATAAATCATTACTAATGTGATCAAAATCAATCAATACTGAGATAGGTAAATGTTGTCCAATCGTATTTTTGATTGTATTAATAGATTTCTCAGATTTTGGAAAGGTATTATCTATCACTTCAAATTGGGTAATTAATGGATTACTCACTTTCAAAGCGTTTGTTGCTTTATCAAAAATAATTTGCCCCTTAAATGTCGCATCAGCAGTAAGTTTATGGCCATTATTAATAACATTTATACGCGCGGTAATAGCAACTGATTGAGTGGCGGCATAAAGCGCTAAATAAGGCTTTGAAGCTTCTAGCCTATATTCCATGTATGTTTCAACTATTGGGAACCTTAAGCTCAAAATACTATTAAGTTGACGCTCTGACATCGTTAAACCTAAAGCAAAGGCTTGCTGGCTAAAGACTATACCGGCAAAAATTAGTACGAATATTTTTCTAGTCATTACTACCACCCTATTTAAATTTACTCGCGATTACTCTTTAAAATAAGACCAATAAGTAGCCCTATTACTAACATCAAAGCAATTAAAATAGCTCGCGGCATGGCAAAATCCCAAAACAGGAATGAAATACCCACGGTCGCCATATTCTGTAACACAATAACCAAGCAGAGAATTGATAATATTAAAATAAAATATCTATGTAACTTACTCATTACTGACTCCTAATATTAGTTTTTAAATGTACCTTTTACAGCAAAGTATGGCTAAAAGGTTTTGAGGTATTATTACTCTCTTTAGATGCAGTGAAACAAACAAAAGTCACATCTAAATTAAAAAACTTACACTAATTCCACACTGCTTAAATGTAAACTAGATTAGTCTGTAATATCATCAAAGGTATTTTCAAATGCGGTAGTGAATCGTTGAAGTTTGTTTTGTTGAATAAATTCAGTGAGTTTTGAGACATAATGATGACCTTCTTCAGAATATTCAGTCAACGTTTCTGCTAAGGTAGCCCCTGTAAACGACGCTTCTTTTTTACGTAAAAGTGCGCGATTTTCCCTTAATGCTTTATAAGACTCATGAGTGTTTAAGTTTAAAATATAACTACGAACAGCCATGTTAATAGAATCAAATTTGGCAACTTCATGCCCTTTGCCTGATTCTCTTAACGAAGGCACCATGCCGCACCCTTGCGAAAAGCACCATTGACCGAATAAATTATTACCTTGTTTTGCAAACCGTGACGTTCCCCAACCAGACTCTATAGCTGCTTGAGTTAAGGCTAATGATGGTGGAACGTAGTCAACTCTCTTAAGCAGCTCTTCGAAGGTGTCGTTATCAATGTACTCATTTTCTAATTTATAGTTTTTTGAAATGTTAAGTAACCAAGCTTGCTGTTTAGCATTTAGTTTTGCTACAGGAACACTTTTGAGCATATTAATGAGTTTTCTTAACTGTAATACGTGATTGTTTTCGGCTTGAATAATAGGATATAAGGTTGCAAAAAAAGCTTCCTTTTTTTCTTTTACATCCTTAATTTTAGAAAAATCCGGCAAGCTTTTCATGCTTGCGTTAACCTTTGCTTGAGCTTTAGGTAATAGCGCTGAATGGTCACCCGAAATAATACTGCCTAAGAGCACAAAAATAAAAAGTGCACATAAAAATAAAACGGGGATTTTCAATTTGATCTTACTTTGCATGCCGAGCCCTAAGGTTGATTTAACATTGAGTATTATATCATTTGATTAGCGTTGTAATTTTTTTTATTTAAAAAATTACAACGCTAAATTTTACAGTAAAAAATGCAAAATAACCTTGATGTAAACACTTAACACTTGAAAATACTTTGTGTGATTTACTTGTCTTGATCCTCAGAACGAGCACTGACAGCCATTTTTTCTAATGCACGTTTATAGCGCATTTTTACGGTGCTTAATTTCTCCTCAACTACCAAAGCTATATCGCCAAAATCAAGATCACCTGCAATACGAAACACAACAATTGAGCGTTCTTCTAGACTCAATTGCGCTAACAGGTGATCAATACCTTCTTCACCGGCTGTTAAGCTATTTTGTGTGTCATCAACTGCTACATGTTCAGCTTCATCAAGGTCAACTAAATCAAGTTGCTTTTTCCTAAGCCGAGTTAAAGCTTGGTTGTGTGCAATTCGATAAATCCATGTTTTAAAACTGGCACGGTCTTCAAATTTAGCGAGGCTGTTAAACACATTTAGCATAGTGTCATTTACCGCCTCTTCTGCTTCTTGTGTTGAGCCTAAATATCGATAACAAACTTGTATGAGTTTTTTATGATACCGATGAAAAAGCACTTCGTAGGCCGTTGTCACATAAGGAAGTTGCAGTCGTGCAATCCGCACAAGCTCAGCATCATCTTCTTGAGACAAGCGATCAGAGACACGATTATTCTCGCCCTCTGATATGGTCATTATGTTCTCACTTTTCTTTGGTTGTTTTACTTATCTTAGCTGTTTTACTAGCTTTAGCCGCTTTACTCGGCTTAGCTAACTCACTCATTTTTGTAGTAAGATACTTTTCTGTTAGCAGATCTTGATTTGGAATACTTAAACGCTTACCCGCTTTATTTTCAATTAACGTATTGACCGTTGATACTGAGACAACATTACCGACAAAACCATTAAATTCAACTTCATCACCTGGCGATAACTGCTCTCTTGCATAAATACCAGAAACAATACTGTTGGCGATAGTTTTAGTACCTAAGCCTAAAGCTAAAGCGAGTGCGATACCTAAGCTAGCAATAAGGACAGTGAAAATGGTATTAAGCAATGCCATTTCTAATTCAAGTTGACCTGTAACTAGTGAAAAAGTAATAAATAACACCAATAATTGCAGAACACGCCCTGCTGCTGCACCATATTCAACGCCTAAACTATCAAGCGAACTTTCAACTTGAGTTTTCACTAGGTTCGCAATAAATAAACCTATAAGTGTAATAACCACAGCACCTAAAAGTTTAGGTAAGTAGAGTACAAATTCATCAAGAATTGCCGAGAATCTATCTAAACCTAAAGTGTCTGCGCCAGCCACAAGTATAATCAGTACAAAAAACACATAGAGTAGTTTGCCAATCATTTCAGATGGGGTTAACTTTACACCCAAGGTTTTAATTGCTTTGTCGACACTTAGTTTTTGACAAAGCTTATCAAAACCAAGTTTTTCTAAAATTTTAGCCACCCACTTTGTAATTATTTTAGATATAAATAAACCAATATAGATAACAATTATGGTGGCAATTAGGTTCGGTAAAAAACCTGCTATTTCAGTCCAAAAGCCAGACAGTGCATTACTGAATGATTGTGTCCACACATCTAAGTTCATTATAATTCTCCGGTGTTATTATTGTTTTTTAATGATTTTTGATTTAATAATATTTGTTTTTGTTGATTGTGTAGTTCAAGTTTTCGTTTTGCAGAGTACATAGAAGCTCCAAAGCCAAGAAATAATACCCAAATCCAACCGACAAAAAGTCCAGATACATCTTTAACCGCTGTTATATTTGCCGATGTTGATAACACCTTCTTCAATGCTTTATCTTCGTCAGATTGAGGCGTATTCTCTTGCCACATAGTTCTCAATTTGTCTTCGTCAAAACTCATTTTTGCTCTCCAGAAATAAAAAGAGATGCGGTTAATGAAAACAGCATCTCAGTTACTTACTAGTTAATAATTAAAATCTCTACACGTCTATTTTGCGCACGGCCTTCAACAGTTTCATTAGAGGCAACAGGTTTCTCTTTACCAAAGCCATTTGACTGTATGCGATTAACATCAATGTTACCCACTTGACTCATAAAATCAGCCACAGTTTTTGCTCTGTTTTTAGACAGTGCAAGGTTTAGCTCTGCGCTACCGGTTGAGTCAGTGTGACCTGACACCAAAATTTTAGAATTAGGAAAGCGGCTTATAGCATCATTAATTTTATTTAATAAAGTAAAGTTAGATGATTCAATTTCGCTACTACCAGGTTTAAAAGAAAAACCTTGAGCACGAATTAAGACATTATCTAATTGTCTGTAAACGGCCGCTTCTTCTTCGTTAAATAGTGACTGTACGCCAGCAAATCTTGCATTGTCTTCACGTTTTTCTTTTTGCTCTTTTTCAAGCGCCATTTTCGCAGACAAAATAGCTTCATCTTTATCTCGAGCTAAGCGAGATTCACGCGCTTCTAAAGATATTAGTTCGCTACTGAGGTTATCAGTACGTTGACTAGTTTGCGTTAACGTTTTATGAGCAAAAGCGACAACTTCTTTGTTTAACTCGTTAAAAGGTAAATTGGTGGTAATTGGCGATAAGGCATACTCAAGCTGCTCTTGATACCAAATAAGCTTTTGCTCTTCAGTAAAATTAGCGTCTTTAAAATACTTATTCATTTCAGCAATACCCTGAGCGCGCTGAATTAACCAAATAGCACGATTTGAATGCACGTTTGCTTTTTGGGTATTAGACCTATCAGCTTCTAACGTATTTAATGCTAGCTGATACTCATCTTGTGCTTGAGCAAATAAAATAGGCGCAACATCATCTAAATCCTGTTTTACTGCTGTATTGATCGTATTTTTAGCAACACTTAACATGTTGGCTTTCAATGCCGTAAGCTCAATAGCAAGGTATTGGTTTTTTAATTCATTGATATCACGTTTAGCTCGTTCATCTTCACCAAGCTCAAACCAAGCAAGCATTTTCTTAAACTGTTTTTCAGCGTCGTTAAAGCGCTCAGGTACAAGCTTATCGGCATTAGCACTCAGTGCTTTTTGGCGAGCATCAAACGCTTCTTCAAAAGTGTATTTTGCTTTGTTTGATTGTGCTATTGCAGCATTAACTCTATCAACGGTTTCTTTCGCGGTAATATCAGTTGAATCTTTATCTGATTTAGCTTGCTTCAATGCATCGTCAAAAGCACGTTGTGCAGCCTTAATTTGTTCTGGCGCATAAAATGCTAAATTTTCCTGATCCGCTTTTTCTAAAAGCTGCTCGGCTTGATTCAAGGTTGGAAATTTTTTCATCATCTCATTTTCAGATAATGTAACGTTAGAAGCACAACCTGTTATTAATACTAGAGTCAGTGCGCTGGCAATTAGTGTTTTTTTCATTTTGGTGTCCTTTATATAGCTAATACATAACTGATTAAAATACCCTTTCAAGAAAGGCAATTATGACGTTTGTAGCTATAGACGAGAGGTTGAGATAAAAAGTCACAAATTAATGTATTAATCTGTAATTTTTATGAATCTGAGGTATTAGTTTTATATAAAGGAGAACTAAAAAATAAGATTCGTTGAACGATCGTAGGTGTTCGATATGTGAGGGTATGCAGACATGAAGCTATGTTTTAGTTGTTATACAGTTAACTTTTACAAACTTCATAGGCGCTATATATTATATATAGCGCCTATGAAAATAAGTTTACTTGAAAAGTAACTTATTATTTTAACGTACTAGTAATTTCTAATTATTTATCAGCGATATAAGTACAGCAGTAATCAGCTAATTCACTTACTTTAATATCAAAAGAAGCGTTGGCTGGAACATAAAAAGATTGATTGGCCGTTATAGTTTGCCAAGTATCAGTGCCGGGTAATAACACGCTAACAATACCTTGTTGAAATTCCATCAACTCTTTTTCAGCCGTTTTAAAGGTATATTCACCCGGCATCATAATACCTAAGGTTTTGAACGAACCATCTGCAAAAGTAACTTTTCTGCTAGTGACTTTACCATCAAAATATATACTTGCTACGGTTGAGATAGTGACGTTATTAAATTCTGTCATGAGTTTTCCTTTTTTACTTAATCAATTCTTGCGCGATAAAAAGTGAGATATAAAAAAAGCGGTACTAGCTAAATGTGCCAACACCGCTTGTAATAAACTGTCTAGTTTTAGCTATTAAGCATTCGCTTCTACGATACGCTTCATATCTGTCATGTAGCCACGTAGTTCTTTACCAATTGACTCAACGCCATGGCTGCGAATTGCTTCGTTTACTTCAATTAAACGCGCGTTATCAACACCATTTGATGTTGACTTTAAGCCTTCGCCTAATTCTTCTAAAGTTAACTTGCTAGCAAATTCTTCTAACAATGGAACTGCTGCATGTGAGAATAAGTAGTTACCGTATTCTGCTGTATCTGAAATAACCACGTTCATTTCGTAAAGCATATTACGTGCAATGGTGTTAGCAATTAATGGCGTTTCGTGAAGCGACTCATAGTAAGCTGAAGCATTGATAATGCCAGAGTCAACCATTGCATCAAAGGCTAATTCAACACCGGCTTTAACCATAGCAACAACGAAAATACCTTTATCGTAATATTCTTGCTCTGAAATTTCAGTATCGCAAGTAGGTGCTTTTTCAAAAGACGTTTCAGCCGTCTCTTCACGCCATTTTAATAAGTTAGCATCGTTGTTATTCCAATCAGCCATCATACCAGCTGAGAAACGACCTTCGATGATGTCATCCATGTGCTTTTGAAATAAAGGACGTAAAATTTCTTTTAATTCAAGAGACATATCAAACGCTTTAATTTTAGCTGGGTTTGATAAACGGTCCATCATGTTGGTAATGCCACCGTATTTTAAACCTTCAGTAACACCTTCGATGCCGTATTGTAATAATTTACGTGCATAGCCAGCGTCAACACCTTGAGCCAATAATTGCTTGTGACCTAAAATCGCGGCAGTTTGCAACATACCACAAAGGATAGTTTGCTCGCCCATTAAGTCAGACTTAACTTCAGCAATGAATGAAGACGCTAATACACCAGCGCGATCACCACCGGTTGCTGAAGCGTAGGCTTTAGCGATAGCCCAGCCATTGCCTTGCGGATCATTTTCAGGGTGAACAGCGATAAGTGTTGGAACACCAAAGCCACGTTTGTATTCTTCACGTACTTCAGTACCTGGACATTTTGGTGCAACCATAACCACAGTGATATCAGAACGAATTTGCATGCCTTCTTCAACAATGTTGAAACCATGTGAGTAGGCTAAAGAAGAGCCTTCTTTCATTAATGGCATTACCGCATTAACCGCAGAAGTATGTTGTTTATCAGGTGTTAAGTTTAATACTAAATCTGCTTGTGGAATTAATTCTTGATAGTTGCCAACAGTAAAACCATTTTCTGTCGCCCACTGATACGATTGACGTTTTTCAGCGATAGCGGCATCACGAAGAGCATAAGAGATGTTTAAACCAGAATCACGCATGTTTAAACCTTGGTTAAGGCCTTGAGCGCCACAACCAACAATAACGATATTCCAACCTTTAATAAAATTACAACCGTCACTAAATTCTTCACGCTGCATGAAGCGACATTTACCCAATTGCGCCAATTTTTCGCGTAAACTTAGTGTATTAAAATAGTTAGACATATTGTTCTCCTGTGCTTGGTGGTTGACCAAGAAATTAGTTAGGTGGTCAGTTTGTTGACCTTGACGCTATCATAGCGAAAACTTAACGTTGCTTAAAATGATATATTTGCATTGCAGTGTTGCATAATTTGCAATACAGTTTGATTGAATCTAACTATTTAGGAAAAAATGTGGAATTAAAATCATTGCGGATGTTTGTCGATTTAGCCAAATCACTGCATTTTGGTAAAACCGCAGAACTTCATCATGTTAGCCCTTCGACGTTAAGTCGAGTAATTCAACGACTGGAAATTGAATTAGGCAACCCATTACTGCATCGCGATAATCGTACCGTAGTGTTAAGCGAAGCAGGAAAACAGTTTTACCAATTTGCTGAGCAACAACTTGAGCAATGGCAGTTATTACAACTTTCGCTAAACCAGAAGCACGCGGAACTGCAAGGAAAACTGCATATTTATTGTTCTGTTACTGCGGCGTATAGTCATTTGCCACCATTGCTAGAGCGTTTTCGCCAGCAGCATCCAATGGTTGAAATTATGTTAACGACCGGTGACGCAGCCGACGGGTTAGTGCAGGTGGAAAAGCAAGCGGTAGATCTTGCCATTGCAGCTAAACCGGAACAGTTATCTAGAATCTTTAGCTTTCATCATTTGGCAAAAATACCCGTTTCAGTGATCGCACCTACGATGGTGTGCCAAGTTCAGCAACAAATTCAGCAAGAATTTATTTGGTCTGAAATACCCATTATTTTGCCTGAACACGGTCCCGCACGAAAACGTTTTGAATATTGGTTTCGCAAAAAACAACAGGGTAAAGCTAATATCTACGCGACGGTTTCAGGACATGAGGCACTGGTTAGCATGGTAGCTTTAGGTTGCGGAGTTGGTATTGTGCCGCGCGTGGTGGTTGAAAATAGCCCTGTTAAAGACCGAGTTCAGTTTCTAGAGGGTGTGGGTGAAATTGAACCGTTCGATCTTGGTGTATGCTGTTTGAATCAAAGTAGAGATAAGCCTTTGATTCAGGCATTTTTTGAAGCAATTCATTCATATCAGTCTGATCAGTAGTCAGTAAAGTACAATACAGCCCTGGTCATATTGCGTCTGTTAAGTGACGCAATATTCTATCCATCGCCCGATACGACAGGGCTTCAATTAAATGTTTTCGCTCTATGTGCTCTAACGACTCCATGTCAGCCAATGTGCGCGCGATTTTAAGTATTTTATGATGTGCTCTGGTTGATAAATTAAGCTTTTCGATGGCAAGCTCTAGAAACTCACTGTCATCAGCGTTTAAATGGCAGAAGCTTCTCACTTCGGCACTGCTGAGCTGCGCATTGGCTTTGCCTTGGCGCGATATCTGTTTTTGATGACAAATACTGACTCTTTTTTGAATGGTGCGACTCGACTCACCTTTGCCATTATCGTTAGCCCACATACCGCGCGGTAATCGGGTTACTTCAATCTGAATGTCAATACGATCTAAAAATGGTCCTGAAAGCCGATTAAGATAACGTAATACTTGCTCAGGTGTACTGCGTTTATCATTATAAAATCCAGTTGGACTAGGATTCATTGCAGCCACTAGCTGAAATTGTGCCGGAAAAGTTTGTTTAACCAGCGCCCGCGAAATAGTCACTTCTCCCGATTCTAATGGTTCGCGTAATACATCGAGGACTTTGCGTTCAAACTCTGGTAACTCATCAAGAAAAAGCACACCGTTATGCGCCAGTGAAATTTCACCCGGTTGAGGATGACTACCGCCACCCACTAGCGCCGCTGACGAGGCCGTATGATGCGGAGCACGAAAAGGGCGTGTTAGCCATGACTCAGGACTAATGTTTTTATGACAAATAGATTGAATTGCCGCACTCGATAACGCTTCTTGCTCAGTCATCGGCGGTAAAATTCCCGGTAACCGACTCGCCAGCATGGTTTTACCTGTACCTGGCGGACCAATAAAAAGTAAATTATGTCGGCCACTTGCCGCAAGCTCTAATGCACGCTTGGCTAGCGGCTGCCCTACAACATCAGCAATGTCATATTCGCTTTTCGTTTCATATTCCTGCAAAGTTCTTGTCGCTACGAGCGGTAAGCTCTGTTGTTTCAAAAAATGAGGAAATAGCTGGCTTAAATGTGACAGGCTTAATATTTTTACCTGTTGAACCCAACTTGCTTGTTCTGCGTTTTCACTGGGTATCACTAATGTGCGGCCACTTTCTTTACAGGCCATTGCCATTGGAATTTCTCCAATAATGGATCTTAACTCCCCCGACAAGGCTAACTCGCCAGCAAATTCATATTGATTTAAGTCGGTATCTGGTAATTGGGCAGCGGCGGCAAGAATACCAATGGCAATTGGCAGATCAAAGCGACCTCCCTCTTTAGGCAAGTCAGCAGGAGCTAGGTTTACAGTAATGCGTTTGGCAGGGAACTCATAACCACAATTTATAATCGCACTGCGCACACGATCTTTAGCTTCTCGAACAGAGGTTTCAGGTAAACCTACAATGTTGAATGCAGGTAATCCATTGGCTAAGTGTACTTCTACGGTAACTAAGGGAGATTCGAGCCCAATGCGAGCTCGACTAAAAACACAGGCTAAGGTCATAAAAATCCATTTTTATTTTTACATATCTAAACAAAAGTGTAGTTAAGTAAACCTTATTGTGCGAAAAATAATCACGCAAAGTTTAATAAGATCAGGTAGCGGTTATAACTAGGAATTTTTATTTATCTAAAAAAACACTAACAAACCACTTGCGCTTGATATTAGAGCTATGGTACTAATTTAAATAGGCTGAAAACTCTTAGTGCTCAAACTAATAAACTTACAGATAATATTAATAAATATGCAAAATTCTATCTTAGTGATTATTAACGTCCTCATCGTGGTGATTCTTAAATCGTCGCGGGGGAATTTGTTGAGCTAAAGAAAATAAAAAATCTTAAAATAACAAACCCCCCGCTCCGCAAGGACCGGGGGGTTTGTCGTTATTAAATTATTAAACAGCGCGCAGCGCACAAACATTATTAACCTTTGGAGAATACTTATTAATTACTAAAATTTTATACTTTTCATTAAAGTGAATAGTTTATGAATAAAATGTTATTAAAAAGTTAAATATACACATGGCAACTGAAAAAAAATTAACCGGCGCGAGCTTATTATTTAACGTGCTAGAACAGCATGGTGTTGAACATGTGTTTGGCTACCCAGGTGGCGCAATAATGCCGATTTATGATGCACTTTATGATAGTGGCGTGGAGCATTTTTTGTGTCGCCATGAACAAGGGGCTGCTTTCTCGGCTGTAGGCTATGCAAGGGCTTCAGGCAAGGTTGGTGTTTGCCTTGCAACATCAGGTCCTGGCGCTACAAACCTGATCACAGGTCTTGCAGATGCGTTGGCTGATTCAATTCCAGTGGTAGCAATAACCGGCCAAGTAGCAACTGCTGCTATGGGTTCAGATGCTTTCCAAGAAATAGACATTTTTGGTTTATCTCTAGCGTGTACTAAGCATTCTTTTCAAGTAACCAATATTGATGATTTAGCCGACGTTTTACACCAAGCTTTTGCCATTGCATTAGAAGGTAGACAAGGGCCAGTGTTGGTTGATATTCCAAAAGACATCCAAATTGCAGCCGTTAACGGTTGTGTAGATGATTTAGTTAATTTACAAAACAAAGTTAAATTACCTCCTGCCAACGTAGGCAACGCTATTGCATTATTAAACCAAGCGAAAAAACCTATTTTATATGTTGGTGGTGGTGTTGGTATGGCCAATGCTATTGATGAATTACGAGACTTTGCCAAAATAACGGGCCTACCTTGTGTGTCAACACTAAAAGGGTTAGGTGCGATTGACCCAGAAGATAAATATTATATGGGTATGTTAGGTATGCACGGTACTAAAGCCTCTAATTTAGCCGTACAAGAATGTGATTTATTAATCGCCGTTGGTGCCAGGTTTGATGACCGGGTTACAGGTAAACTTAACGAATTCGCGCCACATGCAAAAGTAATCCACTTTGATATTGATACCGCTGAAATTAATAAACGTCGCATTGCCGATGCCTCTATATTAGGTGATTTAAAAGTTAATTTACCCGCGCTAGCTATTCCATTATCAATAGAGCCTTGGAGAGCGTTTTGTTTACAGATGAACCAAGATTATGCGTGGGATTATAATCACCCAGGCGACACAATTTTTGCGCCAGCAGTTTTAAAAGAAATTAGTGACAAAATGCCTAAAAATAGTTGTGTAACCACTGATGTAGGACAACATCAAATGTGGGCAGCACAACACATGGTATTTGACGACCCAAGTAATTTCTTAACGAGTGCTGGCATGGGTACTATGGGCTTTGGTGTACCTGCCGCCGTTGGTGCTCAAGTCAGTCGACCAACAGACTGCATTATTGCGGTTTCAGGTGATGGCTCGTTTATGATGAATGTACAAGAGTTATCAACCATTAAACGTTTTCAATTACCGGTTAAAATAGTACTTATAGATAACGCCAAACTCGGTATGGTTCGCCAATGGCAAGACCTATTTTTCAATGGCCGATTAAGTGAAACTGATTTAGCTGATAACCCTGATTTTATTATGCTCGCCAATGCTTTTGATATTAAAGCTCAAATGATCACGAAAAAGTCAGAAGTAAGTGCTGCTATTGAAGAAATGCTAGAACACGATGGTCCTTATTTATTACAAGTTAAAATTGATGCACAAGACAACGTATGGCCATTAGTGCCACCGAATACGGCAAACGATAAAATGATGGAGAGTACCTAAATGAATAATTATCAATTAACGATATCAGTGGATGATAAGCAAGTGGTACTTGAGCGCATTTTACAGGTCACACGTTATCGTGGTTTTTTAATCAGTGGTATGAATGCCAAAGTAAATACCGGCACAAATATAGGTACGATTGAATTAATGGTTAGAAGTGAACGTCCTATTGAACTTTTAGTTGATCAAATTAATAAACTGATCGACATCAAAGAGGTCAAAGTAGACAATAGAGCATCGCAGCAATGCATTGCATAATGCTGAGTTACACTTACGACAATACATAATACAATTTCATCAGTTAATGTTTTAAAACTGTTTGATACGCAACAAAATTTAGGAATAGAAAATGGCTAAAGTGAACGCAGAACTAATTTGGTTTAACGGTGAACTCATGCCGTGGCAGAATGCTACGGTACATGTAATGAGTCATGCCCTACACTACGGGTCGTCAGTATTTGAAGGTATTCGTGCTTATAACACCCATAAAGGCACCTGTATTTTCCGTTTAGAAGAACATATTAAGCGCTTATTCGATTCAGCAAAAATATACCGCATGAACATCCCTTTTACCGAAGAGCAGGTGGTTCAAGCCTGTAAAGATGCGGTATCAAAAAACAACTTAAAATCAGCCTATTTACGTCCATTAGTGTTTTTAGGTGATATTGGTATGGGTCTTCGTCCACCTATCGACGCGGTTGCCGATGTAATGATTGCTGCCTTTAGTTGGGAAGCTTACTTAGGTGCTGATGCTATTGAAAACGGTGTAGAAGTCGGTGTTTCAAGTTGGAACCGTCTTGCACCTAACACTATGCCAACCGCAGCAAAAGCTGGTGGTAACTACTTATCATCACAATTAATATCTACTGAAGCTGCTCGTCACGGTTATGCTGAAGGTGTCGCTTTAGATATAAATAACATGGTAAGCGAAGGTGCAGGTCAAAATTTATTCCTTATCAAAAAAGGTGTGCTTTATACGCCTCCTGGCACGGCTTCAATCTTACAAGGTTTAACGCGTGACACTGTATTTTTCCTTGCTAAGCAATTGGGTTACGAAGTACGTGAAGAATCAATTTCTCGCGAATCTTTATACCTTGCAGATGAATTCTTCATGTGTGGTACAGCAACTGAAGTGGTACCAGTGAAGTCAGTTGACGGTATTGCTGTTGGTGATGGTTCGCGTGGACCTATTACTAAAGCGCTTCAAGATGCATTTTTTGGTATCTTTAACGGTACTACTGAAGTGCCTGAAGGCTGGTTAGACGAAGTTTAATCGCACTATTTTATTACTAGTTCACTCAATTTTTCGCTAAAAGTACGTACTGAATATCTAATATTTTTCTTACTTTTAGCCTTGAATTGAGTCGAATTAGCTAATGCTCTTCAACCTTAGCGTTCATTAATCACAAAAGTATAAATGTTATTCTAAAAGCTTATTATCGAGTAAATTTTTAAAATAGTTTTTAACACTTATCACGGTTTACACGAACCAAATATACACAATTTATAGGGACTAAAGTCATGCCAAAATTAAGATCTGCAACTTCTACTCAAGGCCGTAATATGGCCGGCGCTCGAGCACTATGGCGTGCAACGGGTATGACAGATGGTGATTTCGGCAAACCTATTATTGCTGTCGTAAACTCATTTACGCAATTTGTGCCAGGTCATGTACATTTAAAAGACATGGGGCAATTGGTTGCTGGCGCTATTGAAGAAGCCGGTGGTGTCGCAAAAGAATTTAACACCATAGCGGTAGACGATGGTATCGCCATGGGTCATAGCGGCATGCTTTATAGCTTACCGTCGCGTGATTTAATTGCCGATTCTGTTGAATACATGGTCAATGCCCATTGTGCTGATGCCATGGTGTGTATTTCAAACTGTGACAAAATTACCCCTGGCATGTTAATGGCGGCTATGCGTCTAAACATACCGGTAATTTTTGTCTCTGGTGGCCCAATGGAAGCTGGTAAAACTAAGCTTTCAGACCAAATTATTAAGCTTGATTTAGTTGACGCCATGATCCAAGGCGCTGACCCTAAAGTGTCTGACGAGCAAAGTGATCAAGTTGAGCGTTCAGCCTGTCCTACATGTGGTTCATGTTCTGGCATGTTCACCGCCAACTCAATGAACTGTTTAGCCGAAGCGTTAGGTTTAGCACTACCCGGTAACGGTTCTATGTTAGCGACTCATGCTGATCGTGAGCAGTTATTCTTAAGAGCGGGTAAAGAAATTGTTAAGCTAACCAAGCGTTACTATCAAGATAATGACGAGTCAGCCTTACCGCGCAATATTGCCAGTAAAGAAGCTTTACACAATGCCATGTGTTTAGACATTGCTATGGGTGGTTCAACCAATACTATTTTACATTTATTGGCAACCGCGCAAGAAGCTGAAATTGATTACACCATGGAAGACATGGATAAGTTATCACGCATTGTGCCGCAATTATGTAAAGTGGCACCTTCAACGCCAGAATATCACATGGAAGATGTTCATCGTGCTGGCGGCGTAATTGCCATTTTAGGTGAATTATCACGCGCTAATTTATTAAAAACAGATGTACCGAATATTTTAGGTACCACCTTGGCTGATGTTATCGCTAAATATGATATTAAAGTCACTGACGATGAAGAGGTTAAAAAGTTTTACCGTGCTGGCCCTGCCGGTATTCGTACCACTAAAGCATTCAGTCAAGATTGCCGTTGGGATACCTTAGATGACGATCGCGAAAACGGTTGTATTCGCAGCATTGAAAATGCCTTTTCATTAGAAGGTGGCTTAGCCGTACTTTCTGGTAATATTGCGGTTGATGGTTGTGTGGTTAAAACCGCAGGTGTGAGTGACGACAACTTAGTATTTACTGGCCCTGCGCACGTATTTGAAAGCCAAGACGCTGCCGTAGCCGGTATTTTAGATAAAAAAGTAGTGGCTGGCGAAGTGGTTGTTATTCGTTATGAAGGCCCTAAGGGTGGTCCTGGCATGCAAGAAATGTTGTATCCAACCACTTATTTAAAATCGATGGGCTTAGGTAAAGCCTGTGCGCTGTTAACTGACGGTCGATTTTCTGGAGGTACTTCAGGTTTATCTATTGGTCATGTTTCTCCAGAAGCTGGCAGTGGCGGTACTATTGCATTAGTAGAGCAAGGCGACATTATTCATATTGATATTCCTAACCGTTCTATTGAGTTAAAGGTAAGTGAAGAAGAGCTAACTCAACGTCGCGATGCGATGAATGCTAAAGGTAAAGATGCTTGGAAACCAACTAATCGAGTTCGTCCAATCAGCTACGCATTGAAAAACTACGCCATGCTAGCCACTAGTGCCGATAAAGGCGCTGTGCGTAATCGTGAATTACTTGACGGTAATTACAATGGTGACAGCAATGACTGATGCTGAACAAGCAGCGTTAATACAAAAACAGGCTACTCAAGCGCAAGCTTTAGATTACTTACGTAGAATATTACTTGCGCCTGTTTATGATGTTGCTGTTGAAACCGCATTAACACCGATGACAAAGTTGTCATCGCGTTTAGGTAATCAAATTTTTCTTAAGCGTGAAGATCAGCAGCCTGTACACTCTTTTAAGTTACGTGGTGCTTACAACAAATTAGCTAATTTGTCTGAACAACAATGTTTGCATGGTGTTATAGCGGCTTCTGCGGGTAATCATGCCCAAGGTTTAGCCTTAGCAGCACATAAGTTGGGCATAAAAGCGACTATTGTGATGCCTATTACTACACCCGACATTAAAGTTGATAATGTTAGGCGTTATGGCGCAGAAGTGCGCTTAATAGGTAAAAGCTTTAACGAGGCACAGCAAGCGTCGATGGAATATGCGCAGGCTGAAAATAAAACCGTTATCCACCCATTTGATGATAGCGATGTAATCGCAGGTCAAGGCACTGTAGCTAAAGAGTTATTACAACAACGTCCACATACAGATGTGGTGTTTATTCCAGTAGGCGGCGGCGGTTTATTAGCGGGTATGGCGGTTTATCTAAAACAACTACAACCTCATATTAAAGTGATTGGTGTTGAAGCGGAAGATTCAGCTTGTTTAAAAGCGGCTTTAGCCGCGGGTAAGCCAGTCGATTTAGCCCAAGTTGGTTTATTTGCCGACGGTGTGGCTGTTAAACGTATCGGTGAGCATACCTTTGACTTAATTAAACATTACTGTGATGAAGTTATCACGGTGACTACCGATGAAATATGTACCTCAATTAAAGATATTTTTGAGCAAACACGGGTTATATCTGAACCTGCGGGTGCTTTATCCTTAGCGGGATTACAAAAATATTGCCAAAGTAGCCCAGGTGATGAGTCGCTAGTAGCTATTCTTTCGGGCGCAAATATGAATTTTCATACCTTGCGTTATATATCTGAGCGTTGTGAATTAGGCGAACAGAAAGAAGCCGTGTTTGCGGTTAAAATTCCGGAAGAAAAAGGCAGCTTTAGAAACTTTTGTAAAGCACTGGCAGGGCGTGTGATAACCGAGTTTAATTATCGCTATGCTGATAATGCTGATGCTTCAAACGAAACACAAAATGCTAATATTTTTGTCGGTGTACGTCTTGGTGGCGAAGCTAATGACCGAGAAAAACTCACCGAAAGCCTTCAACAAAGTTATCAGCTAACTGATTTTACAGAAAATGAACTAGCGAAACTGCATGTTAGATACATGATTGGCGGCAAAAACGAATTGTCTGCTCAAGAACGTATTTTTCGTTTTCAATTTCCAGAATACCCTGGTGCTTTAGAGAAGTTTTTAGATACGCTTGGTGAACATTACAATATTACCTTGTTCCATTATCGCAACCATGGCGCAGCTTTTGGGCAAGTATTGGCCGGTTTTGAAGTGAAAAAATCACAAGAAGTTGATTTCTTTACGCATTTAAAAGCATTAGATTATGAATGCCAGGAAGAAACCAACAATGAAGCATATAAGGCGTTTCTGACCTAATCGCCCCAAATACTTACTTATTGTGACATTAAGCAGTTTTAATTTATGATTAAAACTGCTTTTTTTATATCAAAAAACCTATATTGTTACAGCTAAGAATAAAAAAGGAAGTTAAATGTCAGATGCTCATACAGATTCGTTAGAGTCAAATACTGCTCAACAATCATTACCAGAAAAATTCGCACCCATTACTGTAGCTGAACGTATCGATGCCATGGACATTCTTCGAGGCTTAGCCCTCGTGGGCATTCTTTTAATGAATATTGAGTGGTTCAGCCGTGCATTGACTAATTTAGGCTCTCAAGACACTAGTTTAACCGGGTTAGATCATGCAATAGGTTGGTTGATAAGATGCTTTGTCGAAGGTAAGTTTTATAAATTATTTGCTTTACTCTTTGGTATGGGCTTTGCGGTAATGCTGATCAGAGAAAAAGCCGCTGAACGACCTTTTGGTGCTTGGTTTTCTCGCCGAATGCTGGTACTCATTGCCTTAGGTATATTGCATATGGTGTTTTTATGGGGTGGTGACATTCTTCATGATTATGGCGTTGCAGGCCTATTACTTTTAGGCTGGGTTACTTTATTGCAAAAGCCACGCTTTAAAAAATATGACAACCCTAATTCATTCTTTAAACTATCCATAGTTTGGTTGTCAGTTCCCATATTGCTCACAGTAATGGGCGGTATAAGCTTTGGCTTATTCAACGATAATAATGACTTAACAACCCAGTGGCAGGAGCAAATTCAAGTAACTGAACGAGTTAATGCCATAAAATTAGAACATGAGACCTTACTACAGCAAAAGACTGAAGCACTCGCTGAGGTCACGGCAACAGAGCGACTAGTTGAATCTTCAACCATGCCTGAAACCAATATCACGAATACCATGCAAGAAAACATTGCTGTTACCGACAGTGTAAATATTAATGATGAGCTCGCGACAACTTCTGACACAAATAAAGACAATAGCACCGAGCTTACGGCGGAAGAATTAATTGACCTTCAAGCACAAACCATCGTAGATCAACAACTAGTCATACAACAGGAAGTGGACAAAGAAATTACCGCTTTTACAACTGGTAGCTACTGGCAAGCAACAGAGTTTCGTTTAAACTTTACGTTGTTTATGTTGATGTTTACTTTGCCCTTTGCTTTTACCATGCTACTCCCCATATTTATTTTAGGTTATTGGCTAGTATCTAGTGGCATTATGCAAAACTATCATCAACATGCTAACGCATTCAAAATCATGGCTTATGTCGGTGTTGGCTTAGGGGCGGTACTTGAAGTATCAGGGCTATTAGTGGCTCAACACCCCGCCGCAATAGAAATAATGTTATTACAAGGAGTTGGAGAAGCTTTATTTTTTATTGGCCAATTTGTCATGACAGTAGGATATTTTGGTTTGGTCATGCGTTTGCTTACCCATGAGAAATGGCAGAAACGTTTAGCTGTATTTGCCCCAATGGGCAGAATGGCCTTAACCAATTACATTATGCACTCTATCGTTTTAACCAGCATTTTTTATGGTTATGCCGGCGGCTATTTTGGAGAGATATCTCGAGCACCACAAATGCTGCTAGTGCTCGCCATTATTATTTTCCAACTGTTATTTTCACGTTGGTGGCTAAGTAGCTACGCTTTTGGGCCATTAGAGTGGTTATG
>TARA_R110000765_G_scaffold61699_8_pt1 | contig 20390 bp, 16 predicted proteins | sample TARA_R110000765 | Tara Oceans TARA_R110000765 (sample SAMEA4398168) | marine metagenome | biome: Polar Biome; feature: [MES] marine water layer (ENVO:01000295) within the mesopelagic zone...; material: water (ENVO:00002006), including particulate matter (ENVO:01000060) such as...... | reverse complement strand
GCAACAGTTAACCATAAACCTTTGACTTCAGTAGCTAGTGTGTCTTTAGGTGCACTTTCAACAACGTTAACAACGGCTTTAGAAGTGATTAAGACAAAACGTAACTCTTCACCTAATTGCTGTAGTTTTTCTGCAAGTTCGCTTGTCGCATACAATGTTACAGCGGCTTCTAGCGCTTTACCTACTTGCTTTTCTTTTCGAGCATTTTCTAAGGCTTTATTGACTTCAGTACGCACTAATAAAAGCTCGTTCCAATAATCGTTATTTAAAGCACTGTCGGTTGAAGTTTTTGGTAAGCCATCAAACCAAACACCAGTGAAGACAAATTCTTCACGAGTCTCATCTGAAGCTGTTGGTAGCGCCTGCCAAATTTCTTGTGCAGTAAAAGACAAAATTGGTGCCATCCAACGTGTCATTGCCTCGGCAATTAAATACATCGCCGTTTGACATGAACGTCGTGCAACACTGTCTTCTTTAGCTGTGTATTGTCTATCTTTAATAATATCTAAATAAAAACCACCTAGCTCAGTTGTACAGAAGTTCATTAACTTGTGCACGACTACGTGAAATTCATATTCATCGTAAGCGGCAATAATATCGGCTTGTAACTGTGCAGCTTTATCTAAAGCCCAACGATCAAGTGCAACCATATCATCTAAAGCAATTGAATCTGTTTTAGGGTCAAAGCCATTTAAGTTAGACAGTAAAAAGCGTGCCGTATTGCGAATACGACGGTAAGCATCTGCTTGACGTTTAAATATTTCATCGCCTGCAGTGATTTCTTGCGTGTAATTTACCGATGCTGTCCACAAGCGTAAAATATCAGCACCTAGTGTGTTGGTGATTTCTTTAGGTGTAATTACATTGCCTAAAGATTTCGACATTTTATGACCTTTAGCATCAACCACAAAACCATGCGTTAGCACTTGTTTATAAGGTGCTTTGCCATTCATCGCCACAGACGAAATCATTGAAGACATAAACCAACCACGATGTTGATCAGAGCCTTCTAAGTACAAATCGGCAATGCCATCAAATTCTTCACGAGCTTTTACAACGGAGTAATGCGTTGTACCTGAGTCGAACCAAACATCAAGGGTATCAGGCACTTTAACGTATTCTTGTGCGTCATTGCCTATCAGCTCTGAAGCTTCTAAATCAAACCATGCTTGAATGCCTTTATCTTCAACACGCTTAGCAACGGTTTCAATCAGTTCGATACTGCGAGGATGCAAGGCACCGGTATCTTTATGAATGAATAATGCCATTGGCACGCCCCACGTACGTTGGCGTGATATACACCAATCTGGACGACCCTCTACCATAGATTCGATTCGGCGTTGACCCCAATCAGGGATCCACTGAGTTTTTTCAATTTCGCTTAAAGAGTCTTTACGTAAACCTTTATTATCCATACTGATAAACCATTGCGGGGTCGCACGGAAAATCAATGGCGTTTTATGACGCCAGCAATGAGGATAAGAATGTTCTAGCGCATGATGATGCACTAATGTGCCATGTTCTTTTAAAGTTTCAACGACATTTGCATTGGCTTTAAAAACATGTTGCCCAGCAAATAATGGCGTATCGTCTAAATAAACGCCATTAGCGCCTACAGGGTTCGCAACTTCTAAGTTATAAAGCTTACCAACAACAAAATCTTCTACACCATGACCTGGAGCGGTGTGTACACAACCGGTACCTGAATCAGTGGTAACATGTTCACCCAAAATAACCGGCACGGTAAAATCATAAAATGGATGTTTAAGTTGCACTAAATCTAAATCGCTACCTTTACAAAAACCTAATGCATGGTATTTACTGATACCAAAACGATCCATACATGAAGTCACTAGATCAGAGGCTAAGATAAAGCGCTCTTTCCCTTGCTCGGTATCACATTGTACTAAGGTGTATTCTACCTCTGCATTAACTGAAACTGCGCGGTTAGCAGGCAAGGTCCATGGAGTTGTTGTCCAGATAACAACGGAGACTAAACCTTCACCTGGATGATCTTCTGGGTGATTAAATTTGTCAGCAACGCTTTGATCAACAACAGTAAATTTTACATCAATCGCTGGTGATTGTTTATCTTGATACTCAACTTCAGCTTCAGCTAAAGAAGAACCACAATCTGTACACCAATGCACAGGTTTGAACCCTTGGTGTAAATGGCCATTTTCAGCAATTTTACCTAATGAACGTATAATGTTGGCTTCGGTATCAAAATCCATCGTACGATACGGATTATTCCAATCAGCAAAAACACCTAAACGTTTGAAATCTTCACGCTGTGCACTAACTTGCTTAGCAGCATATTCGCGACACTTCTCACGAAAAACACTCGCTGATACTTTATGGCCGGGTTTACCAACTTTTTTCTCAACCATTAATTCAATCGGTAAACCATGACAATCCCAACCTGGAACGTATGGCGCATTGTAATCTGATAAAGTTTTTGACTTAACTATAATGTCTTTTAAAATTTTATTAACAGAGTGACCTAAATGAATATCACCATTGGCATAAGGTGGTCCGTCATGCAATATAAATGACTTTTTGCCTTTTTTAGCAGCGCGAATTTGACCATATAAGTCTTTTTCAGCCCATTCTTTTAGCATGTTAGGTTCACGGTTCGCCATGTTACCTTTCATTGCAAAAGAAGTAGCGGGCAAATTTAGGGTTTGCTTGTAATCACTCATTAAAATAAATATCCGTTGTCATAGTCTCACTAAAGCTTGGCTCAGTGTGGTGTTATATTCTGGTACTTAACATATCACTAGTTTATCAATCTGAAATAGTTGTGTTAAGTTGTCGCTAAATGTTGCACAAAAGTGCGAGCTTGTTCTGTATCAATGCCAATTTGTTCAATCAATGCAGGCAGCGAACTAAATTTTTGTTCACTACGTAGTTTTTTCAACATAACCACTTCGATGATTGCACCATACAAATTGTTATCAAAATTAAATATATGTACTTCTAATTGCTGCCTAATTCCGGCAACTGTCGGTCTTGAACCTATATTGGCAACACCATAATGCTCACCAAATTGGCTTTTTACTTGTACCACATAAACCCCTGAGACAGGCGATACACGGCGTTTTAATTTTATATTAGCGGTTGGAAAGCCCATTTCACGACCGCGTTTATCGCCATGAAATACTTTTCCAATAATAGAGTATGGACGCCCTAACATGGTTTGCGCACCGCTTAAGTCATCATTTTCTAGCAACTGCCTAATGGCTGTACTACTAACTCGGCAACCTGCTAGCTTATGACTTGTTGTATCTGATACTGAAAAAGCAAACTTTTCGCCTGCGGCTTTAAGCATAGAGAAATCACCTTGGCGATATTGACCAAAATGAAAGTCATCTCCAACGATCAAGTGTTTAATAGCTAAGCGTTTGACTAACAACTCTTCAATAAAAGTCTCGGCGGTTAGACTAGCAAATTTCTTGTTAAAATTGATACAAATTAATCTATCAATACCTAAGTTTTTTAATAAGACATATTTATCGCGTAATCGACATAATCTTGCGGGTGCGGTTTCTGGAGAAAAAAGCTCTTGTGGCTGTGGTTCAAATACCAACACAGCTGCTTCACAATTTAATTCTTTTGCTTTAGCAACTAACGCTAAAATGACTTGTTTATGACCTAAATGTACGCCGTCAAAATTACCGATCGTTAACACGCAACCCTGACGATTATTATCGTCACTAATACGCATATTATGAATGCCACGTGTTAATTGCATGAAATTAAAAAACCTTACTGCTCATAGCGCTTTACTACTCGCGAAATCATTAAAGAATAAAAACCGCTGAATTATATATTAGTCCGTCATAAGAATCAGCCTTTAGCCGCACTTATTTTACGATAAAAATTAAGCTAATTAGCTGTTTTTTTGTGCCACTTTAATATCTGAAAGTCTCACACCCAATAATATTAAACAAATGACATAACTCACTACACCACTAGTAATGCAGATCAAAAGTTGTGTAACTTGCTTAACGAAACCATATGAAAGCCAAATATCAAACTCAGGTGACAAATAATTTACAATCAACGCCATTACCCCTGCTGAAAAGATCAGCCGAGAAATAAACCACCAAGTTTTACCTGAAAGTTGAAAAACATTAGCCGATTTTAAACCGTGATAAAGCATCATAGCATTGAGTGTGGCTGATAACGTGGTCGCTATCGCTAAGCCTACATAACCAAAAAAAGGTGCTAGCATTAAATTAAAGGCCATATTAGCCACCATTGCCTTAATAGCTATCTTAACGGGTGTTTTAGTATCTTGGCGGGCGTAATAACCTGGCGCTAGTACTTTAATGAACATAAAACTTAACAGGCCAGAAAGATAAGCGAACAAGGCGTATGACACTTGTAGTACTTCAAACTGTGTAAACTCACCACGCATAAACAACACCATAATAATGGGTTGTGCTAACACCATTAACCCCGCCAGAGCCGGCCAGCCAAATAGTGAGACAATTCTTAATCCCCAATCTACCGTATCGCTAAATTCTTGCGTGTCTTTTTTTGTATGCAGTTTAGCTAAACTGGGCAGTATGACAGTCGCAATACCAATACCAAATAAACCCAAAGGAAATTCTAATAAGCGATCCGCGTAATATAACCAACTGATAGAGCCAGTGATCAACATACTGGCGATAATAGTATCTAGGAGTAAATTAATTTGTGTTACCGAGACACCAAACAAAGCAGGAAGAATTAACTTACGTATTTTTGTTACGCCAGGAGAATGCCATGACCAAGTAGGTTTAACCAAAGCACCTGCGCGATAGAGAAAAGGTAATTGAAATGCAAATTGAATAAAACCACCTAAAAACACCCCCCAAGCAAGTGCGAAAGCAGGATTTTCCATGTTAGGTGCAAGGTAAATAGCACAGGCAATAATACCTACGTTTAATAATACAGGCGTAAATGCTGATACAGCAAAACGGCCATAGGTGTTTAATATTGCCCCTGAAAGTGCAGTAAAACTAACGAACCACAAATAAGGAAAGGTAATTTTTAGTAAGACACTGGCTAGATCAAATTTATCACTTGCGGGACCATCATTTAGCCAATCTAAAAACCAACCAAAGCCAAATAAAGCCACTATTAACGGCGAAGCTATCATCCCAAATAAAGTCACCAGTGTGATAATAACACCTAAGGTTCCTGACACTTGAGCAATAAGTTTTCGAGTTTCGTTAGTGGTGTGTTCCTCATCAAGCGTGTGATATTCGCTTAATACCGGAACAAAGGCTTGAGCAAAAGCGCCTTCGGCAAAAAGTCGACGGAAAAAATTAGGTATTTTATTTGCAAAAAAGAACACATCTGCCGATGCAGACGCTCCCATAATGTTGGCAATAACAATATCTCGTACTAAGCCAAGAACACGAGAAATTAATGTCATTGCACTAACAATAAGTCCCGACTTAATTAATTTTTTACTCAAACAGATAACCTCAACATTATTTTTTAATTTTTTTATTTGATATATTTTTGATATAGGAACGCCTAATTAATCAGCTAATATCAAGATTGTGTAATCGAGAAAACCGTAAATTGCCGCCCAGTAGCTGATATTCCCCTATTATGAGGCTTTTACAAATTGATAGACAATACTTTAATGCCCTAACAATTATTGTGTCATAAATAACATGATCTCCCACCAAATAAGGCTTAGCAGGAGTTTTATTAATAAAATGCATATAAAAATTAAAAATAATTAAAAAAATGTTTAAATCAAAGTACAACAACACTTCCAACTTTTAACTAAAAACTTTAGAATGCGCCATTGGTTTTATTTATACAAACGGGTAATTATCCGAACGGTCAAATTAAAGCAGTAAATTATTTGACAAACCAGTTAAAAACAGGCATATTTCGTCGCCTTAAATTTAGGCAATATTTATTCAATTTTAGGAGTTCACCTTGGCTAACTCAAAGTCTGCTAAGAAGCGCGCAATACAATCTGAAAAGCGCCGTCAACACAATGCAAGCCGTCGCTCAATGATGCGTACTTTACTTAAAAAAGTAATTTCTGCTATCGAAGCCGGTGACAAAGAAAAAGCATCTACAGAATTTGCTGCTGCTGCACCGATTTTAGATCGTTATGCAAGCAAAGGTCTTATTCATAAAAATAAAGCCGCTCGTAGTAAGAGCCGTTTAAACGCTGCTATTAAAGCGCTTTAATTTTTATAAAGAATTAAAAAACCGGCTTATGCCGGTTTTTTTATGTCTAAAAATCCTCAACCATAGTATTTAATTTCTCTTGAAACTTGCGCTTATCAAAGATTTTGTTAATCTCTAGCCGGTATTTATAAAGAGAACTTTACATGAAACTTTCAAAAATAGCTTCAATGCTACTCATCGCTGGCACAATAACCGCTTGCGGTGGCAACAACACCGAAGTAACAACATCGGCTACTGTTAACCTTTTACCTCAATATCAAGATCGCTTAGATATATATAAAACCGTTACTTTGACAGCTGACCTATCGCACCTATCCAGTAATCAGAAAAAAATGCTGTCTTTGCTGATTGAAGCTTCAGACATTATTGATGGTTTATTTTGGCAACAAGCATTCGGACAAGATAAAAACAGCTTTTTAGCATCAATAAGTGATGAAAAAGTAAGAGAGTTTGCTCGTATTAATTATGGACCTTGGGATCGCTTAAATGGCGACCAAGCTTTTTTAAGTAATATAAAAGCTAAAAGCCCTGGAGCTCAATTTTACCCTAGCGACATGAGCAAAGCAGAATTTGAAAAAGCCACATTCGAAGATAAAAATGGCTTATATTCATTAGTACTCAGAAATAAAAATGGTGAATTAAGTACCATTGCTTTTTCAGAAGCCTACAGTGATGAAATTAACCGTATTGCCGTCATTTTAGAAAAAGCAGCTACTTTCGCAGATAATAAAGAATTTGCTAACTATCTAAATATGCGCGCTAAAGCGATTCGTAATGACGACTTTCAAGCATCAGATTTTGCTTGGATGGACATGAAAAGCAACCCAATTGATATTGTTATAGGTCCGATTGAGACTTATGAAGATCAGCTTTTTGGTTATCGCGCAGCGTTTGAATCATATGTACTGATCAAAGATATGTCATGGAGTGAAAAACTTGCAAAATACGCTGAGTATTTGCCTGAGCTACAACGTGGCTTACCCGTTAGCAAAAAATATAAAGCCGAAGTGCCTGGTTCAGATGCTGACCTAAATGCTTATGATGTTATTTATTACGCGGGTCATGCTAATGCTGGTGGTAAAACAATCGCTATAAACCTGCCTAATGACGAACAGGTTCAATTAGAAAAGGGGACTCGACGCTTACAACTAAAGAATGCTATGCGAGCAAAGTTTGACGCTATAATGAGCCCTATTGCCGAAACATTGATCGTACCCGAGCAACGTAAGAATGTAACATTCACGGCCTTTTTTGCCAATACTATGTTCCATGAAGTCGCACACGGACTCGGTATTAAAAACACCATTAATAACAAAGGCAGCGTTCGCCAATCATTAAAAGAGCATGCTTCAGCTTTAGAAGAAGGCAAAGCTGATATATTAGGTCTTTATATGATCCGTCAATTGCTAGCGAAAAATGTTATTACCGAAGGCACACTTGAAGATTACTACACGACCTTCTTAACCGGCATATTTCGCTCAGTACGTTTTGGCGCAAGTTCAGCTCATGGTAAAGCTAATATGGTTCGATTTAACTACTTTGCAGAACATGAAGCATTCACCCGCAATGAACAAGGTTTATATCGCGTGAATGTAGAGAAGATGACCGCTGCGATTGACTCACTCTCTGAATTAATTTTAATGTTACAAGGTAACGGAGATTATCAAGGGGTTGATAAATTGGTCGCAAAGAGTGGCGTTATCAACGCCGGTTTAGCCACTGATTTAGCGAGTTTAGAAACAGCAAAAATCCCTGTTGATATTACTTTTAAACAAGGTAAAAAGGTCCTTGGATTAAAATAGCTTCTCGTTACTATTATTGAGTGCTTTACATCATTTCTTAAAAAGGCTGAACAGACGTTCAGTCTTTTTTTTTGAGTGAATATAACGCTACTTGAATATATAATTATTTTATATCATAGTGGTCTGATGTGTTACTCATAATAATTAATTAGCTTAAGCTGATGTAGGTGGTAGTTTGGAAACGTTTGATTTTATAATCATTGGGGCTGGTTCGGCTGGTTGTGTTTTAGCTGATAAATTATCTGCAAGTGGTGAACACAGTGTTTGCCTGTTAGAAGCCGGTAAAGCTGATAAAAATTGGTTAATCCACTTACCTATAGGTATTATAGCGCTATTGCAAAGTCATACCCTAAATTGGCAATTTAACTCCCACCAAGAAAAAACGTTAAATAATAGAGAAATTTTCACCCCGCGTGGTAAAACCTTGGGTGGCAGTAGCTCAATCAACGCTATGCTTTATGTCAGAGGGCAACAACAAGATTATGATCATTGGCAAAGCTTAGGTAACACAGGTTGGAGCTTTAACGATGTTCTGCCCTACTTTAAAGCCCTTGAAAACCAAGAGCGTGGTGCTGACGAGTTTCATGGTGTCGGCGGCGCTTTAAATGTTGCTGACTCAGTCTCTAAACCCGCAATTAATGAAGATTTCATTCAATCTGCAGTGGCAGCCGGCTACCCTGAAAATATCGATTTCAATGGACCATCCCAAGAAGGTGTTGGCTATTATCAAGTTACTCAAAAAGAGGGATTAAGACATAGTGCTGCAAAAGCCTTTTTAACGCCTAATTTGCACCGCAGTAACTTAACCGTTATTACGCAAACCCAAGTTGAAAAAGTGATCGTTAATAACAATATTGCCACGGGAGTAATCTATAAACATCAGGGCAAAGTTAAGCAATTAATCGCTAAACACGAAGTCATTGTTAGTGCGGGGACAATAAATTCCCCCCAATTATTGATGCTTTCAGGTATCGGGCCAAAAGCTGAATTAGAAAAACATAACATTGAAGTTGTACACTCATTAGAGGGTGTAGGAAAAAATTTACAGGATCATGTTGATGTGCTTAACGTAGCACAGCATAAAAGAACTGAGTTATTGGCCTACCGACCAAAAGCGATCTGGTGGGGGGCAAAAGAAGCCTGGAAGTTCATTACAAAACGCGAAGGCTTATTAACCACAGTGATTGCTGAAACTGGTGGTTTTATAAAATCAGATCCCACTGTCACTGAACCTGATTTACAATTGCATTTTGTACCTGCTGCAATGGATGATCACGGCAGAAATCATAAGTTACTTTGTACCTATGGCATATCGTTACATGTTTGTTTACTTAGACCAAAAAGTCGTGGCACAGTAACGCTTAACAGCAATAAAATAACACAACATCCGCGTATTCAATTGAATATGCTAGACCATCAAGATGATATTGATACCATGATCAAAGGGGTTAGAATTGCTAAAAAGATATTATCTACGCCCCCGTTATCATCCACTCATGTTAATTTTATTTTTCCAAATGAAAACTGTAATTCAGAGCAAGAAATCCATCAGTTTCTCAAAGAAAAGTGTAATACCATCTACCACCCTGTTGGCACCTGCAAAATGGGCCAAGATGAATTATCAGTAGTCGACGAGCAATTAAAGGTTCATGGCATTAAGCAATTAAGGGTTGTCGATGCTTCAATAATGCCAACACTTATTAGCGGCAATACCAACGCACCAACGATGATGATTGCAGCTAAAGCAGCAGATATGATTTTAGCTGAACGAAGCTAAAATAAAATAAAGTACAAAGAAGAGATTAAAATATAATAAATTTTTTTGAAACCATAATCGACTTTGCAAGGTCAATTTATATAGACAATATTTAATTTACTGAGCAACGCAATTGATTTATCTAAAAACCTTATGTAAAAAAATAATCCCTGGCACTTTTATAGTATTGAGCTTACTTTCGATAAGTGCCAGTGCAGAGGAAACTCCTGTTGCCCCACAAGCGCCAGCTTGGGATCTTAAAACTCAATCAGGAGAGCGTATTTCTTCAGGGCAATTTGAAGGGCAAGCAACAATACTTCATTTTTGGGCGACTTGGTGTCCTTACTGTAAGGTGCTTCAACCTAAGTTGGTCGAACTTGAGAAAAAGTATCAACAACAAGGCGTTAAACTGGTAGCTATTAGTTTTAATGAAGACGAAGGTACGCTTCCTCAAGATGAATTAGCTGCTCGGGGCTATAAATTTCCAACCGCCGTTAATGGTGATGAAGTTGCAAAGCTTTATGGCGTAAGAGGCACACCGACAACCTACTTTATCAATAAGAATAATCAAGTGATATTCAAATATACCAGCTCTGATATCACCGACCCGCGACTTGAACTGGCGGTTAAAGAGATAGTTAAAAAACTCGATGAATAACAAGTGATATGAGTTTTGGATGTAGAACGTAATAAGGGTAACAAGTTGTATGTCTGCCCCCTTATTGCAAGCTAAATAGCGACAGTGAGCTGATATAATTGCTTTTTATATTTTCGTTTTTGTTTCGGCTCATGTAACCAAGGTAATGATGCTTCTAAAGTTGAAATTGCATATTGCACCTTACCTTGTACTAGATAAACTTCGTGCAGTTCAAAATAGGCTTGTTTGACATAAGGCGCTAGCTTAATCACTTTGCGGTAATATCGTTCTGCATCGCTATAGTCTTTGTTATAGTTTGCAAACTGAGCTTTTTCTAACCAGTGATATGGATTAGGATCGTAAATATTTTCTATTTGAGATTTAACCTCTTTAGCGTCTTTTGACCTACCCTGCTGTTTCAATAAAGTAACATAATTATCTAACACACTAATATTGACATCATCACTTGCCATCGCGGCTAAATACAAACGTTCTGCACTTTCAATATCACCTTTTTTCTTATGTAACAAAGCAAGTAAATTTATTGATGAGACATTACTCTCATCCAACATGTAAGCATGCTCGGCATAAATAAATGCGTTATCGAAGTCTTTTTGAATATAAAATTCAGCCCCTTTATTTATGTAATACATGGCTAAAAACTCATTTGAATTAACAGTTTTTGAACGAATATTACTTTCTTGTGGAAAATAGTCGATCACAATAGCAGGACGGTAAATGTAGTAGTGATCTTCTTCTGCGATAAAGCTAGGATCGTATAGTAAAGATTGGACATGGCTTGAAGACAAAAGCACATTACCGTGCTTTTCATAAATGGGTAGTGAGTTCATTTTTCGATAGTCTATTTCAACACCAGCCAATCTAGAAAATGCAGTGGTTAATATTGCTAGGCTCATACAGTTACCGCTATTTTTAGCCATAGCTTCACTGGCAGTATAAGTTTGCCCATAATAGGTAAATTGAGATAATTTATTTTCTAAGAACAGCCTTACACTTTCATGTGGCAAATAACCTTGAGCAATTTTTTGTTGATGAAACTTTAAAAAGGTTTGTTGCTGACGTTCAGTAAGTGCATATAAGCTATCTTCAGAGAGTGCTAAGTTATTCAGTGAGAATAGATCACTATTCAAGCTAACCCTTGCTTGTTTTACTTTATTATCCTTAACACTCGAGCAACCTAAGGATAATACGATAGCAAAAGTTAAAAACCATTTTATATAATTCATTTTCAAATCCTTATGCACAAATATAGCGTTTGATATGATTTTCCCACTCACTATACGAAAGTCATCGTAATTAATATTACAAATTAAACTACATTTTGTCGAGTGATTTTTAACCACTGAAATATACAATGAATTAAATGTCATTTAAAAACGGTTTTATATTATATATGACAGAGTTTTAACGCCCATACCGAGCCACTCATCGAATTTTTAAGTCATGCTCTTGTACATAACACTTGTGCAACATAGAATCAGTGCAACTTCTTGGTGAGTTATCACCTTGAATTAACCTTATCAGCCCTTGGGCATAAACTAATAAAGGTCATTTAATGAAAATTCGTTATCTAGCGCCATTGGCAATTGCTATCGCTTTAGCCGGTTGCCAACAAAACATAGATACTTCTAACGTTGTTGAAGTAGAACAAGTAGACATAACTGCAAGCAATCCATTTTTTTCTGAATATGATACACCTCATGGTATTCCTCCATTTGATAAAATCAAAAAAAGTCACTACTTACCTGCTTTTTATCATGGCATTGCACAAAATAAACTAGAAGTAGATGCAATAACAAGAGTGAAATCACGCCCTACTTTTGAAAATACTATTGTAGCAATGGAAAAGTCAGGTGATTTTTTAAATAAAGTCAGTAACACTTTTTATGGCCTAATAGGCTCAATGTCAGACGATGAAATGCGCGCTATTGCAAAAGAGATATCACCAAAGCTTTCTGCTTTAGGTGATGACATTGCACTTAACGACGCACTATTCATGCGCGTAAAAGACGTTTATAACAATCAAGATAAATTCAATTTACGTACAGAACAAAAACTTTTATTAGAAAAAACCTATAAGAGCTTCGTTAGAGGTGGTGCTAACCTAAACGATGCTGACAAGCTCACACTGCGTGATTTAAATGAAAAGCTTAGTGGTTTAAGTTTAAAGTTTGGAGAGAACCTGCTTGCGGAAACTAACGGCTTTGAAATGGTCATTGACAACAAAGCTGATTTAGCTGGTTTACCTGCTGATATTATTGCGGCGGCAAGTGAAACAGCAACAGCTCGCGGACATGAAGGTAAATGGGTATTCACCACGCATCGCCCAAGTAAAAATCCATTTTTAACCTACTCAAGCAACCGTAAACTGCGTGAAACCATCTATAAAGGTTATACCATGCGTGGTAATAACGACAATGCCAATAACAACCAAGCTATTGCCAGCGAGATGGCGAGCCTTCGTTTTCAAAAAGCACAGTTGTTAGGCTATAAAACTCACGCACACTTTGTGCTTGAAAATGCCACGGCAAAAACACCAGAAAATGTTTTCGAATTATTGAATAAAGTATGGCCTGCTGCTCTTGAGCGTGCAAAAGAAGAAACGGCTGATATTCAAAAAATGATTGATGCACAAGGTGGCAACTTCAAAGTAGCTGCATGGGATTGGTGGTATTACTCTGAAAAAATTCGTAAAGAACGCTTTGATATTGACGCGTCAGAAACCAAACCTTATTTTTCACTAGAAGCGACTCTACAAGGTGTTTTCTTTACCGCAGAAAAACTTTGGGGTGTTACTTTTAAAGAGCGCGACGACTTACCTAAATATCATCCAGAAGTTCGTACATTCGAAGTGTACGACCGTGACGAAAGTTACATTGGTGTATTTATGACAGATCACTACGTTCGTGAAAGCAAACGTGGCGGTGCTTGGATGAGCAGCTTCCGTAAGCAATATCGTATGAACGGTGAAGATGTTACGCCTATTATTTATAATGTCTTAAACTATCCTCGTCCTGTTGGCGACAAACCTACGTTACTAACCTTTGATCAAGCATCAACCTTATTCCATGAATTTGGTCATGCGATTCAAGGTTTATTATCAGATGGCTATTATCGCTCACAAACGGGCACTGCATTGCCTAGAGACTATGTTGAATACCCTTCTCAAGTTATGGAAAACTGGATGACTGAGCCTGAAGTATTAGCAAACTTTGCTAAACACTATCAAACAGGTGAAGTTATTCCTCAAGCATTGGTTGAAAAAATTCAAGCTTCTGGCAAGTTCAATCAAGGTTTTGGCACCACTGAGTACTTATCAGCTGCATTACTTGATATGAGCTGGCACTCATTAGAAACAGCTGAGCTACAAGATGCTAATGCTTTTGAGCAAAAGGTATTAAAAGAAATTGGCCTGATTGAACAAATCGCGCCTAGATATAAAACAGGTTATTACTCTCACATATTTTCTGGTGGTTATTCAGCTGGATATTACGGTTATATTTGGTCAAACATCTATGATGCTGATACTTGGTTAGCCTTTAAAGAAAATGGCATATTCGATCAAAAAACTGCTGAGTTATACCGTAAACATGTATTGGAAAGTGGTGGTACTGACGATCCAACTATTATGTATCGTCGATTCAGAGGCCAAGATCCAAAAGTAGAGCCTTTACTAGAACGTCGAGGTTTAACAAGTAAATAAGATAAAATTTAACTGTTAACTAAACGGAAAAAGGGTCGCTAAATAGCGACCCTTTTTATTAACTGTTTATAACATTTGTATTTATTGTAAATACATACTGCCTTCAAAAAAAGCAAATACTGTTTCAAACGCACTTTCTTGATATTGCTTTAAACCTGTATCACGAAAGTCGATATCTACTTGGCTGCGTGTTAATGCTTTTTTGATAAAAGTACCCGCTAATATTTCTACAGGTAAATCTTTTATCAATTGAATGGCTGCTTCTAATTTAAAGCCAACTGGACCACCCGAAAACTTGCCTTTTAAAGCTCGGCCTCTAATAACCACTTTATCAACTTTATAATCTTCCATCAGTTTGGCAAAAGCAAACTGAAAGTATTGTACTTGCTCTGCATCACCAGCATCAACAAGACTAATTTTTTGTACGCGCGTTTTTGGTATGTCGTACAACCCACTTTCCCGCGACATGATACAAATAATTGCATCGTTACCTTTTAATTCAACACCACATATTTTCATAAATTAACCTCGTTTCAATAATGTGCATTATTATAAAATAGTTTTGCTTTAGCTGCAGTGTTTTCATGCATTTAAAATTAAGCTTTTAGAATAAACTACTTTAGTTCGCTATATCTTTAGCCAAAGTGATGCCATTAAGTTTGGCAAACGCTGTGTAATCTGCCACGGCATTTGGATTAGCTTTATTTATTTGGCAAACACCGCGTTGATATTGATAACTAAAAACATCAAACCAAAGATCGAGTAAATCAGCATTAGTTTGCTCTCCTGCTAGAGATAAAACCTGTGCAGCGACTTCAGCTGTCGCTAATTCTGTATTATTAGCCGCCAAACGAATTTGATAACGTGAGCTAAGCTCTGTCGAGTCCTCCGGCGTTTTTGGGGTAAATGACACCACAGGCAAGTTTTGTAAATAAGGACTGCGTCGAAACATTTTTTTAGCTTCTCGCCAACTACCATCCAGCATAATAAATAACGGTCGTTTTCCTGATGTGACTGTAATTTCATTATCGAAAATTTCACGTTCTTCACCCGCATAAGCTTTTGGAAAAACGACCATAGGTTGCCACATAGGATCATTTAATAAACTAATAATATCGGGGTTTACTTGGGTTCTTGACCAAAGAAAGGCAAAGCTGTCTGGTATCAAATCTGCGATTAACTTTCCGGTATTACTCGGTTTTAATACTTCAGTATCGTACATCAACATCAAAAATCCGGCTTGTGAGCTAACCTTTGGTGCTAAAGCGCAAATACAAAAAGGCTTTGCTAAACGGCACAGTTCACAGCGAATAACGCGCTGACCTCTCGACTTATAGGTAGTTGTGCTTAAGCTTTTACGATATTGGTGGAGTTGCTGTACAGCGTGCATAAAATATATATCAGGGCTATTGAGGGCGCTACTTTAACGTGCACCTACTTTATTGGCAATAAAAAAGCGTAACCTAAACCCGGTTACGCTATAACTGTTTTGTATCCATCTAATATTTATGCGGTATCTATGTTTAACACAATGTAAAACTAAAAATGGTTAAGTAATGATAAACAATAGTTTAGATCTCATTATGGCTTGTTTTTATACTCGCGGTAATAAAATCATAATCAGCAATTTCATTAATACTATTTCTTAATTGCTCTTCCATTTCATCAATCACAATGATCGACTGACATAGCGCTTCACCTCGTTTTTCTATGCTCTCACTTCGAGTTTCCATTTCGTTGCCAATGAGTTCACCAAAATTATCCATTTTAGTTTCAAAGGCGTCCATATCTCCACCTGAAAACAGTATTTCTTGGCCCACTGCAATCATTAAAGTCCCTAAAGAGTTTTTGATCGTACTTTCTACCGCAGATTCAATTCTTTGCTCAAAATCATCACCAAAAAAATCTTTCCCTGAAAAGCCCTCTTCATCAATATAGAAACTATTTTGGTTATTAAATTCAGCGTTAACTTCGCCACGAATACTGATTAATTGTGTAGTGAGATCAGAACTGACGTTATTGCCTTCGCCTAATAATTCGTTAAAAGCGAGATTAACGCCGTCAATGGCTAAATCTATAGCGTCTAAGGCGATGCTTTTGACTTCAGGTACAACATCACGAATATGGCTTGAATAGTCACGTAGCAATGATTTTTGATGAGATGTTAACGTAACTTCCTTACCTTTGATCAGCAATGTATCATTGTTTGCAATGGTATAAAGTGACAATTTATTTTTAGAAAATACGATTTCTGTATCACTGATATTAATGCCACCATTTAAGTCAACATTACATGCTTCACTCGAAAAAGAATTATCGTGCGCATAAGTTAAAGTACTTGCCATCATTAGTGCTGTTGCAATCAATGTTTTCATCTTAATCTTCCTTTATAATTAAACGTTTCAATAGCGGCTTGAATGAAATAAAAACCGCCAGTTAACCAGTTTATTTACAAGTCTGATGCCAAGATTAAAATACCTTTAATATCAACAAGTAAGAAAAATATATTAATTTAAAGATAAATAGATTAAACGATAACTTGGCGAGATTATTAACTTTATGGTTAATTTAACAACTAACAGTTTAGGAGTAAGAGGTGGTATTTATATAACTTAATCGTTGCATTTCAAAAAGGCGTGAGCGACAGCGGGCGAATTCAAAATTAAGTTGTGTACCTTGATAAAGTTCAGCAATATCAACATCTGCAGTAACAATTAAGCGAACACCTCGGTCATAAAATTCATCGACAAGCGCGATAAAACGGCGAGCCTCATCATCCAAGCCTCTTAATTGCCCCATTACTACACCACTTCGTTGATAACCATCTTCAACACCAGAAAATACAGCAGGGATTAATTCGCCACTAAATTGTGGCACATTACTGATAAGTACATTGGTAAAACGATCTGCTAGCTTGATATAGTCTCTTTGGCTTCGAGGGCTTGAACACAGCGCCATGAAATCAAACCAAATAGTATTATCACTGCTTGCCCTAAAGGCTATAGCCCTATTATTAATAAAAATATTATCATTATAACGAACGTTACCTACGGCTAACGCTTTAAAATGATTTGTTAAAAACTGACTTTCAGTGTCACCCCCTATATTAAAATCTCGATATATAAAGTTATTGATATCTGTTTTTAATAACCGATGATCATCAGGTCCGTCGATTGATATAACCTGACAGTAGTGATTAATAATATCAATTGTCGGCAAAAACCGTTCACGTTGTAAGCCATTTTTATAGAGCTGCTCTGGTGGACAGTTTGACGTTACCACTAAAGTAATACCGTTTGATAACATAGCACTCAGTAAGCCCGCTAATAACATAGCATCACCAATATCATTGACAAAAAATTCATCAAAACAGAGTACATCGACCTCAGTAGTCCAAATATTTGCAATCACTGCCAATGGATTATCTTTACCACTATGTTCGCTTAAAAGCTGATGAACACTTTCCATAAAATGATGAAAATGAATACGCCTTTTACGAGTTATGCTAAGTTGCTGATAAAATAAATCCATTAACATGGTTTTTCCGCGACCTACACGGCCATGAAAGTAGATGCTTTGAATAGGTTCACACTTGGTAAATAAATTCCTTACTGTGGTAAATACTGATATTTTTTTTGGTAGGGGTGTTAATTTTTTTGAAAGGTTATCTACAGCAACGGCTGCTTTATACTGCTCGGTATCGGGTGTAAGCTTTTTGTGTTTTATTAGTTGCTGGTATTGCTCAAGCACTGACATAGTTTTATTTATTTACAGACACAAAAAAGGGCAGACTAATGTCTCCCCTCTTTTTAACACTGTTAATATTTTAGCTAGTATAACCAGCTAAGAAATATTAATTAAAGTGCTACGATGTTCTCAGCTTGAGGACCTTTTTGACCTTGAGTAACAGTAAACTGTACTTTTTGGCCTTCAGCAAGAGTTTTAAAACCGTCGCCAGAGATTGCAGAGAAATGTGCGAAAACGTCTGGACCAGACTCTTGCTCGATGAAACCAAAGCCTTTAGACTCGTTAAACCATTTTACTGTACCAGTAGTTGTATTAGACATTTTATTATCCTATTTATTCGTAATTGATGCCTCAAAAATAAGGCGGTGTTGCAGAGAGTGTTGCTATTACTTATTAAACAGGACGAGCTACTTACTAATATAACTGCGAAACTTTGTACATAAATATAGGTCTTACTTTCTAGCTGGACGTATTGTATCTAGTTTCTAGCAATAGTCAACCTGTTTAGAATAAAAGTATCAAATACTGATAAATAATATTTTAAATAGATGATTAAATCTTCTAACTACAACTTATTAGGTTTTCACGAAAACCGTATTATTAGTGTCTCGACTGCGTTTAATTAGATCGTCATTAGCCACTAAATGCTTCGACTTTGCTAAACGGTCATAAAGTAAAACATTAACGCTCGCGGCTAAGTTCATACAGCCTATTGTTGGCACATACACTACAGCGTCAGCAACGTTAATAACCTCCTGAGCTATGGTGCCATCTTCAGGGCCAAAAATGTAGAGTGCCTTTTCTGGGTGTTCAAACTCAGGTAACGGTATCGCTCCTTCCACTAAATCAACACAAACAATCCGTAAATCTGAAGGTATATCATGAATTAATGAATCAACAGCATTTAATGGAATATTTTTTAATGCATCTTTTGTATCGGTATGAAATTTTGCTGCGCGGGCATATCTAACACCGGTGTAACGCACTTCATCTGCTTGATAGCATCCAGCAGCACGCATTACCGCACCAACATTGGTCGGGCTTTTCGGGTCAGTTAAACCAATAACAACCTGTTCAGTCTTTAATTTCATCTATCCTTCACTTTATATTTTGCAGCATAATTTTTCGCAATTTTGCGCTGCCGACGTTAATACTACAAGGGAATTTTTAAAAATTTGAAGTCAACATTATAGCTTTTAAAATTTTTCAACTATCTATATAAGTTATCTGATAGCATTTGGTAAGCAAGCTTTAAAGATTAATCAATTTAGGTTTATAAAATGAAAACTAAAACAAACATATTAGCACTCATATTTTCCACTAGTATCATCTCCTTTGTTAATGTTGCTATGGCAACTGAAGCACCGTTAGTCTCGATAGAAACCCATGATAGTTTTTTTAATAGTATTAAGGCTCACTGTGATAAAGCCTATCAAGGCCAAGTAACTATTGATAACGCGAGCGGTGATAGTTTTGCTAACAAAGATTTAATCATGCACGTTCGAAAATGCTCAGAAGATAAACTCGAAATACCTTTTCATGTTGGTGACGATGCCTCGCGAACTTGGATTATCACCAAAACAGGTTCAGGTTTATCATTAAAGCATGATCATCGTCATCGTGATGGTAGTCATGATGAAAGTACTATGTATGGCGGTCACACAACAGATGCAGGCTGGGATCAAGCACAATCATTTCCCGCTGATGAATACTCAAAACAATTATTTGTTAGTACCGGGATTCCGCAATCAGCAGGCAATACTTGGCAGATGTATATCTACCCTGATAAATTTACTTATAGACTGATTCGACAAGGGCGAGAGTTTCGCGTTGACTTTGATCTAACCGCACCTGTAACACCACCACCTGCGCCTTGGGGATACAGTGACGAATAGTGTTAATAAATAAACCCTAACTTAAAGCAGGCAATTACACTTTGCAGACTGACATAAACAATTACATTTAACAGTCCTTGCACAGCCTCATTTTAGGAACTTTAAAATAACGACTCGGTCAAAAGCCAAGTCGTTATTTTTTTATTATTAATAAAATATTAATAATTATTATTAATTTCACCTATCACTTCAGAGGCTTGTTATGAAAAAAAGCATGAAAAAAAACATCAAAAAAAGTATATCTCGAGTATTTAAAGAGAACACATCATTAATACTATTTATAAGCTTAATGCTGGTGTTTCGCAGTGCAGTAGCCGACTGGAATGACGTTCCAACAGGCTCAATGAAGCCAACCATTGTGGAAGGCGACCGTATTTTAGTTAATAAAATGGCTTATGATTTAAGATTACCATTTAGCCAACATTCACTGTTCAAACTTGCTGACCCCATAGCTAATGATATTATTATTTTCGAATCAAAAGTGGCAGATAAGCGCCTTGTTAAACGTGTTATTGGTGTTCCTGGCGATACAGTATCAATGCATAAAAACCAATTATTTATTAACCAACACCCGGCGAATTACAAACTTAAGTCTGAACATTCTGGCTTTGCCATAAGC
>TARA_R110000765_G_scaffold170687_1_pt1 | contig 20431 bp, 19 predicted proteins | sample TARA_R110000765 | Tara Oceans TARA_R110000765 (sample SAMEA4398168) | marine metagenome | biome: Polar Biome; feature: [MES] marine water layer (ENVO:01000295) within the mesopelagic zone...; material: water (ENVO:00002006), including particulate matter (ENVO:01000060) such... | reverse complement strand
AAATAACAGGCTAAAAATAGTGGGCTAAAATGGAGCGGAGCGAACAGCCCGCTGTTTTTAGTCCTTGTTGATTTTCTTGTTAGGTATTAAACCCACACCTCTGTAATTTCTTGTTTTACTTTATATAATACAAACGCAAGATCCTTAGCGTGTAAAGATAAACTGAATCTCAGTTCTGACTTTTGGCCATAATAAATACTATTTTCATTTACTACATGACCTTTAGGGGGATCATTAGGGTGCACAAGTTCAGTAATCATTAATCCCGCAGCCTGATAAGCCTCTATATTCTCTTTAGATATATCTTTTGACCATAAGTTTTGGAAAGCTTTAATGTCGCCAATGTATAATCTTTCAATAAACCCCGTATACCTAAATAATTGATCAACAGTGATTTCATCATTCGCACATGCTAAAAATAAACGACCTATTAACTCAGGTTTCTCTTGATCATCTAATCTATCCAAAATTAGAATTATTGTTTCACCAAGCCTCTTGGTTGAACCTTTTGCTTTTGTAAGTTTTGAGATTAATAAATCTCTTTCTTGAGCAGAACCAGCGCTAATTGAAGATAAAAAAGACAAAACTTTTTGAGCAAAAAGTTGCTCCTTGATACTTCCAAAAATATTGTAGGTTTTAAGTAAGGTACCAAATATAGGTATGCTTTTAATCGCCTCATCTGTTAGAAGAGTATCAATCACCATCTCACTTGCGTCAGCAGCTATTCCTTTTAAGTTTTCTGATGCAATGGAGTTAACCATCGATATTTCTATTGAATCCTTCATTTAATACACCACTTTCTAAATTAATACCTAACGCCTACTTAAGAGGAAAAATATAGTTGGCTAAAATGTTGAACGGAGTGAAAACAGCCAACTGTATTTTTTCCCTTTAAAGCGCTTGTTAGAGGGCGGTTACACCTCAAAATAAACAGCTATTGGATCTATTACAACTTCATGATCCTGCTTGCCAGAAAGTGAATTTTCAACATTTGTTAGATGTTCAGCAAGGTTCAATATCGCAGCTTTCATGTTTGAGTATTCCACATCTTCTTTTGGTTCAGTGCTTTCACCAGAAAAAGCTTGAGTAATAACACCTAACACAACGGCATCCTTTTCTGTTTTTCTAGAATATTTCTTAACTAATATGTCCTCATCTTCTCTAAGATATTTCCTTTTTAAACAAGATGTAAAAATAACTTCGCCTTGACTTTGTGTTATTTCAAATTGATCAGAAAAGCCATATTTAGTTAACAAACATAGGTTATCTAAAAACTTTTTATCTTGATATAGACCACCGTCTTTAGCTAGAGTTTTCAAGTTCGTTAACTTTTTATATTCAGCTTCAAGTAAAGACTTTCTATTTTTGTCTGCCGTTTGTGATTTTAATAGAGTTAATTCAGCTTTAAGCTCATTTATTCTTTCAAAAGCTCCCATATGAGCAATAGCTTCACCAATGGTATTAAATTCAGAAAACAGCTCAGTGAGTTTATTTACATCATTGAAAACTGCTTTCGCTTTTACTTTAATAAAAGAAAAATCTGCAATAGATGCTTTCAGGTCATCTACGGTTAAATTTGGCTGTGTAAGATCTAATACTCGATTGTTATCTAACAAATGTTGTTCAAATAATGTAAACGAATAATCATGAAAAAATTTTTTCTCTGTTGCTTTATTACTTGAAATAATAATATCAGCTAAAACTTTACCGCTTCCAACAGGCCCTTTTTGATTTTCACTTTCTTGATTTTCCGAGGAATGTTCATTTAGCACATATTCGGTTATACCTTCAAAGATTTGAGAGGATAGTGAATACATTTTTTCTTCGTCTAAATATATAAAACTCTTTATCACTTGCTACGCTTCCTTGTATTGTAATCTTCGTAAGATTTGTTTCTAGTATTAATAAATGACCATACAACAGTAGAAATACCGATAAAACCTATAATTAATGTTATTGAAATTACTAAAGCAGTCATTATATTAATTCTCCCTCAGCTATTTTTGAAATTCGATGAAATACTGAAAAGCTAATAAATAAAGATATCGTAGCTAGTCCAATAGTACATTTCTCTATTACATCGGTATCAATAAACGAAGGCACTCCTTCACTAACCATTATTAGTGCAAATAAGACACTATAGAATGCAATAAAGGCTATTGATGTGCCATTTTGAATCGTTTTCCATGATTTTTCATCATCACTTAGATGTTCAATTTCATTGATATTAGAAATGTGTAAAATCAAACCAAATGCTATAAAATCTGATGCTGTTATAAAACTCACAATTCCTGGCTCTGTTACTCCCCAAACAAGAAATCTTGAAAGAATGGGTATAAGACCTACAAGCACTGTATAAATCAGCCATTTAACTTTTTTATTTTCCATGCGACTCCATTAGTTTAAATAGCCCTCTAACGCCTTACTAAGCAGCGCGAAATTGTTGGCTAAAATGTACGAGGAACGAGTGCTAGCCAACTATTTAGCGTCCGTTTGAGTAACTTGTTATGTGAACATATCATCTAAGTTTGTTTATGTTAATTTTATTCGCATTTTTCTTTAACATACTAATTTCAATCGTTAGTTTATCTATTTGTAGTTGTGTTATCAGGTCTTGCTGTGGCTGTATTTTTTGATGCCATTTTTTAAAACCATAAAATATTAAGAGAAATGAAAAGCCAATAAAGGCACCAATGAATTGCATATAAAGGTCTTTGTTGCTTACATCAATTTTGGCTTGAGTTTCAAATGCAGTTTTTCTGGCTGTATCTTTGGAAGACAACTCAATCTGGCTCTTTAATACTTCTAGTTCTATATACCTTTCAAAGGCACTTTGTTGGAATGAGTTGTAAGTCTGAATAAATAATATACAACTAGTAATCAACAAAACTAAACCAAATAATGAATAAAATTTATATATATTATCTGTTGGGAGTGGGACTTTAGAATTCAACGTAAACCTCCTTGTTCACATAACGCCTAATTAACAGGCAAAAAGTAGTTGGTTAAAATAAGCGACGCAGGAGCAAAAACCAACTGTTTTTTTGTACTTGTTTAATTTCTTGTTATGTTTTTACTCTTTTATAAAGGCTAAATATTATTATCGATTTTTGAGTTCATCAAAACGGTTAGTTGCGAAGCTTAGTATTTCCTCTAAGTCCCATTCAGTTTGCTCCCAACCTTTCGCATCCTTGAATACTTCCCATTTGATTACACCAGTCCCTACTGGCACAGAACGCCCAATCCTAGAGGGAAAATAGTATGTTGCATCAGTTGGTTGACCTGCTGAAGAAATCATTGCATTGAGAACCTGTTTTATATCTCCTTGCTGAAAGCAAAGTGAAAAATCAACAATCATGTTTTCTGCTGGTATGAATGTAACCATGTGTCCATAAGATTGATGACCATTAAGGTTTACATCGCCAATCATGTGGAACTCATCTTTAGTGGAATCAGGGTAAACTAGAGCACATGCCTCTATAGGGTAAGATTCAATACCAAATAAAGTTAATAATTTCGCAGAAAACACTGATAAAGGGATACAGTTATTAAAGCTCCCCAGAGTTGATTCAATCTTGTTCTTGGATGAATCATCTATAATTTCATCAATAATAAGTTGTAAAAGTTGTTCCATAACGATTAGTTTAATCTCCAAGTTATGTAATGCCGAAAAACATAACGCCTCATTAAGAGGAAATTTATAGTTGGCTAAAATGTTGAACGCAGTGAAAACAGCCAACTGTAAATTTTCCTGCTTTAATGCCTTATAGTTGCTCCGTTCCATTAATTAATCTGTTTACCTAACTCATTAATAGGTGGAATATGCTTCTGTTGCTTACGAATATTTAAGCGAAAACATTCGATGCTTTTAACAAGACTTTCGGAGCAACAGAAGTTACTTGTTTCAATACGCATACTCAGGGATTGCCGTCTATATCGACTATCTATAAGACCTGCGAGAAACAATACCACAGCCATATTCCATGGTTAACTTTACGCTTGGGAGTTAAAAAATGAAAGCTTTTAATCCTGCTGACTTTGCCGCCCTTATCGCCATCGATTGGGCCGACCGTAAACACGACGTTTGTGAACTCGAACACCAAAACAATAAACCTATTTTCACTGTTATTTCCTCAAAACCCGAAGCAATCAATGCCTGGGCGAATGCTTTAAAACAGAAATATAAGGGGCAACTCGTTGCTGTCGCCTGTGAATTAAAAAAAGGCCCTTTAATTTATGCGCTCAGTAAGTTTAAGCACATTGTATTGTTTACTATCAATCCATCTACCGTAGCAAAATACCGCAAGGCATTTACCCAAAGTGGCGCTAAAGATGACCCAACTGATGCCGCTATCCAATTGGAAATATTACAGCAACACATGCCTAAATTAAACGTCATCACACCCGATACCAAAAGTGTCAGGTCGCTTGCACAACTTGTGGAATACCGACGAAAACTGGTGCAAGACCGCGTGGATTTAACCAATAAAATCACCACCACATTAAAAAACTATTATCCGCAGGTACTTGATTGGTTTAGCGAAAAAGATAGTATGATATTCTGTGATTTCCTCCTGCGCTGGCCATCACTTGAGCAAGTTAAACGCGCAAGAAAACAAACCATCATTGATTTTTTCAACCAACATAATTCACGTTATCCCGCCGTCAATGAAAAGCGGCTCAATGACATTAAACAGGCCGAAGCCCTAACAAATGACGATGCTATCATCCAACCCAACCTGTTGCTGGTTGAATGTTTAGTTGCTCAGCTCAAACCCTTAATGCTATCAATCGAACGCTTCGATCATGACATTAAATCGATCTATAAAAAGCATAACGACCGATTTATTTACGATAGTTTACCTGGCGCAGGCCCTCAAATGGCCCCTCGATTATTAGCGGCAATGGGGTCAAATCGTGAACGTTACCAATCGAGTGAAGAAGTACAAAAATACGCAGGTATTGCGCCCGTAACCGAACGTAGTGGCAAAAAAGAATGGATACATTGGCGATACTCATGCACCACATTTTTACGGCAGACATTTGTTGAATGGGCAGGTCAATCGGTGCGATATTCGTTTTGGGCAAAAGCCTATTACCTACAGCAGGCGGCGAAAGGAAAACCACATAACACCATCATCAGAGCGTTGGCATTTAAGTGGATCCGAATACTGTTTCGGTGTTGGAAAGCAAAGACCGCGTATGATGAATCAACCTATCTAGAAGCATTGAAACGTAAGGGTTCCCCCTTATTGAAATATGCAGTGGAAAGTAAGTTTTAAGACTTGCGGTCCACCTCAGGGCGTGTTGTTATATTTTACTTTGACTCCAAGTGACTCATAGCTTTTTCAATGCTTGCCATCATAATCTCTGTGGATTTTTGCATTACTTCAGGAGCCTTTTTGATAAAAGATTGGCCAATATCACTTCCAAAGAAGCCTATAATGGCCTGTAACTCTTCCTCTGTATAAGACTCAATATAAATGACAATCATAGGTTCAATGAGTGAATCCCAAGATATTGCTTCATTAAAATAGGTTTTAAATTTCTCTGTGTTTAATTTTGGATTTTTTGTAAAATGCTGAATATATGATTGAACCATCAAATCATGGTTCTTTTTGGCTTCTGTAACTTCAAGCATTTCCATTACTAGATCTCTTTTGACTCCGGCATGAGTATTAAAAGAAAATCCTATTATTAGTATTAACCCGATTATAACCTTGTGCATGACAACTCCTTGTAAAATATAACAATTAAGCATTTATCTCTTGTCGAAGCATGAGAGATAAATGTCCTGTTGGACTGAGCCGCCAGGCACAGTCTATATGGTTTTTGTTTATTGAGTTATTTCAGTGACAGGAAGGGTTTTAACCAAAAACGTATAATCAGTAGCTTCCTTACTCTCTTTTGCTCAACGTTATCAAGCCAGTTTACCTGAACAGGGGCTTTATTCAAGCCAAACGAATCCTCTACTATCGCTTTTTTCAACGCATAATTAACAGATCACACCACTCAACTAGATCGTTCGAAACTGCGCTAACTGTCTATTGGGTAATATAATTCCTGTCAAGACCATCCCTGTTTGATGACAACTTGGGCATTCAGGTCCTGTTTCATCCTTTACTTTATCTGTGATGACGTCATCATGTTTCTCAACCTCTTTATCTAAGCTTTTCCTAATAAAGGTTAACGATTTGCGTCTTATTGAATTAGCCATGAACCCGAAATAACGCAGTCGCATAAAGCCTTTGGGCAGAACATGTAGTAAAAATCGTCTTATCAATTCGCTCGCAGACAAATCCATATGAGTTGTCTTATTGGTACGATAGTCCTTGTAGCGCATTAAGACGTTATTTTCACCCCTTAAAGATAAACGACTTTCACTAATGCCTACGCGATTGCAGTAACGTGCTAAATAGTTAACCACAGTATCAGTATGACCAATGGTAGGTTTGCTATAAACATTCCATTTCAACCGAGCCGTTTGATTCAATACTTGCGTAATCGTTAGTTGCGCTAATCGATGAAGCTCACCTGCGTTGGCTTGTCCCTCTAAGCCATTCAACATTTTCCCTCTGAACTTCACTGATAAAGCTTTCACAGGGAATAAGTATCCCGCTTTACGACTACTGCACCATTGTTTTTTTTGGGTTAACACACCACTTGGGATCAGGCAGTGTAAATGAATATGCCGACACAAGGTTTGACCCCAAGTGTGTAACACCGCCAACATACCCAACTGACCATCCATGTGATGTCTTGCATTTGCAAATTCACTTAATGTTTCCCAGACAGCCTTGAATAGCGTTTTATAAAGCACCTTAGGATGTAATGTTGCCCAACCATTAAACTGATGCGGTAAAGTGAATACCACATGATGATAAGCGACAGGGAGTACATCCGCTTGTCGTTTGCGTAAACATTGCTCTCGTGATTTACCTTGGCACACCGGACAATGTCGGTCACGACAAGAGCAATACCACTGGGTATCTTGCTCACAGTGATTGCAGTGCCATTGATAACTGCCCATCGCTTGAGTTCGACAATCCTGAAGGTGATGCAACACTTGCCATTGCCTTGGTGTGATGGTTTTCTTCTCAAGTTGTGGCAGTCCTTGTGCGATAATTTGCTGGAGTAATGAGCCGTTCATGATTGTTGCTCCAGTTGTTTTAGTAAATCAAATTGCGCACCGTCCATTGTTTGATAATGAGGTAGCCAATGCGTATATCGCACAGTGGTTCGAATGTCTTTATGCCCAAGAATATGCTGCAACTCAGGCAATGGCATTCCCGCCATTAACTGATGTGTGGCAAAAGCATGGCGTAAGGCATGTATGCCACCTTGCTTCAATATACCAGCATCTTTTTTCGCCTTGTAATAAGCTTTTTGTAAGGACGATTGATGTAACGGTTTATCTTCTTCCGATCTAAAAAACAGGTAAACGATGGGATGACAACGTTGCCAATAAAGTCGTAACTCGTGCAGTAAGGAATCGGATACTGGGATACACCTATCCTTAGCGCCTTTGGCTTGTTGAAGATGTATAACCTTCTGTTCACCCGCTATATTTTTCACTTTGAGCATGCAGACTTCACTCAGGCGTAGGCCACAGCCATAGCACAACATGATCATCATCTTATATTTAGGATTGCGGCAGATATCAATGATCCGTTTCACTTCAGAGATACTTAATAGCTCAGGGATCTTCTGTTGCCGCTTCATCGGTGGTAACAACTGCTGTGTAAATGTTCGCCCTAGCACCTGACCATAAAAAAAGTTCAGCGCATGAAAAGCTTGAGCACATGAGCTTGACGATAAATGACGCTCGAGGGTTAACGACCAAAGGTACTTTTTTAACTCACTGTCTTGCAATGAATCAGGGGAGCGATGGGTATGTTTCGCCAAGTCGTAAACCCAACGAACATAGGCTTGCTGTGTTCTAATTGAAAAGTGTCGTACTTGCATACAGTCAAGTAACTGTTGTCTTAGTGGTGTCATAACTTGCCTCCAAAAAAGGTTGAGTAGCAAGTTAAGTGTGGTTGAAATACAGTGATATGTCAGGGAGCTGGCACTCCCCGCGAAGCGGTTTAGTTCAACAGCTTATTACGTATACGGCTCAGTAATATCCGTTTCATAATTTTTTATTTAATTCACATTAATATCCCATAACTTCAAAGCATTAGAAACCATTGTAATCAACTTTTTTATCAAAAATAGTGGATTACTAAGCCCTCGCAGTAATATCCCTCATATAAAAATGTATTAATTACAATAAGATCAATAAAATAGACGTTTGTTGACGTGTTTTAGGTGTATTACTGAGCCGGCTCAGTAATACACCTAAAAGATCCATGAGAAAATATATGGCAAATACTTTGAAGCTAACGTCAGCAGTGCGCACAAAGTGATCATATATATCAGCGGCAAACCTAATGTTATTTAGTGGTCACTGTAAATCTGATTAGTTGGCAGAGTTGAATGATAATAACAGGCACTTATGATGCAATTGGGTGGCACAACCGATGTAATTGTCCATTGTGGTTATGGTTATGAATGGCAGAAGTCTAATGCGCAATGAAGAAGGATATCAGCGACGGTTGTCGCTGGAAAATCTAGGTGACCTCTATATTGTACTTATATAAAGCTGCCTTCGTGAGTATTTTACATTAAAAAAGTTCAGACAGCTTTTATAGGTTTCACTAATCCGCTAACTCATTTAATTCATTACTTCCACTTCAATGTCGCTTCTTCAGTTTCTACATTTAAATAAACAGAGCAGTATTCAAACTCGCGAGTAAATACATAACCATCACGCTTGGCAAGTCCTTTAGGCGCACCTAGGCGGTTATTAAAAATAGGAAATGTGTGCATCCAAGTTTTGTTTCTGTATTTACCGTTTTTATCTGTGCTTACGCCAAGACCATCATGTGGGTAAAAGTAGCTATGTTCTTCAGCCATGGTTAGAAATATAGCGGTTAAGTATTCAACACGTTCTTGAACTTGCTCTATGCTGCCTATTTTATGTCTAGCTTCATCAAGTCCTATGCCTGAACTGTCTTTTTTAAGTGAATCACCAAGACCTGCAGTAAAAGCGAGAATTTTTCCATCTTGTGCTGCCTTCTGCCCTGCTTCTAGCCCTTTTACAAGGTAGTCTGGTTTTGAAACGCCGTTAACATTAAGTTCAAAATTTTCGAAATATGACCCATCAAAATATTGCATGTATTCAAGGCCTGCGTTTTCGAATCGTGCTCTGATAATGTTGGCTATAATCAAATTATCTTGTCTGAATTCATTGTTAATCGTGGTGAGTAGTTTGTGATATCCCGCGATTAAGTCTTTAGCTTTGCTTGTGCCTAGCCCTTGCCCTTTGGCAAAGTAACTTTCAATCAATACTTTTATGTTTGCGTCTATAAATAAGCCATCGATAGAAGGATCGTCTAGCATGGCTTTAGCATCGCTAAGCCACCATTGGTGAACTTCATCTTTTGAAATATCAAAGAACTTAGCTTTGCTGTTTTGGTTTACGACTGGGTAATCGCCATTGCTCTTTTGTAGATAGCCATTAGGGATTTCTTTTAATGCTTTACTCGCGCCTGATTCCCAATCGATTACGATATTTTTATAATAAAGTATTTTGGTATTTGGATTGATCTCTTTTATTTCGCGAGCAGCTTTTAAAGTACCTTGCTGTATTGTTCCTTCTCGACTTCCTTGCGCTTTTTCAATAGTGATAAGTGGATACTTCGCCAAGTAATTAAGCTCGTCTTTCGTATAAGAATTCTTTTTCCATACATGCATATATAGCGGCATGGTATCCCAAGAAAACTCAGGCATTCTGCCTACTGTTTTTTCAAGCTTTACTGTACTGCTTGGTGCAGTATTACTTGTTCTTTCCGTTGTACTAGCACAACCTTGGCTAATTAGCATAAGGCCAGTTAAACCAACTATTTTTTGGAAAACAGTAAAGGTTTTAATTTTTGAAATTGTCATTTTTAATCCTATGGAATAACTAGAAAACACTACTAATCAAGATATGATTAATGCCCTTTCTTTTGCTTTTTATTTTTTACTTTGCTTTTTTTGTATATTTCAACAGGTACGTCATTAGTACCTTCTTTCCCGTCAACGCTGTAACCGTTATTTACCGCTTGCTCTAATTGCTTTTTAAGTTGGGCAACTATTTCAGGCTTTTCGTTATAAAAGTTAGTGGTTTCACCGCGATCAGTTTTCATGTTGTATAGCTGCATTTCTGTATTATTATCTCCGCCCGAGCTAGAGCCACATGAGCCTTTACATACAGCTAGTTTCCAGTCACCTACACGTATAGAGAAGTGTCCTGATACTGAGGCAGAAATAGCAACTGGATGAGTCTCTTCAGCTGAGCCCTTTAACGCAGGCAATATTGAAAAGCTGTCTACGCCTGTAGTGTTTGGTAATTTAACATTAAGGATGTCTGCTGTGGTGGCAAGTAAGCTGTTATGTACAACAGTGTTGTTATAGCTTGAACCTGCTTTAACATTATTAGGCCAGCGCACTAGATAAGGCACGCGATGTCCGCCTTCCCAAATGTCAGCTTTTATACCACGTAAATCTGCACTTGGATTATGGCCAGCTGCCATTAACTTTTCTATTTTTGCACTGGCTGATGTTCCGTTATCAGTAGTAAAGATCACCAGTGTATTTTTAGTTAATTTAGCATCGTCTAACGCTTTTAATATACGTTCAACAGAGTTATCAACTTCCATAACAAAGTCGGCATAAGCATTAATACCACTTTTACCTACCCACTTTTTACTTGGAACAACGGGGCTATGTGGTGCACTTAATGGTACGTACAAAAAGAATGGTTTGGTTTTTCGTGCAGGATCAGAGACGTAATTTTCTGCTTTTTCAGTAATGCGGTTCAGCATTTCATCTGGATGTTTTAAGTTGTAGGTAACTTTGTCTTGCTCGATCCATGTGCCCATTTGTCTTGCATGATGAAAACCCCAATATTTATCAAAGCCTCTTTCTATTGGGCCACCGACTATTTTAGTTCCTACGGGTACTGCATCGTAAAACTTGCCTCGGCTTTTATCTATTTTAGTGCCTTTAGGTAATAAGTATTTAAAGCCAAGATGCCATTTACCTGTCATAGCGGTATCGTAACCTTGTCCTTTTAAGAATTGAGCAACCGTTAAGGTTTTTTCATCAATTAAAGGCTCATCTCCAACGCTAAGTGTTCCATCAGGTAATACTTCAGATTTAGCACTTAATACACCTTTTTGTAAGTGAGTTCGCCAAGGGTAACGACCCGTTAAAACACCATAACGTGTAGGCGTACAAACGGCAGATGCGCTATGCGCATCGGTAAAAATCATACCTTCATGCGCTAAACGATCAATGCCAGGCGTGTTGATTTTACTGTTTGGATTAAATGATGACACATCGCCGTAGCCCTGATCATCACTCATTATAAAAATAATATTGGGTTTATTTTCTTCTGCATAGGCAGGAGCTAAAAGAAGGCTTGAAATAACAACCGATGATGCTATTTTTTTCAAACGATGTACAAGTGTATGTTTTAAATTAGCTTGGTAAACATTCACACTTTTGTCTTTATAGTCTATTTCTTTTTTTAACATTATTAGGTTCCTTTTTTCTACATAGAACGCAGAACTTAAGCTTACTTATTGTTTATATAATTTGACTAAATTAAGGGCTAAGCATAATTTAAATATACTTAACCCTTTTTATGCTTTTATCTTTTTAAAAAAAGTACTATTTATGTATTAATAGTTAAGCGTTGCACCTTTCATTGGCGGGTTTTCTTCATTCTCCCACCATTGATTTGGTCCATCCGCTTTAATCTCTTCCCAAGTTGTGAGTAACTTGGTTTTCATTTCTTGCAGCTTAGCTGGCATTCTTTTGGCTAAGTCATCTTTCTCTTGCCAATCGGTTTGTACATCAAACAGCATAAATTCAGTTAGCTTGTCGTTTGCAACAATTTTAAAATCGCCAATGCGCATCGCTACTCGATCTTTCGCTGGAGATACATGCGTACGCCAAAATAACGGAGTAGTACGGGTAAGCTCTTTACCTTCAAGTGCTGGTAAGAAGTTAACACCATCAATAGTACGGTCTTTAGGTACTTCGATTCCGCCTACAGTTAATACAGTAGTAAAAATATCTGTGCCTATAATAGGTGTATCATTTTCTGTAGCGGGCTTAATGTGTCCTGGCCAGCGTACAATAAATGGAACTCGAATGCCTCCTTCAAAATCATTACGTTTGTGACCTCTTAGTCCTCCAGATGTGCCCCCCTCACTTGTTACAGGTCCGTTGTCAGACGTAAACATAATTAAGGTGTTATCACTCAAGCCTTTTTTGTCTAATACTTTCATTAGTTCGCCTAAGGCGTAATCCATTTGGCTTATGTTGCCAAAGTACTTCTTATTTTTAGCATTTTCATTTGGGTAAAGATCTGAAAACTTAACATCAGTTGCAATCGGCTTATGCGGTTCATGAAACCAAACAGACATAATAAATGGTTTACTTTCGTCTCTGCCTTCCTCTAACCATTTAATGGCTTCATCAGCGACTAATGGTGCCGAATAGCCTTTTAGTTCACCAACAGGTTTACTGTTACGAATAAAATTATTTGGGTTTTTATGGCTTGGCATTGCATTATTTTGTGTAGCAAACCAATAGTCAAAACCATGATCACCTGGATCAGGATAGTCTGCTTTATTGAATTGTTGTTTAGACAATAAATGCCATTTGCCAAAGTGCCCTGTTGTATAACCTGCTGCTTTGAATAATTTTGGATAGGCTATTTCACTACTACGTAAGTGAGCTTTGTGATTACCTGATAAATGACGCCAAACGCCATTACGGTATGGTGTTCTGCCGGTTAAAATTGACGATCTGGCTGGAGAACAAACACCTGCAGATGAATATCCTTGGGTAAACTTAACCCCTTGAGAAGCAAGTTTATCTAAATTGGGTGTTTTAATTTTATTGTGACCATAAGTAGCAGAATCTCCCCAGCCCATATCATCAGCCATCACAACAATAATATTGGGTTTTTGAGTTACCGGAACATCGCTAGCAGCTAGTCCGACAAAATGACATGCGTACAATACTATTCCTGCAATATATATTTTTTTCATGTTTTACCTAAAGTGATTAGCAGTTCAACTTTTAGCTCAATATAAATTCTGCTTTAATTAAATTGCATTAAATTAAATTATAGCCCCTCAAAACTTTATATCATATATACCACTTTGTTGCATATATAAAACAATATAACTAAATAATATTTTTATTTATGTGATAAATGAAGTGCTAAAACTTACATTAAGTTATTTGATTTCATCGTGGTGAACTTGGTTATACATATAAGAATAAGTATTTTATTACTTTAAAATTCCCTGAAAAAAACACGTTAACACCCCTACTAGTTATACAATTAATCTATTCATTGTTTCGATTTAACACGCTCACTTCTATTTTAAGAAATATCGTACTGATCGCTTTAAATTAAAAATCGAATATATTTGTTATTCAAAAAGTTCTAAATAGTCACTCAGTAAGCGCTGAGATAAGGTAAAACGAAATGGATTAAGTATCTGCTCATTTTTAAAGGTTAAAATAATAAACGCCGGTATTGTAAAATTTATAAGTAGAATAACTATTTATAGATTTTACACCTTGTATTTATTCATTTTTCCTCATAAAAAAGTAGGTCACTACAGTCCGTATGTATCTTCAATAGTAGGATTAAGTAAGAAAAATTTAATCTATTGAGATTTCAAGGATACTCTGAAGTACTTATGCAGTTGCCATTAAAAGCAAAAGTTAAACAAGATTATTATGCACGGCTAAAATCAGCCATTGAAGAAACCAAATATTATGATGAATTCATAAGACTTTAGTGTTTAATGTAAATATATTCGGAAGTGTCAAAAAGGAAAAAGGGCTGCACTTTGTGCAGCCCTTTGAATGTGGCGTTGAAATAGAGATTTGAAGTCTACTCAAGGTTTAGCGCTACAAACCCTTTTTATCAAACTAAACACTGAAATAGCAAAAAGCCCGTTAACCTTACGATTAACGGGCTTCTCTTAATGTGACGGCGAGATATAGATTTGAACTCTACAAAAGGTTTAGCGCTACAAACCCAGTTTCGGGTTTAGTAAACTCCAGACGAAAAAAAACCGCTAATAAATTAGCGGTTTTTTAGAATGTGGCGGTGAGATAGAGATTTGAACTCTACTTGGGGTTTAGTGCTACAAACCCAATTATACTGATTAGATTTTTAGTTACTAATGGCAGTTCAGAGCCTAAAGCAGTCAAAGATGTTATGTAAATTAAGAATGGTATTCACCGATTTTACCGCATGATATTGAGGCTATTTTAAGTCTAATTGCTGTTACGCAATACTTTACTAGCAATGCTTGATTCTGGTGCAAAAAAAACTGCAACCAATTGTATCGAATTCGTCTTAATTAAAACTTGAAATGAAATTTACTTAGTGCTCAAATCTTCATCAATACTATCTTGTAAAGATTCATCACCACTAACATTTTCGTTAATCTTAACATCTGACAGAATGCTTTTTGCCGATCCTTTTTCTTTTTCAATGATTTCTTCTTGCTCTATCATAAAACTATCTGAAACTAATCCGAATTTTTCACCTAACAAATCTTTTGCTTCATCAAACATGAACTCCATTTTACGTTGATCTCTCAGTGCACACAGCGCTGTTTTAAAGCAACTCTCACACAAGTCGAGCTGATAGACCTTGCCATCCTCTTTTGAGCCATAGCCAAAACTTGCTTTTAACTCACCGCATTCTTCATATTTATGTTTATTTACTTCAATCATGACGCTCTGTTCGCAAACATCACAAATCTTATCTACTAAAGTTTCAACGAGTTTTTCTGCATAAACTTTCATTAATGATTCCTTGGTGGCTTTGGCGACGATCAGTGATAAATATAGTACGCTAGTAGTGAACTAATCAAGTGGTATGAGTATGTTCCAAATAGGAACTAACTACCACTAGCGTTATTAGTTCAATGCTGTATGACTGCTGTGGTGGCTTTTGCGACGATAAGAAACAAGACAGATTGAAGAATCTAATTAGCTCAAACATCTATTGATTTTAATATCCGCTTTCGTATCTTTGTTAACATTGAGTTAGTGATTATTGGAGACTTCTTGACTCTTAATGCAAGTATTTAAAATAAAACTGAATTAAGACCAAAATACTATGGCCCTTTAAAAGTATAATTTCTTTCATCATTGTTACTCTTTTGTGGCAATTTTAAAGAAATATTTTCAAAGCTATCACTACCTTCAAAAGCTAAATTAACCGCTTTTACAATATCTTCATTAGTGAGTTGCATGAACTTGGGGGCAAATATCGGCTCATATATTAAAGTAAAATTATTTTTCAAATAATACCGCATTTCTTTAGATAACGACTCGTCATCAGTTTTATCCCCTAACCTATCAGCATTTTCCTTACAAATTTTATATGCCTGCTTACCTATTTTCTTTAAGAGTGCATCTGAATTTTTTCCATTATAATGTTTGAGCCAATGACCACTATTAATTCTGTGCAATAACCCCATAAATAGTGCAGCCATTGCCCTTTTATCATTTACTGTATTTATGTTTATTAGTTCAGGTTTCAGGAAAACTAGCTGTTGCTTCGTATCATCATCACACTCATCAACGATACCCTCAACTTGGCTAGAGTTAAGGGCTTTAACGCTACCAATGTGCCTTATTTTTGCATTACTGACTGTATCGAGGCTTTCAGAATTAGGAATACTAAATAGCTGCCTGATGAACGCTAAAAAAGCTTTTACAAGGGCAATTATTATTTCTATGACTTTTTGTAAATCATCATCTGTCAGTACTGCCTTGTTTTGGATCACACCTTGTTCAACTAAATATTGATATGTCTGCTCCCACTCAGGCTTAAAAATAAAGTAATTTTTTTGTTGTCTTTTCATGAGTAAGAAGTTGGGCTGATATACATTACTTTTAGGGTATTTACATGCAGCATTTCGAAGCTTATTTAACGCTTGAAATAAACAGGGAGATATCTCAACAATGATGAATTCTTGATTATTTAAATCGTCTATTGATGCATTTTTTATTGTCGTGCTGTGATTCTTCGCTCTATGTGAACTTTGATTCGATTTTGCTTTATCTGTAACCGTATGAATACTTTTATTATCAGTATTATCTTTTTCTAGCTTAGCTTTAATACCGATAACGTTATCTTTTGTCTGATTAGACTTGACAGCTACAGGTGACATTTCTTTCAAGGAAATTTTATTTAATATAGCTTTTTCATCATCGTGTAGTTCTAGTTTATATGCCCTTTTACCTTTGGGCGTTAAATTCTGTATAGCGCGCTTAACATCATAGTTTCTATCACTGATATTTTTTAACTTTTTTTGTTCCCCCTGAATAAAATAAAGCTTATTTTTTGATGAGTGTAAAATATCATTAGTGAACAATGATAAGGCGCTAAATGTTTTTTTGTAACCACCGGCAACAACTGCGTTTCCTAGCTTACTGCCTATATAGGTAAATCCTTTGTACAAGAAACTAATTCCGCTAATACTTTTTGTTGTTACATTGCTTTTATCCTTTGTCGAGCGAAATTGAAGTAAAGGTGATACCTGTTGAGAGCGCAAATACAATAAAAAGCTTTCTACTTGCTTAGGCTCAGAAGCTGCAAAATTTAATGCTTCTTTGATAATTAAAATTAATTTCCCTTCGTTTTGTTGATAAAGTAAATCACACTTTTCTATCGATTGTAGTTTAGTTAATTTTTCTTGTTTTTTGAGTTTAGAAGAGTTTGAATTTGTATTGCCGCCAATCGATTTTAATTCTTTCTTTAACTGATTAATCAAGGTACTTCTTCGTTTTGTAATAGCTACTTCAGTAAAGTTTTTCTCTGTTGGTGCTGAACTAATATTTAGCCCTAACTCTTGTAAATATTTTTCAATTTGGGTTCTAACGACCATCGATTTTGTGCGGTTGTTATTGCTCCTTACTTGCAAATAACAGTGTTTATCCTCATCATATCTGAGGTTGTTAATCACTATATGAGCATGTTCACACTCCGTATCATTATGTTTTATCGCTATCCATTTACAATCGATATACCCCATATATGTCAAATAACGTTTGATAATGGTATTCCAGTGTTGATTTAAAAGCGTTTCACCTTCCTGTAAAGAAATAACAATATGATCAGATGTTTTTTTTGCTCTTTGATTAAATTCATTATCAAGAGACATCTCTGTTTTTAAGTGAGTAAGCTTGCTTTCATTAATAGTTTTCAGCCCGTTAATAACCTCAATAGGAGAACTAATTATGCAGTTACTTGAAAGCCATTCTACTTTTTCAAGCTTATCACCTTTTCTACAGCCAATAGCATAATCAATCCGTCGGTTTTGTTCGCCTTTTTCGACCCTATCTAAAATTTTTATAATCACAAGTTTCTCTGTTCGAGAATTTTGGAAAACACTATTTGCAATTCCGCTGTTGTCTTATTGATATTGGCTAGTGATTGAGCAATATTGCTCTTTTCTGCTTCCCTGTAATTCATCGTATTTAGCCTTCGAGCGCTTTGGTTTAGGTTATTACCAATACGACTTAATTGTTGAAGTTGTTGACGCATAGCATCCTGATTAATATCTTTAAATTTTGTATTGCGGGAGCTAATATTAGTGGAAGGTGCTTGTTGGACAAATTGACGAAGAACAGCCGAGGACGTTAATTGACTTGTTTTAGCAAAGCCTTTAAATTTATCTTTTTCTTGAGCTGTTACTCGACAAATAATAGTATGCGTAAGATTATTTGTAGATTTTGAAGCCATAATTTTAATAGCTGGCGTAGGATCTGTATTACAATTACTCGCAGGCTTTTGTTTTGGACTATTGCAAGAGTCTAAAGTGCTACTTTTAATTTTAGCTTGCGACTCTTTCCTCAGATGGGGGTTTCTTGGCTTCGGACTGGATTTGTTTTTGGCCTGAGCAGGTTGACGTAAGCTGCCTTGTTTTTTGTTTGACTCAGGAGTTAAACTTACCTTTTTAACTTTCTTCGATAACTTACTTTTTGGCTTTTTAGATACTAAAATCTTATTTTTACTTTCGTTATTTTTCTCTTCTTTTCTAAATAATTTTTTTATAAAATTTAACATAACAACACCTTTTTTTTATTATAATTTTTCCTCTTTCATTCGTTTAGGTTGTTGTTAGTTTTTTTGCCGCCAGGCGATTATATTCTATCGTCAGATATAATCGAGGGTATTTGTATTACAAATACATACCTCGCTGCGCTCCTCTACCTGCTTTTATCATTTCATAAAAATAAATAATATGATAGGCCCTAATCTGAACTTTCTTAGTCAAAGTGTGAGGTATGTCACACTTTTTGAAAATAAATTAAATTAATGAAAAAAAATTTATAAATTGATAAAAAACGCAAAATCAGCGGATGTTATGTAAAAAACACAAATAATTTACATTTTAACCATTAATATCAACCTCTTAAACAGACAATAATAACATTTTCAGGCACTTTTCGCTTTAGTAGTAACACATTAAGAAAATTTATCAATTGAAATTAATAAATCAATAAAAACATGTAGTTGCAAACGTAAGTAAAAATGAGTTAGCCTATAAATGTGAACGAAAAACATAGTTTATATCCAGTCCCCTGTTCACTATATTTTGGGTGCTGTTGAGGTGTACATAATGTACAAGATTAACGTTTTTAAAAATGAGGGTATTCACTCAACAATTATTAGTTCAATCATTTCAAACTTCTTGGGAGGCTATTATGCGACAAAATAATAACCTTCAAAAAATCGATATTATTGACTGTTCAATGCTTCAAAAGTTAACTGGCTTTAACAGCCCTTCTAAACAAGCCGAGTGCCTTCGAAAACACAATGTTTATTATATAGAAGGTAAAGATGGTCAAATCACCACAACATCAACTTGGTTAGCACAGGCTCCACTTTCTAATGCCTTTACAGCCAATGATAAAGTCAACTTAAACTTTTAATAGGAGGATGTCATGGGTAGAAAAAGAAAAAACTCAGCTGATAACAAACTGCCGAACCGAGTTTATGCAGGTAAGTCTGCCTATGAATTTAGAATGAAAGACGGCAAGTGCAAACGCCTATGTGACTTAAACACACCATTATCGATTATTCATAAAAAGTATGAAGAAGCTTTAGCAATATCAAAAGATAAATTTACTGTCGCTAATATAATTGCTGACTACCTCGAGTCAACCGACTTTTTGGAAAAGAAACCTCGAACACAAAAAGACTATCATCATTATAAAAAAGACTTAATAAATGCTTTTGGTCACATGAATACGAACCGAGTAACGAGGTTAGATGTCAAAAAGTTTTTAGATGCCAAAGCTAAAAAATCTGGCAATGCACAAGCCAATCGCCATAAGTCGGCATTACAAGTTATTCTCGCTTGGGGGGTAATTTATGGTAAAGCAAAAGAAAATGTTTGTATCGGAGTAAAGAAACTCAAAGAAGTACCACGAGCAAAATACATTAGCGATGAAGAGTATTTTGCTATAAAAGAGTATGCATGCCCTGTCGTCATCGCAATGCTAGAAATAATGTATTTATGTGCGGCAAGACCTCAAGATGTATTGAAAATGAAGCGAACTGATTTCCATAAAGAAGGCTTATATATTAGGCAATCTAAAACATCAGTCGCTCAAATCAAACGTTGGGGACCTAGGCTAAAAAAGGCTGTAAACCATATACAACCTAAGAGCCCTGATATTGAAAGTAAATATGTGATATTTCAACCCAATAATGGCCAGCGGTTCACAAAGTCAGGCTTTGATGAACGCTTTGCTAAAGTTAGAGCGAAAGCAAGAGAAGCAACGGGACAAAAAATGGACTTTACAATCCATGATTTTAAAGCCAAATCAATCTCTGATTTTGAAGGTAGTATTATCGAAAAGCAAATTGCCGCAGGTCATACAAATATAAAACAAACATTGGCTTATCAACGTAAAGCTTTAGTTGTTGATACGGTTGAGACATCAGGGAAGTAGTTTCTATGTGAAGTTTTAGCAATACGAAAAGGGTGTTTTAAATAGTCAAAACAAAATAAGTATGGCTTGTTTAGGGGATTTTAGCCGACAAAACAGTCAGCAAAGATACGAAAGCGGATATTAAAAATCAATAGATGTTTGAGCTAATTAGATTCTTCAATCTGTCTTATTTCTTACAGTCGAAAAGCCACCATTACACCTTAGAGGTCATGAGTACGTGCAAGAAATGCACATACTCAGAGTCAATATTAATTTAATCTAACCTGACCGTCGCAAAAGCCACCACAGCGGTCATTCGTCATCAAACTGTTAATGCTAACTTTGT
>TARA_R110000765_G_scaffold68572_1_pt1 | contig 20435 bp, 11 predicted proteins | sample TARA_R110000765 | Tara Oceans TARA_R110000765 (sample SAMEA4398168) | marine metagenome | biome: Polar Biome; feature: [MES] marine water layer (ENVO:01000295) within the mesopelagic zone...; material: water (ENVO:00002006), including particulate matter (ENVO:01000060) such as...... | reverse complement strand
GTCTATATTTCTAGAAGTAATTACGATTGAACACGAAAGTGAACACGATTTGTGAAGAAAAAGTAATTTTTCAACACCAAAAATCCACGCAACAGAGGGCGACTTATCTATTGAATGGTATGTTTATTCCTCCTGATTAAATCCCCTAAACACTAAACTCAAAATTAATTTGTGAATGAAATTCTTTTTTCAATTTTTAAAATTAGTTCTTAGCAAAAAATTTGTCTGGGAATTTTAAGGCCAATCTTTGAATGATTTTCTTTTATTCTTACAATTTAAAACTACTGAAAACAATCTATCGCCCTCCTTATCTCGAAGCTAAATGTTTAATGATAATTATTCGCTAGGAATATTATTTTCAATACCTAAAAAGTTAAAATCAAGAAGTTGTTTTTCTATTTCAATTGGATTTATATTTTTATAATATAGTTGTAACCGTAAAATTTAATTATTAAATATTTATTATCTTATAAAAATTGTCTTATTAAATTTAAATAATTGGGTGTACATAAGAATAATTCGGAGTCATTAGAAAAATATCATAAAATTATCATTGAGCAAACCCCCACGGCTATTGCCATGCTCGACAAGAATATGATATATTTAGCAGTTTCACAGAGATGGCTTAAAGATTATAAACTGGAGGAGCAAGAGGTAATTGGTCGTTCTCATTACGATGTCTTTCCAGAAATAAGTGATGACTGGAAAGAGCATCATAAAAAGTGTCTTCAAGGTGCTGTAGATACTTGTGATGAAGCAAAGTTTGAACGCGCAGACGGTTCAACACAATGGATATATTGGGATGTTCGCCCATGGTACACTTCTAAGGGAGATATCGGAGGTTTGCTTATGCATACCGGCGACATTACTAATCAAAAGGAAAATGAGCTGGAAAATGAACGAGTAAAAGAAATACTTGAAAAAACAAATGAAATTGCTCGTATAGGAGCATGGGAGTTTGATTATAAAACCAAAGAGGTTTATTGGAGTAAAATAGTTAGAGAAACATATGAGGTTTCCGAAGATTATCGGCCAAGCTTTGATGAAGCACTTAGTTTTTTAAAGGAAGATGAAAGTCAAAATAATGCACTTACTGCCGAAGAAGATAACTCAAACATTCGCAAACAATTTGATTTAGAATTAGAACTTAAAACCGCAAAAGGAAATACAAGGTGGGTAAGAGTCATTGGGCAACCAGAAATAATTGATGGAGATGTAACCAGAATTTTTGGAATCATTCAAGACCTCACCAAACTTAATATTTCACAAAACTCTTTAAATGAGGCTCAAGCGTCTTTAGAAGCGATTTTCAACTCTAAATCTATGATAATTATCTCTACAGATAAAAATGGCATCATTAATCGATTTAATCAAGGGGCTGAAAATTTATTAGGTTATTCTGCTTCAGAAATGGTAGGATTGAAAGAACCTAATAGCTATGTATTTAACGAAGAGATTGTGAAATTTAAAAAGGACCTTGCGAAAATGTATGGTAAAAAACCATCCAAATTTGATCACTATGAAGATTTAATTGAAGAAGATGTTAGTGACACGCGTGAATGGACCTATCGCAGAAAAGATGGTTCTACGTTTCCAGTGCTAAAAACATTTTCAGGTGTGAAAAATAAAGAAGGAAAGAATGAAGGATTTATAGCAGTAGCAACAGATATTTCAGAATTGAAAAAAGTACAGAATGAATTGTTGAAAAAAAATCAACTTTTAAATTTTGCCGAACAGATTACAATGATGGGTAATTGGCAATGGAATACAGTGACTAATGTTGTAAAGTGGTCGACCAACTTGTATTTGATATTTGGATTTGATAAAAAAAACACAATACTCAACTACAACACGTACTTCGATTTTGTACACCCCGAAGAAAAAGACTATGTTACAAAGCACGTAGAAAATGCCATTAAAGAAAAGAAATTTGAGAGCTTGGTACATCGTATAAAATTAAAAGATGGCACTGTAAAAACAATAAAACTCTTAAGTGAAATAATTCGAAATGACAAAAATGAAGTCATTGAATTAATAGGTACGTGCCAAGATATAACTGAACAAAATATGGCCGAACGAAAATTCAGAGGGCTTTTAGAATCTGCGCCAGATGCCATAGTAATTGTAAATGAAAAAGGTGAAATACAACTTATAAATAAACAATCTGAAAAATTATTTGGCTATACCCCTGAAGAATTATTAAATAAATCTGTAGAAACCTTAATTCCTAAAAGACTTAACTCTAGTCATATTTCGCAAAAATCAAGCTTTTTCCACTTTCCAAAAACCAGAAGTATGGGAGACGACAAGGAATTATATGGACTAAATAAAAAAGGAGAAGAAATTCCCATTCAAATTAGTTTAAGCCCATTACAAACTGAGGAGGGCTTATTGGTTTCAGCAGCTATACGAGATATTACAAAACAAAAATTAGCCGAGTCTAAACTAATTGAGGCAAAAGAGAATCTAGAACAAATAGCGCAAAAATTATCAAAACAAAATAAACAACTTGCAGACTTCACCCATATAACATCTCATAATTTAAGGGCACCTGTAGCAAATCTTAATTCATTGATGGAATTATATAACATGTCAGATAGTGAAGCTGAGCGTTTAGATTTACTTGACAAGTTCGAAACAGTTATTCAGCATCTCACCTTGACTTTAAACACCTTAGTCGAGGCATTAAAAACAAAGATTACCGATACGAGTGAAAATTTAGAAAATGTTGATTTAAATGATGTACTTAAAAATACAAATGAAATTTTGAGTGGGGTAATTTTAAAGTCTGGGGCAATAGTTAAAGGTGATTTTTCTAAAGTATCCGCAATACCTTACAATAAAGTTTACATGGAAAGTATTTTTCTCAATTTGGTTGGTAATGCTATAAAGTATAAATCAGAAACACGAACGCCCGAAATATTTATAACTTCTGAAATTGAAAACAAAAAAATAAAACTTAAATTCAAAGACAATGGCCTTGGTATTGATTTAGAAAAACATGGAAATAAATTGTTTGGATTAAATAAAGTTTTTCATAGGCACCCCGAAGCAAAAGGTGTTGGTTTATTCATGACAAAAACACAAATCGAAGCGATGGGCGGCGATATATCAGCAACAAGTGCGATAAATATAGGTACAACATTTACAATAAATTTCAATTAATTAGCTTATGAATACCCTTTTAAAAACTTGTATTGTCGATGATGATTCAATCTATCGTTTTACTATGATTAAAGCCTTAGAATCTATTAAGTCCTCTATAGATATAATGGTCTTTTCTGATGGAGAAAAAGCCCTCAATTTCATGTTAGATAATCTAGATCAACAATCCGAATTTCCTGATGTTATTTTTTTAGACGTTGATATGCCAGTTATGGACGGCTTTCAATTTATGGAAGAATTCATTAAAATAAAACCAAGAGTTGGCAAAAGTATAACCATTTATATGGTTTCTTCATCAATTGATTCAGTAGATATTGAAAGAGCAAACAACATAAGTGCGATTTCTGGTTATATTATAAAACCAATAGGATTGGTTCGATTAAAAGAGATTATGAAAAATTTACTAGATAAGAGGAAATAGATTTCAACCCTTATCTACTAATCGGATTTTAATCTAAAGCTTTTCTAGTAATAATTTAAATTCGTTAAGAGGGTGACTTAATCAACATCTCCCATGTTTCTGTTCGTTTGACTTATTCTAACTATTGTGCTAATATCTCAATTAAGGTTTTAATCTTCTCTTTTTACTAAACTTAAAAAGTGTTTATAAATATTCTTTTTTATATCTATTAAGTTCATTTATTTAGTAAAATTCGACTATGTATTCGACTATGTTATACAAATAAAATCATAGGAATTATTTGTCCACTAGAGATTCGTAAATTGTCTCCCTCATATTTAAATGTTCAGAATCATAGAAATATATATCATTCAAGAACAGTAGCTATCAAGAGTGAATTACAATTAGTTTTATTGCAAAAAGTATTGAAATATCAACATACAGCCTATAAAAATAAATGCTCAAAAAGATTTTAAAAAAGATAATGATAACCATCTTAATAGTAATAGGATTATCGGTAATCCTATTTTTCGCCTTCACTATTTTCTACCCAAGTTTTGGTGGAAATAGTACTAAGAAACAGCAATTAGTTTATGCACAATCCCACCAATTTAATAATGGAAAATTTCGAAATACTAATTCGGTTCCAAAAGAGTTAAGCTTTACAAAGACTTTAAGTTTAGCTTATAAATTTTTCACTACAAAACTTCCTAATGGTCGGCCTAAAGAAGATTTGAACGCTCAAAAAATAGATTCAATTAATATCGCTGATTATAGTGGTCAGGCAAGAATGATTTGGTGCGGTGATAGTGGATATGCTCCACATTTTAAGGAAATAGAACAAAAATATGATCCATTTGACCTTGCTTTGATGAAATGTGGCCAATACAACCTTATGTAGCCAGATATTCATATGATGCCCGAAGAAACCGCTCAAGCTGGTATTGATGATATTGCGAATAAAATTATGCCCATACATTGGGCAGAATTTAAATTAGCACTTCACGATTGGAAAGACCCAATTATACATGTAAAGGCGAAAGCTGATGAATTAAACATAGAGGTTATCGCTCCACAAATCGGGCAAGAAATTATCTCAAAAGATTCAATTGCCACATATCTCAACTGGTGGAAGAATTTATAAATTTAAAAAAAGATATACTCGATTTAAGTAACTTATAATTTTGTAATGTGTATTCTTAAATAATCATAAATTTCATTGAAATACAACAATTTATTTAACAAAAATTTAGTCCCTTTTTCAAAGAGCAAAGAATACCATGGCATATGTAAACCGGGCTCAAAATCGTACTTTTGCGTCTTTGCTATGAATACATGATTAATTTTGAAGAAAATATAGAGGTTAAAGGCGCCCGCGTTCATAACCTTAAAAATATTGATGTAACAATTCCCCGCGATAAACTGGTAGTTATTACTGGCTTATCAGGTAGTGGAAAATCCTCCTTGGCGTTTGATACGATTTATGCTGAAGGTCAAAGACGTTATATTGAAACGTTTTCCGCCTATGCAAGACAATTTTTAGGAGGGTTAGAACGACCTGATGTTGATAAGATTGATGGGCTATCGCCTGTTATTGCCATTGAGCAAAAAACAACCTCAAAATCTCCTAGATCTACTGTTGGTACCATAACCGAAGTATACGATTTCTTAAGGCTGCTTTTCGCCCGTGCTGCCGATGCACATAGTTATAATACTGGCGAGAAAATGGTTAGTTATAGCGATGAACAAATTAAAAATTTGATAATCGAATCGTATAATGATAAAAAAATAAACATATTAGCTCCCATAATTAAGTCAAGAAAAGGGCATTATCGAGAGCTTTTCGAGCAAATAGCCAAACAAGGTTTTGTAAAAGTTAGAGTAGACGGTGAGGTAAAAGATATTGTAAAAGGCATGAAAGTCGACCGTTACAAGACCCACGATATCGAAATTGTTATTGACCGTCTAAAGGTAATTGAGAGCGAAGATTTTCATAAGCGATTATCAGAAACGATAAATACAGCCATGTATAATGGTAACAATGTGCTTATGGCGCTAGAAGAAGGTACCGAAGTGCCGAGGTATTTTAGTAGAGACCTTATGTGCCCTTCTACAGGTATCTCCTATCCTACTCCTGAACCAAATACTTTTTCCTTTAATTCACCTAAAGGTATGTGCCCCAATTGTAGTGGCTTAGGTCATGTTTATGAGGTAAATGAAAAGAAGATATTCCCCGATAAAAAATTATCTATAAAAAGTGGAGGAATTGCTCCTCTTGGTGACTATAAAAAATCTTGGGCTTTTAAACAGATTGAAACAATAGCAGAGCGCTATAATTTTCAAATTACCGACCCTATTAAGGATATACCTAAAGAAGCCATTGAAGTTTTATTAAATGGTGGTAAAGAAAGTTTTGAGGTAGACTCAAAGTCTTTGGGGGTAAAAAGAACGTATAAAATTGATTATGAAGGTATTGCTAACTTCATAAAAAATCAGTTTGAAGAAGCGGCATCTACTTCTATAAAACGATGGGCCAAAGATTACATGGATAAAATTACGTGTCCAACATGTACTGGCTTTCGCTTGAGGAAAGAATCGCTATACTTCAAAATAGAAGATAAAAACATAGCCGAGTTAGCAAATTTGGATATCGTAGAGTTAGCTGATTTTTTCAACGGACTTAATAAAAAATTAGAAGGCAATCAACTTAAGATAGCCGAAGAAATTATAAAGGAAATTAATACTCGTATTCAGTTTCTTTTAGATGTAGGTTTAGATTATTTATCATTAAATAGAAGCTCAAAATCACTCTCAGGTGGTGAAGCACAACGAATTAGACTAGCAACTCAAATTGGTTCTCAACTAGTAGGTGTACTTTACATATTAGATGAACCTAGCATTGGTTTACACCAACGAGATAATGAGCGTTTAATCAAATCTTTAGAATCTTTAAGGGACATTGGTAACTCTGTAATTGTAGTTGAGCATGATCGTGATATGATAGAACGGGCCGACCATGTTATTGACATAGGACCAAAAGCCGGTAAAAATGGTGGTGAAATTATTTCTCAAGGAACTCCCGAACAATTAAAGAACTTCAATACTTTAACAGCAGACTATATGACTGGTGCTAAGAGAATTGAAATTCCTAAAAAAAGAAGGCCTGGCAATGCACATGAGATTGTTTTATCTGGCTGTACAGGTAATAACTTAAAAAATATAACAGTCAAATTTCCGTTAGGAAAAATGATTGGTGTTACAGGGGTATCTGGTAGTGGTAAATCTACGTTAATCAACGAAACACTTTACCCGATTATGAACGCCCATTATTTTAATGGGGTTAAAAAACCTATGCCCTTTAAAAAAATCACTGGCTTAGAATATATCGACAAAGTAATAGATATTAACCAATCTCCAATTGGTAGAACACCAAGATCTAACCCTGCAACATACACAGGTGTTTTTAGTGAGATTCGGACATTATTTACAAAAACAACTGAAGCCTCCATTAGAGGTTATAAACCGGGTAGGTTTAGTTTTAATGTAAAAGGTGGACGTTGTGAAACTTGTCAAGGGGGTGGTCTAAGGGTTATTGAAATGAATTTTTTACCTGATGTTTATGTTGAATGTGAAACATGTAACGGTAAAAGATTCAACCGAGAAACTTTAGAAATAAGATATAAAGGAAAGTCAATTTCCGACGTGTTAGAGATGACCATCGACGAAGCTGTTTCATTTTTTGAACTTATTCCTAAAATTCATCGTAAGTTAAAAACGATACAAGATGTTGGTTTAGGTTATATATCTTTGGGTCAACAGTCAACAACACTTTCTGGTGGTGAAGCGCAACGAATAAAATTGGCAACAGAACTTTCTAAGAGAGATACTGGTAATACCTTCTATATTTTAGACGAACCCACAACCGGTCTTCATTTTGAAGATATTAGGGTTTTAATGAATGTTTTAAATATATTGGCTGATAAAGGAAATACCGTTTTGGTCATAGAGCACAATATGGATGTAATTAAAATGGTAGATTACATCATTGATATTGGTTATGAGGGTGGTCGTTCAGGAGGTCAACTAGTAGCAAAAGGAACACCTGAAGAAGTTGCCAAAGACAAGAAAAGTTATACCGCTACGTTTTTAAAGCGGGAATTAGAATTTTAATTTAGTTTTCAAAAACTAAAAGATTAGTTACAAAATATATGAGATCAGAAAAGCATCCTAAAGGTTGGAATGAAATAAAAACCAACGACTCTTGGGCCATTTTTAAGATAATGGGTGAGTTCGTAAATGGTTTTGAACGTATGAGTAAAATAGGACCTTGTGTTTCAATCTTTGGCTCTGCCAGAACAAAAGAAGAAGATCCTTATTACAAATTGGCGGTATCAATTGCAAAATCGATTTCCGAGGCAGGTTATGGTGTAATTACAGGTGGCGGCCCAGGTATCATGGAAGCAGGTAACAGAGGGGCAAGTTTAGCTGGTGGTACTTCAGTAGGTTTGAATATCGACCTACCTTTTGAACAGCATGACAATCCGTATATTGATGATGATAAGAGTTTAGACTTTGACTATTTTTTCGTTAGAAAAGTTATGTTCGTTAAATATTCTCAAGGTTTTGTCGTGATGCCAGGTGGTTTTGGAACTTTAGATGAATTATTTGAAGCAATTACATTGATACAAACACATAAGATTGGTAAATTTCCAATTATTTTAGTGGGTAGCGATTTCTGGACAGGTCTTATGGATTGGGTTAAAGGAACCATGCTTAAAATGGGGAATATCAGTCCTGAAGATTTAAACCTTATAAAAATTGTTGATACCGAAAAAGAAGTTGTAGAAATTATAGATTCCTTTTACAAAGGACATACAATGAGTCCTAATTTTTAATCATAGCCTTGATCCGAAGATTCAATAATATTTTTTCCTTATGTTTAATACTGTTGGTTACTTTTATTACCAATGGGTATGCTCAATATGAAACCGAACTAACGGTTAGTTTAAATGAGTATACTAATGTATTAGATATACGTCAAGAATTCACTTATTATAACGACTCTAATTACAACCTTGGGGTTATTTATTTTAATGACTGGGCAAACGCCTATTCAGATAAAAACACAGGTTTAGCGAAACGATTCGCTCTAGAATTTAAAAAATCTTTACACCTTGCAAAGGCTGATGAACGTGGTACCACTACAATTGTTAGCGTAGTTGACGACTCATACAAAGGCTTAGAATGGAGTCGTACTGAAGGTAAAGATATTTTGAAAGTTACTCTAGGTAATATTTTACTTCCAAAAACTTCTACAAAGATTTTTATAACTTATAAAGTAAAATTACCCCCAAACAAATACACTCCCTATGGGTATAATCAAAGAGGGGGTTATTATTTAAAAGATTGGTATTTAACCCCTGCAGTATACGATGGTAAATGGCATCTATACTCAAATAAAAATCTTGAAGATTTATATACGAATGTTACTAATACAGTAATTAATTTCAAGTTTCCCGATAGTCTTTATTTAGCTTCAAATTTTGATATAGAATCTTTATCAGCATACCCAAATGGCCAATTTGTTCAATTAAAAGGAAATTTACAAAGAGGAGGTGAAATAATATTAAACCCTCAAGATGAGTTTACTACCCATGTGACCCCTCACATGAAATTTCTTACGAATATAAAAGCACCTCGTTACAGTCCTATCGGTCAAGGACTTTCCATAAACAAAGTAGCTGATTTTATTTATGATAATTTAGGGGAATATCCTCATCAAAAAATATTGGTAAGTGAATTAGATTATAATAAAGACCCTTTATATGGTCTAAATCAATTACCCTCATTTATAAGGCCTTACGAAGAACAATTTCAGTTTGAAATGAAATTCCTTAAAACTTCTATAAATAGTATTTTGAGGGAGACCATGTTTTTAAATCCACGTAAAGACCAATGGTTAAATAGTGCCATCGCAAATTATTTAATAATTGCTTATGTAGAAGAATATTACCCCGACCAGAAACTTATGGGTAAACTTTCAAAAATTTGGGGATTTAGAAGTTTTGAATTGGCTAAAATGGACTTTAATGATCAGTACTCTTTTTTATATAACCTAACAGCGCGTAAAAATCTTGATCAAGCATTAAGAACATCAAATGACTCCCTTATTTGGTTCAATCAAAAAATTGCAAATAAATATAAAGCTGGTTTAGGTCTTGCTTATTTAGCAGATTATATTGGAAAGGAACGAGTCGATGAAAGTATAAAGACCTTTTTTAAGTATTATAAATTAAATACAGTAAAAGTCCTTGATTTTGAATCGATTCTTAAACGATCGACCACACAAGATATTAATTGGTTCTTTAGAGATTATGTATCTACTGATCGCAAAATAGATTTTAAAATAAAAAAGGTAAAGAAAGTTGAAGATTCTTTGTTAGTAACGATTAAGAATAAAGAAGGAACGAATGTACCTATATCAGTTTTTGGTCTAAAAAAAGATTCTATAGTTTCTGAATACTGGTTTAGTGATATTAAATTCGAAGAGACTTTTACAATTCCTAATAACCAAGAAGATAAACTAGTACTGAACTACGACCAGAAAATTCCAGAATTTAATCAGAGAGATAATTGGAAATCTTTAAAGGGATTTTTATCGAGTAACAAGAAGTTAAATTTTACTTTTTTCAAGGATGCCGAGAACCCTTATTACAATCAAGTATTTTATGTACCTGTGCTTAATTTTAATATTTATGACGGTTGGGCACCTGGCATGCGTCTCTACAATAAAACGCTCTTAGAACGCCCCTTCGTTTACGACTTCTCACCCTCCTACTCTTTTAAAGAAAAAGCGTTCGTTGGATATGGTAAATTTACTTATAGAAAGTATTTAAGCAAAAGTGGTCTGTATGTTGCCAACTATGGTATAGGAGCTTCAACATCTCATTTCAATGAAAATTCAAGATATACATCTATCACTCCTTCATTAAGCTTCGGCTTTAGACCTGAGGATTTATTATCTAATAAGCGAGAATTCATTTCTTTTAGATACGTTAATATTTTACGAGATTTCGACCCATCGTTACAGAGTTTGGCCAATGACCCTGAAAATCCTGATTATAGTATTTTTAATGCGCGCTATATAAATAGAAATAACGGAATTTTAGATTATAATTCGTGGTTTGCTGATTTTCAGTTAGCTGGTAATTTCAGTAAAGTATCTTTCGAATATGAATACCGTAAATTATTTGAAAACAACAGACAATTGAACCTTAGATTTTATGCTGGCAAGTTTTTAAGTAACAAAACCAATACTGACTTTTTTAGCTTTGCTTTAGACCGACCCACAGATTATCTTTTTGATTATGGTTACTTGGGTAGATCTGAAGATTCTGGTATTTACAGTCAACAAATAATAATAGCTGAAGGTGGTTTCAAATCTTTCTTAGATCAACAATACCGATTTTCAAATAACTGGATGGCCACTGTTAATGGTAGTTTTAATCTTTGGAAATGGATAGAATTATATGGAGATGCAGGCATAGTTAAAAATACAGGAATTAACGAGAAATTCGTTTATGATTCTGGTATTCGATTGAATTTGGTAACCGATTATTTCGAGTTATATTTACCAGTATATTCAAACAATGGTTGGGAAGTCTCACAACCCAACTACGGTGAAAAAATTAGATTTATCATCACTGTAAGCCCTAAAACCCTCACTGGGCTTTTCACAAGAAAATGGTTTTAACCTGTTGAATTTTAATTCAGATACTGATATTTAGACTAAAAATTCTGATATTTTCATAATTATACCAAATTTGTTGAAAAATATGGAATAATTTAACTGGTTTCAGCGTTGCTAACAAGTACATGATTCGGTAATTTTGTAAAAACACGTTTTATACATGGATGTTTCTTCAAAGACTAGTAATGACATTTCTTTTGATGTTTTCAAAGAACAAATTATAAGTGATTATGAAATTGCTTTTTTAAGCAGGACCTGTAGTTTATTAGGAAGAAAAGAAGTGCTTACTGGAAAGGCTAAATTCGGCATCTTTGGAGACGGAAAAGAACTACCTCAATTGGCCATGGCGAGATCATTTAAAAACGGTGATTTTAGAAGTGGATATTATCGGGATCAAACATTTATGATGGCCTTAGGTCTTTTAAATCCAAAAGATTTTTTTCACGCACTTTACGCTACTACCGATATTGAAAAAGAACCAATGAGTGCCGGCAGGCAAATGGGAGGTCACTTTTTAACTCACAGCCTCAACACAGATGGTAGTTGGAAAGACTTAACGAAGCAAAAAAATAGTAGTGCCGATATTTCATGTACTGCAGGGCAAATGCCACGACTGTTAGGTTTGGCACAAGCGTCTAAGGTATACAGAAATCAAAAAGGTCTAGATAGCGCTAAATTTTCCATTAATGGTGATGAAATCGCTTGGGGAACTATTGGTAACGCAAGTACAAGTGAAGGCATGTTTTTTGAAACTATTAATGCGGCGGGTGTGCTACAAGTACCCATGGTAATTAGTATTTGGGATGATGAGTATGGTATTTCGGTACCTGCAAAATATCACACTACAAAAGAAGATATTTCAAAAGTACTTTCAGGCTTTCAACGAACAGAAAGTGAAAAAGGATTTGAAATCTTTAAAGTAAATGGCTGGGATTATACTGCACTTATGCACGCATACGAAAATGCTGCAGATATTGCCAGACAAGAGCATGTACCAGTAATGATTCATGTTAAAGAATTAACACAACCACAAGGACATTCAACTTCTGGTTCTCACGAACGGTATAAAGATAATAATCGTTTAGAATGGGAACGTGATTTCGATTGCAATAAACGTTTTAAAGAATGGATTCTTGAATCTGGTATTGCCAATAATGAAGAATTGGAAACCCTTGAAAAAAGAATTAAGCGCTCTGTTCGAGAAGCAAAAAAACAAGCTTGGGAAGAGTATTTACAAGGACTATTAGCTGCTAAAAAAATATTGGTCGGTTTAATTGAACAAGCTTCTGTTAAAAGTTCGAACAAGAATTTTATAAATAAAGTAAAAAACGATTTAATTGCTATTGAAGAACCTATTAAAAAAGATATGGCAATATCGGCCCGTAAAACTTTACGTTTTCTTATAGGGGAATCATCAGACGAGAAGGCAGCCTTAATAGACTGGACATCTAAATTTCTACAGGAAGCTCAAGATATATATAGTAAAAACCTTTATAGTGAAAACGAAAATAAAGCTACCAACATTAATGTAGTTGCCCCTATTTTTAAGTATGACTCTGAACAAGTAGATGGTAGGGTTATTCTACGGGATAATTTTGATAAATTATTTGAAAAATACCCAAACACATTAATCTTCGGTGAAGATACTGGGGCTATCGGTGATGTAAACCAAGGCCTTGAAGGTATGCAAGAAAAGTATGGTAATATTCGCGTAGCAGATACAGGAATACGAGAAACAACCATCATAGGTCAAGGAATAGGTATGGCATTAAGAGGCCTTCGCCCTATTGCTGAAATACAATATTTAGATTATATATTTTATGCTATGTCTACCTTAACTGACGATTTAGCATCTCTACTATACAGAACAGCTGGTAAGCAAAAAGCTCCATTAATCATTAGAACAAGAGGCCATAGATTAGAAGGTATTTGGCATTCTGGTTCACAAATGGGCGGACTGATACATTTATTGAGAGGAATGTATATTTTAGCCCCTCGAAATATGACACAAGCGGCAGGATTTTATAATACACTATTAAAAAGTGATGAACCCGCATTGGTTATCGAAAGTTTAAACGGTTATCGTTTAAAAGAAAGAAAACCCAACAACCTGGGTGAATTCTGCACACCAATTGGTAAAGTTGAAACAATTAAAGAAGGTAGCGACATAACTTTGGTTTCATATGGGTCTACATTAAGAATTGTAGAAAAAGCAGCTAAAGAACTTTTGGAAGTAGGTATTGATGCCGAAATAATTGATGCCCAAACCTTATTGCCCTTTGACATTGACAAAGATGTCGTAGAAAGCATAAAGAAAACGAACCGATTATTGGTTATTGATGAAGATGTACCTGGCGGATGTTCTGCATATTTACTTAATGAAATTATTGAAAAGCAAGGTGCCTTTAAATATCTTGATTGCGCACCACAAACTTTGAGTGCCAAAGCACATAGACCAGCTTATAGTACTGATGGTGACTATTTTTCAAAACCAAATAGAGAAGATATCTTTGAAAAAGTTTATGCAATTATGCATGAATCAAGTCCTAATGATTTTCCAAAACTTCGATAAATTATAAATAAAAAATCCCATTTAAAAATGGGATTTTTTTTGTTACAATTCTACTCTTAATTTTTGATATCAGATTTAGCATCCTTAATAATTGGCTTTTTAGGATTACCATCAGCATCTATTTCTATAATAGCATCGAAGCCTAAACCATCTAATTTTTCAGCAATTTTAGCCCTGTCCCCTACTATAAACCAATTAACAGCTTCTGGCTTAACTACTTTTTTGCTTACCTCCTGTACTTCTTTTAGAGAAAGGTTTCTAACATTGGCATCATAGCTTTGATAGTAATTATCTGGCAAATCATATTTTATAATATTTACAATAGATTGGTTAACAGCACTATTAGTCTCCCATTGTCCAGGTAAACTTAAAATTTGATTTGTTTTTACTTTTTCTAATTCTTCTTGGGTAACTGGTCTTGTAGATATAAACTCTGAAATTTCTTTTCTTAATTCTGTAACCGATTCAGAAGATTTATCTGTTTGCACGGGAGCATACATTATAAAAGGTCTCTCAGCTTTAGCGCCCATTACAAATCCGCTAGCGCCATATGCCCAATGCTTATCTTCTCTTAAGTTCATATTTATTCTAGAGGTAAAATCGCCGCCTAAAACACTTACCATTTGTTCTAGGGCAATTTGAGAAACATCTCCATATTTTTCAGTAAGATGACCAGCTAATATAACCGACTGCTCAGATTCTGGGCGATCCATTAAGTAAAGGGTATTTTTTGAATTAACTTTTGGAGTAGAAAATGTAACGTTTGGCACATCTGCCTTCTTCCACTTACCCAAAGTTTTCTCAAGTTTTGATTTCAACTCTTTCATGTCCAAATCTCCAGTTACTATAAGCGTTGCATTATTTGGTCTAATCCACGTTGAATAAAACTTTTCTACATCTGCCTTCGTAAGCTTAGAAACAGTTTCAGTATAACCCGAACCTGTGTAAGGATTACTATAAGGGTGTCCTTCGCCATAAAGGTATTTGTTCATTACTCTTAATGCCATAGAAACTGGCTCAGATTTTTCTTGCTGAATTGTATTCAACTGATCATCCTTTAATCTATTAAATTCTTTCTCAGGAAAAGCAGGATTCAATACTACATCTGCGAATAAATCTATACTGGCATCTAAACTAGGTTTTAGTGTATTTAAATATACATTAGAATTATCTTGACTAGAATAACTATATAAACTGGCTCCTAGTAATTGAAGCTTCTCATTTATTTGAAGTGAATTCAAATTTTTAGTTCCCTCATCTAACAAATCCATCGACAATTGTGCCGTTCCTGGGCTAGACAGAAAATCTGTTTTGTAGCCTGCATTGAACATTAAGTTCATTACTACTGTTGGCACACCTGTTCTTTTTGCTAAAACTATATTTAAACCATTAGACAATTTATCTCTTTGCAATTCAGGAAAATTTGAGCTTTTCGCTTCTCCTATTGCAGGTAATTTGCTTCTATCAATTGTACTTTCAGTAACTGTATATTCAGGAAAAGGCTTGCAGAGCAAGATATGTTTACCATTGTTGAGCCATTTTTTTGCAGTTGCTTGAACATCTGAAATGGTTGCATTCTCAACATAATTTAATACCGTTTTGTAATATGCTGCATCATCAAAATAGGTTTGATTAGAAGCCAAAATATCTGAAACTCCACCAAAGCCTCCTATGCGTTCAAGACCTTTAATAAATCCTGAGAAATAAGAAGCTTTAACTCTTTTAAGTTCATTTTCAGTTGGTCCATCCTTAATCAACCTAGCCAATTCTTCCTCCATTATTTGTTGAACTTTATTGACATCGCCACCTGGTTTAACATTTGCCCAGGTAATAAATTCACTTGCAATTTCATTAGATGCCTGAAAGGATACAACAGAGCTGGCTAATTGCTCATCATAAACCAGTCTTTTGTATAATCTAGAATTTTTACCACTGGTAAGAATAGAGGAAATTAAATCGAAGTGTATATCCTCTTTATTACCAAATTCTGGGCTATTCCAGCTGAATAATATACGGGCCTCAGGTACCCTATCTTCATAAACTTGATAGGTATCAGATATTTTAGTTGGTATATTAATTTCTTGCCTTGCAATAGTAGGTCCAGAAGGTATATCACCAAAATAATTAAGAACTTTTTTATGAACCTCTTCTGGATTAACGTCACCAGCTACCGCTATAACAGCATTCGCTGTACCGTAATAAGATCTAAACCATTCTTTAACATCTTCAAGAGATGCTGCGTTCAAATCTTCCATTTCTCCAATCACCGTCCATGAATATGGGTGCCCTTTTGGGTACATTGCTTTGGTCAATAAATCCCATTGTTTGCCATATGGCTGATTCTCACCTTGCCTTTTCTCATTTTGCACAACACCTCGTTGTTCATCCAACTTTTCTTGATCAATTGCTCCTAATAAATGACCCATTCTATCTGACTCTAGAAAAAGAACTTGATCTAATGCAGAAATAGGAACATTCTGAAAATAATTAGTACGATCTGTATTTGTAGTACCATTTAAATCGGTACCTCCTATTCGTTCTAAGGCCTGAAAATAATCGTCATTAAAATTCTCACTCCCATTAAACATTAAATGTTCAAATAAATGAGCAAAACCACTTTTACCAGGTTTTTCATTTTTTGAACCTACATGATACCAGACATTAACAGCAGCAATTGGTGCTTTGTGGTCTTCATGCACTAATAAAGTTAAGCCATTAGGAAGTATGAAGCTTTCGTACTTTAAATCTATCTGATCAGATTTAAATTCAAAGTCTTGCGCATTTTGTTTACTAACAGCAAAGACAGAAAGTAAAATAAAAAGGATTGTTTTTCTCATGATGAATATTATTTTTGATTCTAGTAAATATAATATTTTAATACATCAAGTAACAATCATTATCTTTCATTAAAATACTAATAATCAGTTCTTGACGGCGATATTAAAGAAATTTTACAATTAACTTATGGATGAAAAATTACAATTGGTTTCTATATTAAATACGTATTACAGCATAACCGAACCTAAAATCAATAAATTGGAAGGTTATATTAGTACAAACTTTAAAATAGAAGCCAAAGGCAAAACAAACATTTTAAAAGTATATGATAATTCTGCTGAAATCTTAGAATTGATTACTGCTGAAAATAAGATTTTACTAGCGCTTAAAGATGAGAATGTACATTGTTCAGAAATAATAGCTAACAATTCGGGTGATTATAATTTAATAATTGGTGATTACATTTATCGTTTATTAACATTTGTATCAGGAACATTTCTAGCAGAATCGAAGCATACTGCAACGTTAATGGAATCTTTTGGTCAAACTTTAGCCGATATAGACCATAGTTTATTTAACCTTCGCATTGCTGCAATAAAAGCGAAGGAAATACAATGGGACCTTCAACATTTTCAAAAAAATTGGAAATATCTACCCGATATACCTGATGTTAGTGACCGAAGTTTGGTTGACTATTTCTGTCTTCAATTCAATGAACATATTCTTCCATTAAAATATGAATTTCGACAAAGCATTATTCATAACGATGCAAACGATTGGAATGTTTTAGTACAAAATGATGCAATAAAAGGTATTATTGATTTTGGGGATATGTGTTATTCTTGGCTCATTAATGAATTAGCCATAGCACTCACTTATGTAATGATGGACAAAGAGAATCCATTAGAAATTGCCATTCAAATTATCAAAGCTTATCATACTAAATTACCCCTTCATGAAAAAGAAGTAGATGCACTTTACTATTTAATTGCTGCCAGATTATGTACTAGTGTTTTAAATTCGGCTCATTCTAAAAAGATAAAACCAGAATCTTCTTATATTACTATTAGCGAAAAATCTGCATGGTCGTTATTACGAAAATGGGTCACCATAAACCCCATAAAAGCAAAAAACACATTTAGAGGTGCTTGTGGCTTTTCAAAACTACCAAGCAATAATTTAAAGGCGCAACTCGCTAGGCGGAATAAGAATATTAGCCCAGCACAATCTTTAAGTTATAAAGAACCAATACAAATGTCTGGTGCAGCCTTTCAATATATGTATGACACTGAAGGCAATACTTTTTTAGATGCTTACAATAATATAATTCAAGTAGGTCATTGTCATCCTAAAGTGGTAAGAGCTGGTCAGCAAACTTTGGCCAAATTAAATACCAATACCAGATATATATATGAGGAGCTTCTGACCTATACAGATAAATTACTATCTAAATTTCCTTCTCATTTAAATAAAGTTTTTCTAGTTAATTCTGGTAGTGCAGCTTCAGATTTAGCCTTGCGTATTGCTAAAACACATACGAAAAAAAATAAGGTAATGGTTTTACAACATGGCTATCATGGTAATACCCAAAACGCTATTGATATTAGCCATTACAAATACAATCATAATGGAGGTACGGGTAAAAAACAAGATGTTATTGAAACAGAGATGCCTAAGATTTTCGGTTCAAGTTTAGAAACAGAGCAAGAAATCACTCAACATTATATTACCCTAACAAATGAAAGAATTCAAAGTAATAAAGGAAATATTGCTGCATTTATAGCAGAACCTATAGTAGGATGTGGTGGTCAAGTACCGTTACCAAAAACGTATTTAAAAAGTATATATCCTGAGATTCGTAAACAAGGCGGACTGTGCATTAGTGATGAAGTACAAGTTGGCTTTGGCCGACTAGGAGAATATTTTTGGGGTTATGAAATGTATGATGTAATCCCAGACATTGTTATATTAGGTAAACCTATAGGTAATGGTCATCCGATGGCAGCCGTAGTGACCACTGAAGAAATTTCGAACAGTTTTAATAACGGAATGGAATTTTTTAGCTCTTTTGGAGGCAATCCTGTTTCATGTGCCATTGGTAATGCCGTATTAGAAGTATTGGAAGAAGAAGAATTGCCAAAAAAAGCTCTACACGTTGGTGAATTTTTAAAGCAAGAATTAAAATTTTTACAAAAACAACATATAGAGTTGGCTGATATACGTGGGGAAGGACTTTTTCTAGGTGTTGAAATTTTAGATTCAGATGGACATCCTGAAACCAATCTTGCATCGATTATAAAAAATGAACTGCGTTCAAAATTTATTTTAATTAGTACTGATGGACCGTATGATAATGTTCTAAAAATTAAGCCACCTCTGTTTTTTAGTAAAGAAAATGCGAGTCAATTAGTATATGAAATTGATGAAATTTTAAAAAAGACAAAAAAAATTAATACTTTTAAAATAAATAAATAGAATTCATGAAAAGCCCCCTTATTAAAGATATTGGTCTAGCCTTTTTTAGAATAGCCATTTCTGCTATGATGTTGACCCATGGTCTTCCAAAATTTCAAAAATTAATTTCTGGTAACTTCGAATTTGGAGACCCTATAGGTATAGGTGCAACTCCGTCTTTATTTCTAGCGGTAATCGGTGAGTTTATTTGCCCAATATTAATAATTATTGGTTTTAAAACTCGTTTATCTGCTATACCAAGTGCAATTACTATGGCTGTTGCAGTTTTCATTGCCCATGGTGCAGATGATTTCGGAACAAAAGAAAAAGCATTACTTTTTTTAGTTTCTTTTATTACGATAATATTGGTCGGACCAGGAAAATTTGGTGTGGATAGAAAGTAAGTTTTTATATAATTTTATATAAAAGCTCTTTCAGTAAATCTGCATCGCTCATAGTTACTGCACCAACTCCTTTACCTTTTAAATCCATTTCTCGTAAGCTAGAGATTATTGCACTCACTTTTTTCATTGGGTAATTTCTCGCTGCAGCTTGTATTTCACTCACAAAATATGGATTAATACGTAATGCACTTGCAACATTTTTGGGCGAATGATCACTTAGACCATGATACTGTAGTAACTGCGTGAAAAAAGAATTTAGTAGGGTTACCGTAAGAATAAACGGATTGTCTTTTGGATTTTGAGCAAAATATGTTATAATCTTGGTAGCCTTCAACATATCACGTTCACCAATAGCTCTTTTCAATTCAAAATTGTTGTAATCTTTACTTATACCAATATGTTCTTCTATATGCTCAGGAGTAATTTCTGTTTGTTGGGGTAATGCCAATTTTAATTTTTCAAGCTCCTTACTTATTTTACTTAAATCGGTACCTAAATATTCAACCAACAAATTAGCAGCCTTATGCGATATGCTATAACCTCTGCTTAATAAATGCTTTCTAAGCCAATCACTAACCTGGTTTTCATAAAGCTTTTTACTTTCGAAAATAACACCGTTCTTTTTTATAATCTTGAATAGCTTTTTACGCTTATCTAGCTTCTTATATTTATAGCAAATTACAAGCACAGTACTTTGTTGTGGGTTTTCGGCATAAGCACAAAGTTGCTCTATTGATCTTGAAAGGTGTTGAGCCTCTTTAACAATGACAACTTGCCTTTCTGCCATCATAGGATACCGCTTTGCATTACTTACAATATCATCAATCGATACATCTCTGCCATAAAGAACCATTTGATTAAAACTTTTTTCCTCTTCGGTTAAAACTTTATCACCTATATAATCAGATATTT
>TARA_R110000765_G_scaffold6726_19_pt1 | contig 20444 bp, 20 predicted proteins | sample TARA_R110000765 | Tara Oceans TARA_R110000765 (sample SAMEA4398168) | marine metagenome | biome: Polar Biome; feature: [MES] marine water layer (ENVO:01000295) within the mesopelagic zone...; material: water (ENVO:00002006), including particulate matter (ENVO:01000060) such as...... | reverse complement strand
CGGGATGCGCGCGCTTCGCAAGGAATTCAGCTGATCCTATTCGTTGGTGGCGGAAAAGCCGAGTGACGCTTTGGTCAGCGTCGAAGGATCCTCGACCTCTGCAAGTTCCGACACTTTCAGCGGTGTCGTAGGCTGCAGCTTGATGGTCAGCGTCTTCGGATCGGTGATGAAGCTGGACAGGGCAGTAGAAGCTTCTGTGGCCAGTTCCATGTCGATGCCCGAGCCGGACGCCATCATCGGCGCCATGGCCAGAAGGCCAGCCGTCTGATTGCGAAGCTGCTGCGGGTCTTCCCCGCTCTGCGCCGCATAGGCGTTGAAGGCGCGATTGACGATGCCGTCATCATCCAGCGACAGGTCGAGCGAGTGAATGGTCAGCTTGTCCATCACTTCGCCCAGCATGGCGGACGGATCCGCCGCGTCGAGATTCTGCTCGGCCTGGGCAGCGGCCATCGCACTGGCGCCTTCATACTTGGCACCGAAATTCAGCCGGAAACCGTCTTTCAGTTCCCAGTAATTCTTGCCTTTTTCCAGCGTGACAAGATCGGAATCCGGATCATAGCCCTGTTCACTGGCCATGGTCAGTTCCAGTTTTTCATAACCCAGCGTCGCCAGCTGCGCGCCCAATTGCTGGCCCAGTTCGCCGTCTCCGGCATTGAGCACCATCTTGACCGGCTCTGTGACCACTTTCACCGCGCGACCTTGCTTGTCATGGCTGACATTGGACACAAGCGACGGCATGTCGAAATTGACTCCGGACACGTCGAAATTCAGGTCTTTCAAGCTGATTGACTTGTAGCCTGGATTGGCCGGGTCTTTCGGATTCAGGCCAGACATGAAGCCGGACTCGAAGCTGTCTTCCAGATCTTCCCCTTCTTGCGGGGCAAAGACAGACCAGTCAAAACCACGAATATCGACATTGCCGACATTCGCCTTGACCGTGGTGTCATCCTCCGGATCAAACATGTTGAACTTCAGACCTTTCAGATGCATTTCGGCGGCTTTCTGATCCTTCATGCCGGTGACCGAAATCGCGTCCACGAGGAACGTACCGTTCTGGCCATCCTCCTCGTTGATCTGCATGTTCATGTCGTTCATTGACCACAGGTCAAAGGCAAGCGCCGCGCCGGTCGGCATGTCAGCCGGTTCGGCATCCGCGAATACGCTGGCAACCCAGGCGGCCAGTTCAGGCGACGGATTCACCAGTTCGATCGAGCCGATGGACGCGCTGCCCTCTTCCGCCTCTTCTGGATCCGTCGGAACCAGAGAAATGTCGGACATGACCATTTTGGAGAAGCTTGCCTTGCCGTCGATCATGGCGAGGCCGTCAAATTCGAGTTTCTTCGCCTTCACATCGGCGCCGGAGAGGTGGGCACCGTCATCATCGTCAGACTCGTCGTCATCGGCGGCCAGCAGGGTCACATCGGTGAAAACCGCCTTGTCTCCGTCCACTTTGCTGCTGCCGAAGGAAATGCGGCTATCGGCCGACTGGTCGAAAGAAAGGGCGGCAAGCGCCTGAGGGGCCGTTGCCGGATCGCCCTTGCGTGCCTTGACGTCCTTTGCGGCATCGCTGGCATATTCAGAGCCTGCAGCGTCAACCGGCTTGTCTTTGTCCCCGCAAGCCGTAAGCATGGCGATGGCGGCAACGCCTGTGAGCAGATATTTCATGTTTGGTCCCTTTAATGATTGATGCCAGCGTTCCATTTGCGCCCGTCACCTAGAGTGAGATTATTAACATGGCATACAACAATGGCCAGACCGTGACATTGAATGGGCCGGACGGGGATCAGATCCGCGTCCGTCTTGAGGTCAATTCCAAGGCACGGCGGCTGATCCTGAGGCTGGACGAACGTCGCCGGGAAGCCGTCGCGATTGCTCCCACACGCCGCCAGATCAAAGATGCTGCTGCCTTTGCGGCCGAGCGGATCGACTGGATTTCGACGCGCCTCCAGCATCTTCCGGAAGTCGTGCGATTCGAAGAAAACAACCTGATTTCCTATCGCGGCGCCCCGTGCCGCCTCACCGCCCAAGGCCAGGGGCGCGTGGCCCGGATGATGGCGGGCCAGCCCAACATCCTGTGTGCCCCTGGAGATCCCGAAACGCTGCATTTGCGGGTGACACGCTACCTGAAGAAGCAGGCCCGCGCCGATATTACCCGCGCCGTCAACCGCCACGCCGCCTCGCTGGGCGTCGCCTACAAGGGCATTTCGGTCAAGGATACACGCTCACGCTGGGGCTCTTGCACGGCCGACGGACAGCTGTCCTTTTCGTGGCGCCTCGTTATGGCGCCACCCGCAGTGCTCGACTATGTGGCCGCGCATGAGTGCGCGCATCTGTTGGAAATGAACCATTCCCCGCGCTTCTGGGCCCATGTTGCAACCTGTTGCAACGACTGGAAACACCAGCGCGCCTGGCTGCGTGAGCATGGCGCCGGCCTGCAGGCGGCCGGTATATAGCCGGGCCTAGTCCGCAGCGATTTCCTCAGGTTCTGTTGCCACCTCGACCTCACGTGCCGGACCAAAGCTGATCAGGGTGACACCTTCACCGCCCTTGGCCTCACGATTCGGCCCGAGGAAAATCAGCGTGCCGTCCGGGCGAATTTCAGCAATCAGATCCACTTTCGGCCGATCCTCGCGGTAATCCTCAAGGTCATACTCGTCCGTCAGCTTGGTCTTGCCAAAGGTCCAGCCGCGATAATGGTCGCGGATCAGGCTGTCATAGCCCCTGCCCCGGCGGATCAGCGTGCGGCCCCGTGTCCCCATGCCAATGGCCCGGGGATCCTCTTCCTCGGTGTCCTGTGCCGACAATTGGTAAACGCGGTGACGCCCGAGCTCCGGGGCGAAATGGCCCGAAACAAGCGCGTTGTAGGGTTCGTTGGCCGAGAGCCCGACCACTTGGTCGAAGGCCGCATGGTCCAGTCTGACCTCTGCCTCTTCCGACAAGACTTCACCGAAGAAGGTGTTGAGCCCCGCTTCCCGTGCAGGCCGGAGCCGCCGCCAGTTATTGTCCGCCAGAATGGGTTCGATACCGACATCCTTCAGCACTTTCGCCAAATCGATGCTCCACGGGTTCACACCCACCAGGAGAACCCCCGGCCGCTCCTTGCGGGCAAGCCCCAACCGTCGGGCGAGCGGCCCGATCGTAAAGCCATGCAGGACCACGGTGACGAACACCATGGCGAAGGCCAGCGGGGTGATCTGCTCCGCGCCGGAGAAATAAAACCGCGAATCCCCGCGCCGGCCCAGGTCTTCCAGCAAGGTTGCAAACAGGCTGGAGACGGCCACGGCCACGATCCCGCGCGGCGCAATCCAGCCGAGCAGGATGGCTTCATTGCGTTTCAGCGTTCCGAATGTGGCAATCCAGACCGACAGAGGCCGTACGATGAACAGCATGGCCAGCAGGAAGGCCAGCGTATCCCAGGTCAGGGCGCGACGGATGACGTCCGGCGTGAGATTGGCCGTCAGGATGACAAACACGCCTGACACCAGCAGGACCGCGATGTCTTCCTTGAATTTTCGGAGTTCTGCGAGGCCTGCGAGGCGCGAATTGGCCAACGTCATGCCATAGGCCGTGACGGCAACAAGGCCGATTTCCTTTTCGATCATTTCCGCCAGCGCATAGCAGAGAATGATCGACGCGAAGATGATGGGCGCTTTCAGATACTCCGGCGTCCAACCCTGGCGGAAAGCGCGTACAATCGCCCATCCAAAGGCAAAGCCCAGCCCGACGCCGAGCGCCGCAGCCACGATGATCATGGCGCCCTTGCCCAGGATGGACTCGCCGGTCGCCGCCACGCGGATAATTTCGAATGCGGCAACGGCAAACAGGGCGCCCACGGGATCGTTGACGATGCCTTCCCATTTCAGGAACTGGCCGGTTCGCCCCCCCAGTTTGGACTGACGCAACAATGGCATGATCACGGTCGGCCCGGTAACCACCAGCACGCCCGCAAACACGACGGAACTGCCCCAATCGAGACCGGCGGCATAATGGGCCGCGAACGTACCCAGCGCCCAGGCCAGCGGGCCGCCGAGGAACACCATGCGCCGCACGGCGGCGCCAGCGTCACGAAGGTTCTCGAATTTCAGGACGAGACCGCCCTCGAACAGGATCACGGCAACAGCCAGCGACACGATGGGCCGCAGCAACTCATTACTGCCGCCATTGAACACCTTCTCAGGGTTCAGCAGGGGCTCGCCGAAAACGACGGTCCAGAGCGGGCCAACCGCCAGGCCGGCCAGTGCCATGAGCACGATGGCCGGCGCCTGGATACGCCAGGCAACCCATTGCGCGCCGATGCCCAATGCCCCGATCAGGGCACAGGCGAATATCAGCTCGCTGGATCCGGCGGATGCCAGTGCAAAGTTGAGTTGGTCCATAAAAGCCCCGTTTCGTGGTGCATTTTGCCCGTTGGGCGATCAGAAAACTAGGCTTGAGCCGCGTTTATGTCATCAGCAAAGTCGAACCCGATCTCACGGGTTCCATAATCACCCTCTTTGTAGCGCTCGATATGGTCGGAGAACCAGAGCAGGATGTGCTGATAAAGGTGTTCGTAGAAGGGGTCGGGGGCGGCCTCTTTCAGAGGCAGGCTGAATTCGTATACCGAACCATCCTCAATCTGGATCTTGAATTTTTCGCCGGTTTTGCGGCACTGCATGACCAGTCTCAACCAGTCCGTATCGCGGGATACGCGTACCGCCAAACCGAATGAAATGGGACCAAGCAGGCGAAATCCGCGCGGCGGGATCGAGAAGGCCGCATCGCCATGCGCCTTCGGCTTGTAGGCCCCGGCAGGGGGCACGAGGTGGACACAGACCCCATCGCTGGCCCCGAGATAGTCGCAGAATCCACTGCGCACTTCCTCGGCCAGGGTCCTGATCCGGTCGTAATTCTCGGCAGCGAGGGCCTGATAGGCCTCCACCGTCTCGATCAGATTATCAAAGCGTGACACTGCCTCTCGGCCCCCATGTTTACCACAGCCAACATAAATTAGGGTGCCGCAAGGCGACCTTCAAATTTTAAAGTCGTCACCATCGGACAATGGTCAGATGCCTTGGGCGTCACCCAACCAACGCCAGGAAAGCGGATTCCGTCATATCTTTCGGCCCGATAAGGCGATCCGGCACGTACAATCTCCACACTGGCGGCGGGATTCAGCGCTGCAAGTCGTGGAGACAGGAAGATATGATCAAGCGCGCCATAGGTGTCGTCCCCACTGTAATGATGGGTCCAGCGTTCATACGGATTGGCAATCGCACGGCTGGCAAGATCCACCGCAAACCCGTCTCCGACCAGGGGTCCCAGCCCATGCGGCCGGGCGGGACGGCCATCGACTTCCCAGTAATCATTGAAATCCCCGAGAATGACCCATTCCGCCTCGGCCGGGTTCTGGAAGCGCTGGCTGATAACACGGCGCACGGCCTGCGCCTCGGCCTCCCGCACCGCCACAGTGCGCTTGCGCCCCCCATGCATGGATTTGAAATGGCAGATGAAGAGGGTCAGCTGGCGCCCATCCTTCTCAATATCCACTTCAAGACAGTCACGCCGGAAGACATAATCGTTCACGGACGTGCCGCGGGGTGGATGGATGCCCAACCGGCCAAAGGTGGCACGGGCATGGCTACGCTGGAATACAATGGGCAGGGAGGACAACAGGCCCACATCGATGCCGCGGCTGTCATTGCCCTCGTGCAGCACACGCTCCCCAAAAGGCCGGCCTGCCCAACGGCACACGTAGCGATTGTCGAATGCGGTCAGGGTAACGAGATTCTCGACCTCCTGCAGCGCGCATACTTCTGCATGCGTGGCGACCAGCGCCTGCGCCGTCAGGGTGCGGTCATCCTCGGAGAGCACATCGAAAACGGCATCCACCTGTTCTGCGACGAGCGCGTCATCCACATTCGTCAGCCTGCTACGGGCATTGGCGAGACCGGAGCGCGCGAAATCGCACCGCATCATCAGGTTCTCGCAATTGAACGTGGCCAAACGAATATCAGGCATTCACGGGTGATGCGGCTTCATTCTTCCGGGGTCAACGCAGAATGGCCGCTCGCCTAGGCGACAGCGCGCTCGGCGAAACGTGCGCTGGTCTGGGCCCGTTCAACCGATTCCGCATCCGGGCGTTGGTCCACGGGAATGGCGGTGCGGCCAAGTTCAATGGCGATCCCAGGCTGCACGCCGCCGCCAAAGGCAGACAGTACGGTCCGGATCACATCCAGCGGCTGGGCCTCGTCTTCCACGATCTGGCCAAACCGCGCTGCGACAGGCCCGACGACCCCATAGGCAAGGAAGACGCCGAGGAATGTGCCGAGCAGCGCCGATCCGATCATCATGCCCAGCACCGCGGGCGACTGGTCGATCGAGCCCATCGTCTTGATGATGCCGAGTACGGCCGCCACGATCCCGAGCGCCGGCAAGGCATCTGCGACGGTGTTGAGCGCATTCACAGCCTTCATGCGCTGATCGATGTGCAGCGCAACGGACTGTTCCATATGTGCTTCGGCGCGCGCCGGATCCGACAGATCCAGCGCCATGAGGCGGAAGGAATCACAGATCATGTCCCGCACGGACGGGTCCGAGAGCACGGTTGGCGCCGCTGCAAACGCAGCCGAGGAATCCGGGTCTTCAATGTCGGATTCAATGGCGACAAAGCCCCCCTGCCGGGCCTTGCGCATGAGAGTCGACAACAGGACGAGCAATTCACGGTGCTGGGGGCGCTGCCAGCGGCTGCCCTGGAAGGACTTCACAAACCCGCCAAACGCCTCCTTGGCGACCTTGGGCGAATTGCCGATCAGAATCGTGCCGATGGCGGCGCCGCCGATCAGGGCAATCTCGAAGGGAAGCGCCTGCATGGCGCCATGCCCGCCCGTCAGGAAAAGGCCGCCCATTACAAGGACGACCACTAGGACAAGACCGATCAATTGGGGCAAGACGTGCAGGCTCCGGCAATAATACAGCCTGCACCATGGCACATTCATCTTAAGCCAAGCTTACGGCCGGTGTCCCCTGCCCTGTGCCGGAAGATCAGCTGACGCGCAGCCCTTCGCCGCCCAGCACCGGATCGTGCTCTGCCACAAGATGGCCAGGGCCGACTTCGACCAGTTGTGGCTGGTACTGGTCAGCCTCGCCATCATCGATGAGTTTCGACTTCATGAAGCGGAGGGATGCGCGGCTATCGAGCGGGCTCGGCAGGTCGCCCGTAAGGCGCAGGCGCTCACGGTTGCGCTCGCCGGTGGGATCTGCATTCGGCACGGCGGCGATCAGCGCCTTGGTGTAGGGATGGCGCGCTTCGGTATAGATCGCGTCCCGTCCGGCCAACTCCACCACGCGGCCGAGATACAATACCATGACACGGTGGCTGATCTGGCGCACGACGGCGAGGTCGTGGCTGATGAAGATCATGGCGAGGCCGAACTCCTTCTGGAGTTCGATCAGCAGGTCCACGACTTGCGCCTGGACCGACACGTCGAGCGCAGAGACTGCCTCATCGCAAATGACCAGTTTCGGCTGCAAGATCATGGCGCGGGCAATGCCCACACGCTGGTTCTGGCCGCCTGACAGTTCATGCGGATACCGGTTGATCAAATTCGGGTCGAGACCGACCCGAGGAAGAATCTCGCGCACTTTTGCTTCCCGGTCTGCACGGGACAGGCGCGGCTGGTGCACCTGCAGCGGCTCGGCAATGGAGGCGCCAATGGTCATGCGCGGGTCGAGGCTGGCGAGGGGGTCCTGAAAGACGATCTGGAGATCGTCGCGCAAGCCATTCATTTCCTTGCGGCTGGCCTTTGAAATGTCGCGGCCGAGCCAGGCCACCGTACCATCGGTCGGCGGGATCAGGTTCAGAACGCCGCGCGCGAGCGTGGACTTGCCGCACCCGGATTCTCCTACGACGCCCAGTGTTTCACCGGGTTTCAAATCAAACGAAACGCCATCAACCGCTTTCAGGGGCTTGGTCTTGCCGAACAGGCCACCCTTCACCGAAATCGGGAAGTGGATCTTCATGTCCTCGACCTTGAGGACCGGCTCAATCTCGGGTGCAGGCGGCGCCGACAGGACCGGGCGGCCTGGTCGGTCGGCCTCGTCTATGCGCGGCACAGCGTTGAGCAGCATCTTGGTGTAGTCGGCCTGCGGCTTGTAGAAAATATCGTCCACACTGCCCTGCTCCACGATCTCGCCATGACGCATGACGATGACGCGGTCGCACATACGGGCCACAACGCCCATATTGTGGGTGATGAGAGCGATGCCCGTGCCGGTTTCACGTTTCAATTCGTCCATCAGCTCCAGCACCTGCGCCTGCACGGTCACATCGAGCGCCGTCGTCGGCTCGTCGGCCAGCAGGAGCTCAGGATTGCAGAGCATGGCGATCGCAATCATGACGCGCTGGCGCATGCCGCCAGAGAGTTCATGCGGGAACTGATTCATCCGGCGCGCCGCCTCGGGGATGCGCACATTCTCCAGCCAGTCGACACAGATCCGGTCGGCAGCTTCCCCCTTCAACCCTTTGTGAAGGGCGAGCACTTCGCGCATTTGCGCGCCGACGGTCATGTGCGGCGTCAGACTGGTCAGCGGATCCTGGAAGATCATGGACATCCGGGCACCGCGAATTTCCCGCAGCGTGGCGTCCGATGCATCCAGCATGTTGATGCCGTCAAACTCGATCCGGCCCGTCGCCGTGCCATTGCCTGCCAGCAATCCCAGAGCAGAGAGCGCGGACTGGCTCTTGCCTGAGCCGCTTTCGCCCACAATGCCGAGGCATTCGCCTTTGGCGACATCGAAACTGATGCCCTTGACCGCCTCCACCACACCGTCCGGCGTGTCGAAGGAAACACGAAGATCTTTGACAGAAAGAATAGCCATGGCCGTAATCTGTATACGCGCCGGCGAGGGGTGCAACGACCGGTCTGCAGAAAGCAGAAAAAAGGCCGCGTTATCGGGAAAGAACGCGGCCCAGGGGGAGAGTGAGGACAGGAGCCAATGGGGAAGCCCTGCCCTCAAGAGGTGGCGCTCAGAACTTGTATCCGAGCCCCAGTCCCACCACGAGTGGATCGATGTCCACGTCAGCATCCACTGTTGCGCCAAGCGCCGTGGTGAAATCCACAGTCACATCCGGATTGATCCAGATCTTCTTGATGTCTGCATTAATCGCCCAACCACCGGGCTCGCCATCAAGGTCGTAATCAACGCCAGCCTGAAGGGCGAGACCGACGCTGGTATCATAGTCAATCCCGTCCGCCACCGGGCCTTGATCCTCGTCAAAGAAGAAGGTCGCGTTCACGCCAGCGCCGACATAGGGCTTCCACTGGCTGTCGTTCACGAAATGATACTGAACCGTCAGGGTTGGCGGCAACAGCGTGACATCGCCCAGATCGATGGTGGCATTGTCCAGCGCGCCGGGAACCGTCACGCCGGTCGCCTTCACATCATGCGGCGTCACACCAAGGATCAGTTCGGCCGCGATATTCTTGGTGAAGAAATAGGTGATGTCGAGTTCCGGCACATACTGGTCCGAAATGTCTACATCTCCTGGGAGCTGTGCCCCGGCAACGGAGAGATCACCGGATTCATCCGGCAAGACCCCGATAACGCGCCCGCGCACCATCCAGGGATTGTCGTCTGCCGATGCGGCAGGCGCCGTTCCAAGCCAGGTTGCCCCGGCAACCAATGAGGCTAGGAGAAGCTGTTTCATGTCATGTCACTCCTGTTTTGGCGCACCTACCTGCGCCGGATGCGAGAGACCTAACCCCATGTTTTCCTGTACAAAATTACCCGTTTTGACGCGCGGGCGCGTGTCGCGCGGCATGGCATCGCGATTAGGTATTGTTCCCAATTGCCCCCGCGCCCCTCTCCTGTGATTTTGGCTCGGTGCGTTCCGAATTCGGCGGCTTTCGCCCGTATGCTGCGGCGTACCATCCCAGTTCTCCCACGGTCAGGCTTGAACAAGGGGCTGCCGCTGGGGCAGATGGTCGGCGAGGAAACATCCCAATGAGGACCATGCCATGCCCGTCATCAATTATCTCACCACCTGCATCTTCGATTCCGGCGCGCTGAAACAGCTGGCCGGGACGGCGAAGAAGCTCGGCATGACCCGTCCCTTCATCGTGACGGACCCCGGCATCAAGGCAGCGGGCATACTGGCCAAGGTCGAGGATGCGCTGGGCGTCGCCCCGGCCGGCGTGTTCGCCGAGACGGTCCCGAACCCGACCGAGAAGCAGACAAAGGAAGCCGCTGCTGCCTACAAGGCATGCGGCGCGGATGGCCTGATCGCGCTGGGCGGCGGCTCTTCCATGGACCATGCCAAAGGCATCGGCCTGATGGTCAGCCATGACGAACCGCTTGAGAATTATGCTGCCATCACTGGCGGCGCCAAGAAGATCGGCAAGATCCCACCCTTGATCGCTATTCCAACCACGTCCGGCACAGGTTCGGAAGTTTCTGTTGGCCTCGTCCTCGTATTGGAAAATGGCCGCAAGGAGACCATCGTCTCCCCGAACCTGATCCCCGCGACAGCGATCTGCGACCCCGATCTGACCCTGGGCCTGCCTGCGGGCCTGACGGCGGCCACCGGCATGGACGCCGTCACGCACTGCATCGAATCCGTGCTGTCCCCGACGGTGAACCCTCCTGCAGAGGGTATCGCTTATGAAGGCGTGTACCGCGCGGTCGGTAATGGCTGGCTGAAGAAGGCGGTCAAGGACGGGTCAGACGCCGACGCTCGCTGGCACATGATGATGGCGAGCTATGAAGGCGCGCTGGCCTTCGTGAAGGGCCTTGGCGGCGTTCACGCCCTGTCGCACGCGGCCGGTCGCCTGCATGACAAACGCCTGCACCACGGCACACTGAACGCGATCTTCCTGCCGCATATCCTGCGCTTCCATGAAGGTTCAGCCGATGAGAAATATGTCCGCCTGCGTCAGGCCATGGGCCTGAAACCGGGCGCCGACCTTGGCGATGCGATTGCGGAACTGAATGCTGACATCGGCATTCCGGCAACCCTGTCTGCGATCGGGCTGTCGGCGGAGGATGCGCCCGGCGTCGTCGAATACGCGCTCAAGGATCTCGCCCATTTCGGCAATCCGAAGCCGATGAGCGCAGATGATTATGCGAAGGTCTACGAGGCCGCGCTTTAAAGATACGTGGAAGGGGACCGCAAAGAGCGGTCCCCCGTCCCCCCACTCAGCCAAGCTGAAAATTGTCTGAAAACCCGGCGGAATACGTTGCGGCATGTGCATGCCGCTCCCTCCTCCGCTTGTGGTCTGCACCACAATGTTTACATTGATAACATGCCGACGGATGATAACAGTGTCAAGATCGAGACTCAGGGCAATCGCTACCATCATGGCGACTTGCGCGCCGCCCTTATCGAAGAAGGGCTGGCCCAAATAAGCAAACGCCCGGCCGAGAAGCTGAGTCTCCGCGAAATCTCCCGCAAGGTGGGGGTTTCGGCGACGGCCGTGTATCGGCACTTTCCCAACAAGGCCGCCCTGCTGGGCGCCTTGTGCCAGGTGGGAAGTGAAAGACTCTCCGACACGTTCGCGCGTGCGACAGAAGAAACCGGCGGCGGAATGGACGCGTTTGAAGCCATGGGCCGGGCCTATGTCCGCTTCGCTCTGGCCAATCCCTCGCTCTTCAGATTGATGATGTCCAAAGCGCCTCAGGCGAATGCGCTGGAAAGCGATCAGGACGGTCAAACCAATGGCTTTGCGATGCTCGCGGGCACGCTGCAAGACGTGCTGCCTGCGGACGCCCCCCCTGAATTGCAGATGGTGAAGCGGCTCCAAGCCTGGTCCATAGTGCACGGCCTCGCCATGTTGATGCTGGACGGGCAGGTTCCTGCCGAGGAAAAGATAATCGCGTCCGTTGTCTCCCGAAGCTTTCTCTAGGCTGGTCGGCGAATCCGGCGCATATTGCCCAACATGTTCGAAGGAATCGCCGCCACCGCCACGCATCTCGGCCTGCTTTCCGGGGCCATGGCCATCGGCTCATCCTGGGTAGCGGCCATCGCGTCCCCCAATTGCAGTTTCGACAAGCTGGACGGCTCTCGGGCGGATCGGCATGTGCGGGAATTGCTGTTGCAGACCTCCACACCCATCGCCGGCATGATGCTAGCCTCGGGCGCGTTCTTCCTGCTCGCCTCGAGCTGGGCTGCAGCGGTGACAGCCTTGCTGGCCGCCTTCGGCTTCTACTCAAACCGCTGGATGCTGACACCGGGGAAGAAACACAAAGGCGAGCGCACCAGCCGCAAAGGGCAGCGCGCCGTGTCAGTCAGTTTCTCTTTGATGTTTACTCTGGTGGCGATCGTCTCGGCCGTGCTCGGCATGATCCGGATCTAGGACAGATCAGGCGAAGACCAGCCAGAGACAGCCCATTTCGTGCAATTTGCGGAAATTGTCAGCCGATTTGCGCGCAGCCTTCAGGGCGATTTCGCCAGCGGCCTTCCGGTTGACGGCCAGCATCATGGTGCAGATCGCGATCCCCGGCAGGAACATCCACCAGACGAAGGCAAGCGACGCCAACACCCCGGCAAGGCAGATGAAATAGGCCAGGGCATCCAGGATGCGGAACCGCGCATGCATGAACCGACCAAAATCACTCAGCAATTCCGGCTGTTTGTGCAGGATTTCCGCATCAATGGCAAAACGCTGTCCCGGAGCCTGCTCATAAACGAGCGCCCGTGTCATGCGTCCACCGCGATGGGGATTAGGCTGGCATTTAAGGAACATGGCAGTCACTCCATTATGGGAGGAATTTACCCTGTCCCGGTTAAGTGACTGCTTGTTCAATTCGGTCAATTTTCACGAAGGCTGAAACCATCATACGCCCGATCGGACACACGCCTGTGTGGCGAATCTGTTTGCCCTTGTACCGATAGAGACATATGTTGCACTGCAACATGGAAGGCGTGTGATTCATGCTGTATTCACTTGTCGAAATCAATCGTGCCGCGATGGCGCCAATGCGCGTTGCGGCCCGGGCCAGCCGGGCTGCATTGAGCTCTCCGCTGAACCCGCTCGGCCAAACCGATTATGGCCGGTCGCTGACCGCGATGGCGGATGTGTTTGAAAGCGCCACCCGCTATTATGGCAAACCCGAATGGCGTATCGACTCCGTCCGCATTAACAGCGCACCAGTAGACGTGACCCCCGTGGCGGCATGGCGTTCGCCCTGGTGCAATCTTGTTCACTTCCGGAAAGACCCGGAAGCTCTGGCGGCGGCGCGCAATGCCGACAAGCTGGGCCCGCAGCCCCGCCTGCTGATCGCCGCCCCCCTCTCCGGTCACTATGCGACCCTGTTGCGCGGCACGGTCGAGGCGTTCCTGCCGACCCATGACGTCTACATCACCGATTGGCAGGATGCCCGTATGGCCCCCGTCTGGCTCGGCCGGTTCGATCTGGACGATTACATCGACCATATCCGTGCAATGCTGGAATTCCTCGGCGGCGGCGCGCATGTGCTGGGGGTCTGCCAGCCGGGCCCCCCGGTCCTTGCCGCAATTGCCATGATGGCTGAGGAAGACGATCCGGCCCGCCCGGCCACGATGACCTTCATGGGCTCCCCTATTGATACGCGGCTCAGCCCGACCATTCCGAATGTCTTGTCTGAAGAAAAGTCGCTGTCCTGGTTCGAAGAGAACATGATCCACACAGTGCCCGGCCCGTATCCGGGCATGTTCCGGCGTGTCTATCCGGGCTTTGTCCAGCTTGCTTCCTTCATGAACATGAACTGGTCGCGCCATGTCGATGCGCACTGGAATTTCTTCAACCATCTGGTCGAGGGCGATGGGGACAATATTGGCAAGCACCGGGAATTTTATGACGAATACCTGTCCGTGCTCGACTTGACCGAGGAATTCTACCTGCAGACCATCGTGCGCGTTTTCCAGGAGCACCAGCTGGCCCGCGGCATCTATCGGTATCGCGGCACGCATCTGGTCAAGCCGGAGCTGATCCGCGATGTCGCGCTGATGACCGTTGAAGGTGAGAAGGACGACATTTCCGGTATCGGCCAGACACAGGCTGCTCACACCATTTGCTCAAAGGTGCCAGAGGACATGCAGACCGACTATATCCAGCCGGGCGTGGGTCATTACGGGGTGTTCAATGGCCGACGCTTCCAAACCGAAATCGCGCCGCGCGTCACCGAGTTCACGAAGCGGTTCACCATGCGGGACGCTGATGAGACTGCCGCAGAACGCCTCAGCAAGATTGCCTGACCTAGCCTAATTTTCCGGCGTCGGAAGAACACGGGAAATCTGACGGCAAATGTCTCGCGCTTCGCTGAGCACCGTGATCGGCATCGGATCGGGCGCATCCAGATATGTGCTGAGTTGCGAGACAGCCTTGGCCTCCGCCTGATCCGTCGGCAGGTTCCCGTGAGACACTTGCAGGGTCCGCCGCGACGTGCACGATTGCAGTTCCAGAATGGTCGGGTCAGCCGCGCCGGGATGCGGTGTGCGCAGGACGACTGATGACGGCAAGTCCGGGCCGTCCGGAACAGCGACCCAGAGTGCATGGATGTCGTCCCCATCAATCGGATTCCGGAAGCGGATCGCGTAGATCAGCCCCTTTTCAAGATGGCGTACGGAATAGTCGGCCATACCGGCATCGTTCAGCCCGCCCAGCCAGGTTGCAATCATGGCATTGCGCGCCTGCTTGGCTTCCGCGCCACGCCAGGCGGCGGCGTCAGCATAGACCTGCTTGGAGGCGAGGTCCTGCTCCTCCGATACAGGGACAGGCTTGCGTACAACCGGCGTCGTCTCGTGCGGCATATAGGCCGACGCATGTTCGGCAAACCCGATCCAGCCTGCCATCGCAGAGGCGAGCACAGCCGGGGCAAAATGTCTGATCCAGTCGCGAGAGATCATAGAAATGCGTTCCGTTCCAAGCCGGAGCGCACTTTGTCAGGCTAAGGGTTAAGGAAAGCCCGCTCGATGGCCCACCAGAGCCCGATAACTCCAATGGCCGCAGATACGGGCCAGACCAGAACCGGCCGGTAGAGGTCTGCCCGGCCTGCCTGTTTCAGGACGCCCCTGATGATCAAGGCAACTGCAAGCGCCATGCCGATCACGGCCAACTGGCCAATCTCCACGCCGACATTGAAGCCGATCAAAGCCGGCCAGAAGATGCCAGGCGGCAGACCGAGATCCCCGAAAGCACCCGCAAAGCCCATCCCATGAATCAGGCCGAACCCGAAGACCAGCGCGGGGCGCCAGGCGCTTGGCTCCTTGAACAGAATGTTCTCAAGGGCGGCCCAGGCGATGGTCAGCGCGATCAGCGGCTCGACGATACTTGCCGGAGGCGCGATCACGCCAGCGGCGGCAAGGCCGAGTGTGGAGGTGTGCGCCAGCGTGAAGGCGGAGATTTGCCAGAGTAGCGGCTTCACCCGCCGACTGGACAGGAAGAGGGCCAGCACGAACAGGATATGATCCACGCCCATCGGCAGGATGTGCTCGAACCCGATGTGGATATAGAAGATCGCCGTCTCGAGCCAGGAGCGGTCGAGTTCGATCTCCCCGCCCGGAACGTCGTCTTCCGTTTCCGTTGCGTTGCCGGCGCGGTCCAGTTCCTGAAGCTCCCGGCACAAAGCGGGGTCCATCCCTCCCCCCGGCAGGCAAAGCTCGTCTTCCGGGTGGGCGAACGCTGCTTGCGGCGCAGATGTGACGGCAAGGCAGGCCATCAGGCAGCATGCCAGACAGGCGATGAGCCGATGCCGCATCAGATCTCGTCCGGCAGCGGATGTGGCGCTTCCATGTGGATGGCCTCGTGATGGTCGCCATCATGGTCATGCACCGGCAGAAAGGACAGCACGAGCGCTATGGCCACCCCGGACGACAGGGCCAGCAAGCTGCGGAGCGGCGGCTCTTCCTTCAGCGGAGCCATCAAAGGGCCTGTCGCAACATAGAGAAGCAGGCCGGCAGAGGCCGCGAACAGTGCGCCAACCGCCTCGCTTCCCAGGAAATACATGAAGGGCGATGACATCAGGACGCCTAGCGGGGTGGTCGCGGACGCGGCCAGGAAGGCCCACAGGAAGGATTGCCGGTTCGAAAAATTGTGTCGGCGCAGGATCGCGAACGCGATCACGCCTTCCGGAAACTCATGCAAGATCAGCGAGACCGCCGCATAGACGCCTGCGGAAAAGCTCGCAGCGAAGGTTACTGAATAAATCACGCCGTCGATGAAGGAATGAATTGCAATCGCGATTATGGGGGTTACAGCCGCCATCCGGCCGCCACTCACGCTTTCCGGGAAAAATGTGTTGAGGCCGTAATTCAGTATCAGCCCGCCGAGGAACCCGCCCAGCATAAAGTATGGCGCTCGCGTGCTTTCGGCGAACGCTTCCGGCGCGATGTGCAACAGGCTGAGCGTGACGAGCATACCTGCCGCCGCGAGGCCCATGACGGCGGAGAACCGCGCACTCCAATCGCCCCGCATCGCCACAGCGATGAGGCCGACCGTGGTCACAAAGGCCGCGATCAAGCCGAAAAACAAAGGGGCCTGCATGGATTCAAACATGGAAAGCTGTCAGCCGGTCCGTTAACAGTCAGGTGCGGTCTATAACCGCGTCCTGCGGCCTTGCGAAGAAGTGTTATATGGTATCATTATTCGGCTTGCGAGAAGATTTTCCGGTTTTACTGAATTCCCCAGGCGGGACGATGGGAGCGATATGACGGATCGATCATGGGGTCGGGGCAGCAGCTGGCTTCTGGCCTGCGTCGCATTAATATTGAGCGTCGCCTGTAGTGCAGAAGCGCCCTATGAGCCCGAACCGGCAGCTGTAGGCTCTCCGCCTCCAGCGGAAACTCTGGCCGATGACGCACCCTCCCCTGCCCGAACCACCATGCCGCAAGCGGTGGAAGAAGCAGACCATGACGAAGATCATGAAGAGCATATTGGCGGCGAGGCGCATGTGCATGGCGCGGCGGAACTGGCTGTAACGCTCGACACCAATTTCGTGACCATCACCGTTGATGCGCCGCTGGCCAATTACGGCCTGCCTGAAAAGACAAAGAAGAAATCGACCGAGCTGGAACAATATGCCGAAGGTCTGACCGAACTGATGGGCAATGCGCGGTGCGATCTGGTCGAACGGTCAGCAGACCTACGCCGGTCCGGCGACCATGCCGCGCTCACGCTTTCAATCGTCTGGGATTGCCGTAGGCCAAGCCAGCTGGACGGATTGATGTTTACCGGCTTTGAGAAATATCCGGCCTTTGAGGAAGTCGATGCCATCTATCTCGGCGAAGCGGGCGAGACCGCATCCGCCACGCTCACCCCGGACAATCCCTTCCTGCCCTTCGGATCCTGACATGGCAGAGCCTGTCGTCTCGATTACGGATTTGCGTTTTGCCTGGACGTCCGGCGAGGACGTGCTCGACATTGCAACTTTCCGGCTTGAGGCTGGCGAGCGCCTGTTCCTCCGCGGCGCCTCCGGATCGGGAAAATCCACCCTGCTGGGTATTATTGCCGGCGTTCTGGAAGCAGGCTCAGGCCAGGTCAACGTCCTCGGCCGGAACCTCTCAAGCCTGAAACCGGCAGCACGTGATCGCCTGCGAGCTGACCATCTCGGCGTCATCTTCCAGATGTTCAATCTCGTCCCTTATCTCTCTGTGGTCGGAAACGTGACGCTGCCCCTGCGGTTTTCGCCCAAGCGGCGCGCAGCCATCAGCGGCGAGGAAGACGACGAAGCCCGGCGCTTGCTGGCGCGTCTTGGCCTCACCGATGAAACCCTGCTTGCGCGCCGCGTGTCTGACCTCTCGGTTGGCCAGCAGCAGCGTGTCGCTGCGGCCCGCGCCCTGATCGGCGGCCCGGAGATCGTGATCGCAGACGAGCCGACCTCGGCGCTGGATGCGGATGCCCGCGACCGCTTCATCGAATTGCTCAGCGAGGAAGCCCGGCGCACGGGCGCAGCGCTCCTGTTTGTCAGCCATGATGCCAGCCTTGCCTCCCATTTCGACCGGTCGGTGGATTTGGGAGAGATCAACCGCGTGGGGGTGACTGTATGAGCGCAATCCTCGCCCTTGCCTGGAAAAGCCTGATGAACCGCAAGGGATCGGTCCTGTTGACCCTCCTCGCCGTGGCCCTGTCTGTTGCGCTGTTCCTCGGCGTGGACAAGGCTCGCACCGGCGCGCGCGAAGGCTTCGGCAACACGATTTCCGGGACCGAATTGATCGTCGGCGCCCCCACAGGCAGCGTGAATCTGCTGCTCTACTCTGTATTCCGGATGGGCAGCGCGACAGCCGAAATTTCATGGCCGACCTATCAGGAAATCGCTGCCCGCCCAGACGTCGATTGGGCCGTCCCGATCTCCCTCGGCGACAGCCATCGCGGCTTCCGCGTCATGGGCACGACTCCGGATTATTTCGACCATTACAAATATGGTCGCAATCAGGACCTCCTATTGGCCGAGGGCGAACAATTCGAAGATTTGTTCGACGCGGTCATTGGCGCCGATGTGGCACGCGAACTGGATTACCCACTTGGAAGCCCGATGATCCTGTCGCACGGCCTCGGCCAGGCAGATTTCGGTTCAGGACATGAAAACCGCCCCTTCCGGGTCGTCGGCATCCTCGCTCCTACAGGAACCCCCGTGGACCAGACGGTGCATGTCTCGCTGGAGGCCATTACGGCCATTCATGTTGGCTGGGAAACCGGGGCGAAGAATCCGCTCGCCGACAATATCGCCGAAGAGACGATCCGGTCCTTCGACCTGACGCCGAAGACTGTCACCGCCATCTTCCTCGGCCTGAAGCGCCGGGGCACAATTCTCACCACACGGCGCGAGATCAATACGAACCGGGGCGAACCGCTGATGGCGATCATCCCGTCACAGGCGCTCGCGGAGCTCTGGAGTGTGACCGCGATTGCCGAGCGCGCCCTGCTGGCGGTCTCGATATTTGTCATCGCGGTGGGCGTCGTCTCCATCCTCACTTCCATCCTGACCAGCCTGAATGAGCGGCGGCGGGAGATGTCGATCCTGCGCGCGGTCGGCGCCCGGCCGGGCCACATCTTTGCGCTCCTGGTACTGGAGGCGGGCCTGGTCGGTTTCCTCGGTGCGGCGCTCGGCATCCTGCTCATTCACGTGCTTCTCGCTGTGGTAGGCCCGCTCATCTCTGCGCATTACGGCATTTCCCTGATTGGCACCGGACCGGGACTGACAGATCTCTATACGCTGCTGGCGGTGACAGGCGCGGCCCTGCTCGCTGGGGCGATCCCGGCTTGGATGGCCTTTCGCCGGTCGCTGGCCGATGGATTGTCCATTCGGCTCTGAACCGCTCAACCCCACTGGCGGGCCACGCTCGCGCATCCTAGATTGGCATCATGAAACAGATTTCTTCCCTCCTGACCGCCGCCCTGATGACAGGCTTGCTGGCCGCCTGCGGGCAAGCCGATGCACCGACTGATACCGGGACCCCTCCCCCTGACGCGGAAGCGACTGCGGATGCTCCTCAGGTGGGCGACAAGATCGGCGAGAGCGAAGCAGAACGCAAAGCGAAACGCGAAGCGACCATTGCCGCCCGCGCCGCCGATCAGGCCCGCAAGAAAGCTGAAGCCGAAGCCCGCGGCGTGACCGAAATCGGCTGGGAAGACCTGATGCCCGAAGGCGAGGAAGAACGCCTTGCCCAGATGTACCAGAGCCAGATGTCCATGCTGTATGGGGGCGGCGGCGTCGCTGAAGGCTCAGCCGCAGACGCCATGGTCCAGATCGGCACGTTCAACACCGTCAAAGAGCTCAACGGCAAAACCATCCGGCTGCCGGGATACACCGTGCCGTTCGAATATGGCGCCAAAGCCGAAGTTGCCGAATTCCTGATGGTTCCCTATTTCGGCGCCTGCATCCACGCACCACCGCCACCGCCGAACCAGACTGTCTTCGTCTCGACCGATGACCCGATCCTGCTGAAGGACCTTGCCCAGGCAGTCTGGGTCGAGGGCATCCTGACCACCGAGACACAGGAGAGCGAACTGGCCGACGCCGCCTATACCCTCAAGCTGACGCACATCGAGAAGTACGAATACTAGGGCGAACAGGCCGGCACGTTCACGAAATATACGGGGTTGTGAGGTTGTTGGTGTATAGAGCACTCACGACAGGCCCCTTGAATGTACTGGAACAAACGCATTGCAATACTGGTTTCCGCCCTAGTCATTGCGGCAGTGGGAACCGGTATTCTTGCCTTTCTGCGCCGGCCCTCACTCGAGAGCCTCTCAGGCCTGAGCGGCCCAGCCGAAATCAGCGTCGTCGCCACCGAGGGCAAATCTGACTGGACTGACTATGCCACAGGCTCGGATACGAGACTGGCAATCTTTCTGACAGATGATGATTCATCCTGGCTCGGACTGACCGAAGGCCTGAAGACCATCGGCGTTCCGTTTCGGATTACGCGCGATATCGAGACTGCCGTCAGGCATAATGTCGTCATGGTCTATCCGGCAATTTCTGGTCAGCTA
>TARA_R110000765_G_scaffold63129_2_pt1 | contig 20450 bp, 15 predicted proteins | sample TARA_R110000765 | Tara Oceans TARA_R110000765 (sample SAMEA4398168) | marine metagenome | biome: Polar Biome; feature: [MES] marine water layer (ENVO:01000295) within the mesopelagic zone...; material: water (ENVO:00002006), including particulate matter (ENVO:01000060) such as...... | reverse complement strand
CAGGAAACCGATGAGCAAATGGATGATATGTCTGACGATGCGCCTGCCGTCGTGCGCCTTGTTAGTCGTATATTGCATGATGCTAAACGGCTTGAAGCATCAGATATACATATAGATGCAGAAAAAAATGCACCAACGCGTGTACGTATGCGTATCGATGGTGTCTGTCGAGATATTACCCAAGTACCCGCTTCTCATCACAATGCTGTCATCGCGCGTATTAAAATCATGTCTAATCTTAATATTGCCGAAAAACGTTTGCCCCAAGATGGCAAGTTGGCTTTCAAATTATCTGGTCAAGTAATAGAAGTGCGCGTAGCGACTATTCCGACGGTTGCAGGGGAAGGCGTCGTCATGCGTATTCTTGCTACGGGTGGAGCATTGCCTATGGGGAAAATGAATTTATCCCCTGCTAATCATCAAACCATTTTAAGAATGATTGAAAAGCCCCACGGAATTTTATTAGTCGTTGGACCCACAGGCTCTGGGAAAACAACGACCTTACATGCGGTTTTAGGTCACATTAACACGCCGGACAAAAAAATATGGACCGCCGAGGATCCAGTCGAAATCACTCAACCTGGTTTACAGCAAGTTCAAGTAAGCCCGCGGATCGGCTTCACTTTCGCCAGCGCGCTACGAGCTTTTCTGCGTGCAGACCCCGATATTATCTTAATTGGTGAAATGCGTGATAAAGAAACGGCTCATGCTGGCGTTGAAGCATCATTAACAGGTCATTTGGTATTTTCAACTCTACACACCAACTCAGCACCAGAAACCATAACGCGCTTGCTCGACTTAGGCATAGACCCGGTCAATTTTACAGATGCTTGCATCGGCATTCTTGCCCAGCGACTTGTTCGCACCTTATGTAAGAGTTGTAAAGAAGCCACACCGGCCACCGATACAGATATGGATTTTATTAAACGCCAGTATGGCGCTGACTACTTACCTGAGCTCGAACTGGCATCACCGCTGATATTACACAAACCAAAAGGCTGTGAGATTTGCGGTAACACAGGATATAAAGGCCGAACGGGTGTACATGAATTACTCAGCATGACGCCAGCGTTGCGATCGCTGGTGTATAAAACGGCACCTGTAAGTCAGTTAAAAGCACAAGCAATGAACGACGGCATGCGCACCTTGATTCAAGATGGCATTCTTAAAGTTATTAAAGGTGATACAGATATAGCGCAAATTCAAATGCTTGCCGGCGGGTAAGGTAAACTCAATGATAGTGTGAACATAAGTTCACATAAATAATAAATTGGCTAAGCTGTTCGTAGTAGGAAAACTGGTCTTCAAAAGTGAACTTTTGTATATTCCATCTGCGCTTTTTAGGTGTGTCTTTATAATAATAATCGATCAGGGAAATAGTATGTCTATAAATGTCGTTAACTGGGCTTTACTCAGTGCAATGTTAACTTTCGGAGGCGAAGCACTCAGTCGCAGTGAAATCCAAGAAAGTGAAGTTACCGTCGAACGTGAAGAAAAAGACAACAAACCGGAATGGGATGTATTAAACCCACCGTTTGAGTTACATGAAGTAAGCATAGATACCGACGAGACCACTTGGTCTAGCCTTGACGTTTCACCAAACGGCAAACAATTTGTATTTGACATGCTGGGCGATATTTACATTAGCTCTATAAATGGTGGTGATGCGAAGTCGCTGACTCAAGACTTTGCTTGGAACATACAGCCAACCTTTAGTCCTGACGGTAAAAAAGTGGCTTTTATCTCTGACAGAGACGGCCTCTCGAATGTCTGGGTAATGGATATAGATGGCAGCGCAATGGTGCAAGTCACACAAGAGAAAAACAATTTAATTCATTCCCCCAAGTGGAGTCCTGACGGTCAATATATAGTCGCGAATAAAGGGATCATGTCTAGTCGAAGTATTCCCGCTGGGGAAATTTGGCTTTATCACCATTCAGGTGGCGATGGTATGGTTATTAAAAAACGTGTAAATGGCAATTCAGACCAAAAGAATATTGCTGATCCTGCGTTCTCTCCAGATGGAAAATACCTTTATTACACCCAAGATATTTCTTCCGGTAGCACGTTTGATTATAATCGTGATCCGCTAAAAGGTATATTTGCCATTACGCGTTACGACCTAACCACTGGTGAAGAAGAACGCTATATCAGTGGCACCGGCGGCGCCGTTGTCCCTACTCCATCACCAGATGGCAAACACATTGCTTTTATCCGTCGAATAAAAGAGAAAACCGCTCTGTTTATCAAAAATATCCAGACTGGGACGGAAACGCCCCTTTATTTAGAGCTCGAACGAGACATGCAAGAAGGCTTTGGCTCAGAAGGATACTTTCCCTATTTTGACTGGACCCCTGATTCAAAGACGATCGTGTTTTGGACGGCAGGAAAATTTCATAGTCTAGATGTGGAAACGCAAGCACTCAGCAATATCCCTGTTCGAGTCCAATCCAAAGTGCGATATGCCGACGCATTAAGATTTGACGTTGATGTCGCCCCAGATACATTCGATATTAAAATGACGCGTTGGGCGCAAAAATCTCCCGATGGAAAAAGCATCATATTTCAGGCGTTAGGCAAGTTATATGTTAAAGATATTGAAAGCGGCAAAATGAAACGTTTAACCAAACAAAATGACCATGACGAGTATTACCCACGCTTTTCACACGACGGCAAGCAAATCGTGTTTACCACTTGGAATGATCAAACCTTAGGAAGCGTGCGCACGGTTTCATCATCAGGTCGCTCTGAAAAAGTGATTACGATTGCGCCCGGTCACTATATAGAGCCTAGCTTTTCCACTGACGACAAGCTTATTACCTATAACAAGAAAACAGGTGGGTATTTATTACCTCCCGAGTATTCAGTTGAACCAGGTATTTATATAGCGACAGCTAAAGGTAAGCAACATAAACGTGTGGCCAAAAGTGGTAATGCTCCCCATTTCGCTGGTGACAATAGTCGCGTTTATATTACGCAGTCGGTGCCGGGCTCTGATTATCCTGAACAACAACTTGTTAGCGTTGATTTAAATGGCGAGAATAAGCGAGAGCACTTATATGGAGCGGACAAAATAGCGGAGTATCGTTTGTCGCCAGACAAAAAATGGATTGCCTTTGTGTATCAATACAAGGCCTATGTGGCTCCGTTTACAGAAATTGGTAAGCGTCAGGACATTGGTCCTGCAAGCACAACTATTCCTATCAAACAGCTATCTGACCGAGCAGGCGAATATCTGACATGGCGAAGCGACAGTAAGGCGCTGAGCTGGTATCACGCAGCAACATACTATGAACGTGAATTGAAAGACGCCTTTGCTTTTGTTCCCCAGGCAACGGAAAAACTACCTGAGCCTGTTACCGAAGGTATTTCGTTGTCATTTAAACAAAAAGCCGACAAACCATCAGGTTATAAAGCACTCATTGGCGGAACAGTCGTCACCATGCGTGATGCTGATAACCAACAGGAAGTAATTGAAGATGCTGTCGTTATCATCAAAGACAATAAAATTTTTGCTGTTGGTAAACGCTCAGAAGTTGAGATACCAGACGGTGCACAGGAAATCGATACTCGTGGCAAGACAATACTGCCCGGCTTGATTGACGCACACGCCCACGGAGCACAAGGTAGTAACGAAATCATTCCCAATCAAAACTGGAGTATGTACTCAGCATTGGCATTCGGGGTTACCACTATTCACGACCCTTCTAATGATACGTCTGAAATATTTTCCGCGGCTGAATTACAAAAAGCAGGTAAGCGCGTTGCACCGCGCACTTATTCAACAGGTACTATTATTTACGGCGCTGAAGCACTAGGATATAAAGCCATCATCAACAGCTATGATGACGCATTAACGCATTTAAAACGCCTTAAGGATGCAGGGGCTATTTCAGTAAAAAGTTATAACCAGCCACGCCGCGATCAGCGTCAACAGATTTTGGCTGCAGCCCGTGAATTAGAGCTGATGGTCGTGCCTGAAGGTGGCGGTAAGTACCAACAGAATATTTCTATGTTAGTTGATGGCCACACGGGTTTAGAGCACTCACTGCCAATTGCCAAGGGATATCAAGATTTAACATCACTTTGGCAACAAACTGATTTTGGTTATACCCCAACCTTTGTCGTGTCTTATGGTGGCTTGATGGGTGAAGAATATTGGTACGATCGCACCGAAGTGTGGAAGAACGAGCGTTTGCTACGTTACACCCCGAGCTTTTTATTAGATGAGCGTTCTATCCGTCGTCCCACTGCGCCGGATAATCAATACAATCATGTATACGTAGCACAATATGCTAAAGCACTCCGTGACAAAGGAGTAAGTGTACATATAGGCGCTCATGGACAGCGTGAAGGGCTAGCCGCTCATTGGGAGCTATGGTTAATGACCCAAGGAGGCTTTACGCCATGGGAAGCCCTACGTGGTGGCACCATAGATGGTGCTTCGCATCTAGGAATGGGTAAGCAGCTTGGCAGCATCGAAGCAGGAAAACTGGCCGACATGATGATAATAGACGGTGATGTACTAACAGATATTCGTCGCAGCGAGTATGTAAGCTATACCGTTATCAATGGTCGTGTATATGACGCAGCAACGATGAACGAAGTGGGCAGCAAAACCCAACGTTCTGCTTTTTTCTTCGAAAATAACAACCATTTATTTATGCCACAAGCCACGCAGAACAGTATTCAGCAAAAAGCCGAAAAGCACCACTGGGTACATTAACGCCTACGAGTAACTATTAAGGCAGCGGTATGAATATTCGGCCGCTGCTTTAATCATTGTTCTTTCGATACCATAAACACTATTTCTGGACGAACCCTATTAGTCTGGTAAGCTTAAAAAACATCTGGCTGCCTGAGCAAAACGTGTGTCTAATAACGATTTAGAGAATTCATTTAAGCATCTAAAACAAACTATTCCATTGTTGCTTAAGCATAAGATCCCTCCTATCCCCCTGAATTATGCGCTTTGGTATACCTATGTAAGTAACGAGTCAGCCACGCTCAACGAAACTTTAGATCAAGCCGTACAGCTCAATTTACCGTTATCTGCCGCCAAAAAGAGAGAATTGTATCGTAAACACGTGGCCAACGATCAAGATGTAGACGTATGGGAATTAAGGCAATCGATTGAAAGGATGATTGTAGAGTTATCTCAATCGGTCAAAGACACCCGCAGCGAAACCCGTGCGTTCAAAAGCACCATGGACACCTGCATGGATGACTTAGCTAAAGTCGAGCGTGAAGGGCTAAGTATGGAAGAAGTCATGGAACTGGTGCGCTCACTAGTAACCCAGACCAAGCAAATTCGCGGCACGACCCTGTCGTTTAATACTGCCCTAATGGATGCTGAGCGTGAAATTAGCCGCCTAAAGAACCAGCTAGAAAAAAGCCAACAAGCTGCACTTTATGACGCATTGACCGGATTATGTAACAGGCGATACTTTGATGAAGAGCTGGCTATTCAAGCCATGCGCCCGAACATGTGTTTAATTTTAGCTGACTTAGACAATTTTAAAGTGATTAACGATACCCATGGGCACGTGATGGGCGATCTAGTATTAAAAGCCAGCGCTAAAAAGCTCCAAGCGGCTTGTCGTAATGGCGCACAAGCATTTCGCTTTGGTGGAGAAGAATTCGCTATTATCGTGCCTAATTGTAAATTTGATATGGCCAGACAAATAGCCGAAACGATGCGCCGCTCGATTGAAAAAATCGGCGTAAGAGACAAACGTAGCTCTCAAGTGCTTGAAGGTATCAGTGCCTCTTTTGGAGTCGTTGAGATTCAAAAAGACATGAATCCTCTCGCCCTTATTGAAGCGGCGGATAAACAATTATACGAAGCGAAATCCCTTGGACGAAATCGAGTAATGCCGATGTCTACACGTTAAAGATTATTTGTTGTTTAACGAAAGAGTGAAAAACAGCAAGATATCTAAGTTGATCGTAAAGGCACTTAACATCACAGTGCAACTTGCCTATAAAATAAACAAAACAGCGCTTTATTCAGCATGTGAAACCATGTAAAGTCCGCGACTTCTTTTAAATGTTCGCATTAAATACATACAAAAAGTGTGAATATTTAGATTTAGCTAAAAGAAAATCAATATCCCGCGGAAATATCTTGTATAATCACGCGCAATTTTTACTCAGACTGAAGTTGAAGCAATGACAGACTTATCACATTACAGAAACATCGGTATTTTCGCCCACGTTGATGCGGGTAAAACTACCACAACAGAACGAATTTTGAAGCTTACCGGTAAGATCCACAAAACCGGTGAAGTACATGATGGTGAATCTACCACTGACTTTATGGAACAAGAAGCTGAGCGCGGTATTACTATCCAATCAGCAGCTGTAAGTTGTTTCTGGAAAGAACACCGTTTTAACGTTATCGACACCCCTGGGCACGTTGACTTCACTGTAGAGGTTTACCGTTCACTTAAAGTACTTGATGGCGGTATCGGCGTATTCTGTGGTTCTGGTGGTGTTGAACCACAATCAGAAACTAACTGGCGCTATGCGAACGAATCAGAAGTAGCTCGTGTTATTTTCATCAACAAATTAGACCGCATGGGTGCTGATTTCTACCGCGTTTGTGGTCAAATCAAGAAAGTCTTAGCGGCGCATCCTTTAGTGATGACGTTACCAATTGGTATCGAAGATGATTTCGTTGGTGTTGTAGACGTACTTACTCGTAAAGCTTACGTTTGGGATGACACTGGTCTTCCTGAAAACTTTGAAGTCACTGATGTTCCTGCGGACATGGTAGACAAAGTTGAAGAATACCGTGAAATGATGGTTGAAACTGCTTTAGAGCAAGACGACGATTTATTAATGGCTTATATGGAAGGTGAAGAGCCTTCTCTAGAAGAAATTAAACGTTGTATTCGTAAAGGTACGATCAATCTTTCTTTCTTCCCAACATTCTGTGGCTCAGCCTTTAAAAACAAAGGCGTACAAAACGTACTTGACGCCGTTGTTGATTACTTGCCTTGCCCAACAGAAGTTGATCCTCAGCCATTGACGGATGAAGAAGGTAATGCAATCGGTGAGTATGCTAAAGTATCTGTAGATGAGCCTTTACGCGCGTTAGCCTTTAAAATTATGGATGACCGTTTTGGTGCCCTTACCTTTATACGTATTTACTCAGGTAAATTGAACAAAGGCGACACCATTCTTAACTCCTTTACAGGTAAAACTGAGCGTATTGGTCGCATGGTTGAGATGCAAGCTGATGAGCGTCTAGAAATCAGTTCTGCACATGCTGGTGATATTATCGCTATCGTGGGCATGAAAAACGTACAAACAGGTCACACTTTATGTGATCCGAAGCACCCTTGTACGTTAGAAGCCATGGTATTCCCAGAACCTGTAATCTCAATTTCGGTAACACCGAAAGACAAAGGCGGTTCTGAGAAAATGGGTATTGCTATCGGTAAGATGGTAGCTGAAGATCCTACTTTCCGTGTTGAAACTGACATAGATTCTGGTGAAACTATTCTTCGTGGAATGGGTGAGCTTCACTTAGACATCAAAGTTGACATCCTTAAGCGTACTTATGGTGTTGATTTGATTGTTGGCGAGCCTCAAGTTGCTTACCGCGAGACCATCACACAATCTGTTGAAGACTCGTATACCCATAAGAAACAGTCTGGTGGTTCAGGTCAATACGGTAAAATTGATTACACAATCAAACCTGGCGAAGCAAATTCTGGCTTCACATTTAACTCTAAAGTTGTTGGCGGAAACGTTCCTAAAGAATTCTTCCCAGCCATCGAAAAAGGCTTTAAGAGCATGATGGGTAAAGGCGTATTAGCTGGATTCCCTGTGCTTGACGTTGAAGTTGAATTGCTTGACGGTGGCTTCCACGCAGTGGATTCATCAGCAATCGCGTTCGAAATCGCGGCGAAAGGTGCGTTCCGTCAGTCGATCCCTAAAGCGGGTCCTCAGTTGATTGAACCTATCATGAACGTTGATGTGTTCACGCCTGACGATCACGTTGGTGATGTTATCGGTGACTTAAACCGTCGTCGTGGCATGATCAAAGATCAAGAAGCTGGTGTAACAGGTGTACGTATTAAGTCTGACGTACCTTTGGCTGAAATGTTTGGCTACATTGGTTCACTACGTACTATGACATCAGGTCGTGGTCAGTTCTCTATGGAGTTCTCACACTACTCACCGTGTCCTAATAACGTAGCTGAAAAAGTAATTGCAGAAACTAAAGAGCGTAACGCTAAGAAGTAATCGCTAATTACAGCTAGTGTTAAAAGCCCCGCTTGTATATGCAAGCGGGGTTTTTTTGTATCTGTGAATTGTTAATTTCGTGTACCAAATTTGCATAATGAACTATTTTAGGGCAACTTTTATACTTGGATCAGTTTATTGCAGACGCCCTAAAATGCGTCCCAAAACTTAGGCAAGGATTACATGATGAAACACATCTACATATTGCTAATCAGTATATTTAGCTTCTGCGTTTTAGCCGCACCGTCTCATATAAAAAATGTTCAAGGCTATACTTTCGACGAAGTAGGGGAACTTATAGAATTTACAGATTTGATATTTGATAGTGGCAAAGTATTAGCTATTGGCAGTCGTAATCTAGCTAATCAGTACCCTGACGCACAAGTTATTGATGGAAAGCAGCACATACTTCTTCCTGGTATTATCGATGCTCACGGACATATCCTAGGACTAGGAGAAACCTTATTAGCGGTGGATGTTAGAGATATTGCCAGCGCGAAAGCATCAGCTGAAAAAGTCCGTGATTATGCACAACAAAATCCCGACCTTGACTGGGTTTTAGGTGGTGGATGGAATCAAGTACTTTGGCCTGGACAGCAATTTCCTACTGCTGCGATGCTCGATGAGTATATTCAAGACCGTCCCGTATGGATATCAAGAGTAGATGGTCATGCCGGCTGGGCAAATAGTAAAGCCTTACAGATAGCAGGCATAACTAAGGATTCATTGGACCCGCCAGGTGGGCAAATTATGCGTGACAATAATGGTGTTCCTACCGGCATTTTAATTGATAACGCTATGACCATGCTTTGGGAAAAGGTACCCCAAGACACGGAAAAATCATTAAAACGCAAACTTGATGCGGCAAGCGAGTATCTACTTTCACTTGGTGTGACAAGCGTTCATGACGCAGGTATCGGTTATGATACTTATCAATACTATATTAAACGCAGCCAAGAAATGGGCCTACGCATGCGTATTTACGCCATGATTGCCGCCACAGATCCCAAGCTAGCTGAAATGCTCGCCAAAGGTCCTGTTTACGACCAATACGATTATTTAGCCATTCGCAGTGTTAAAGTGTACGGCGACGGTGCGTTGGGCAGTCGCGGAGCGGCAATGCTCGCCCCATACGCTGATGATAAGGACAATAAAGGGCTTCTTTTAACACCATTAAAGCAACTCAAGCCACTTTTTGATCTCATTATTGGTAAAGGTTTTCAGCTTAACATCCATGAAATTGGCGATCGTGGGAATAGATTAGCACTTGATCAGTTTGAAGATACCTTTTCACGCATTGAAGGCCAGCACTTACGCAACCGTATAGAGCATGCACAGGTGATAGAAGTATCTGACATACCTAGATTCAAATCATTAGAGATCATTCCGTCAATGCAGCCTACCCACGCAACAAGCGATATGAATATGGCGCAAGAACGTATCGGCAAAATACGATTAGAAGGTGCGTACGCATGGCAAACATTTGAGAAGCAAGGCTCTATGGTGACTTTTGGTTCAGATTTTCCCGTTGAATTAGCTAACCCCTTTTTCGGTCTACATGCAGCGGTCACTCGCCAGAACAGAGAAAATCAGCCCGACGAAGGTTGGATAAAAGGTGAAGCGGTCAGTGTAGAGCAAGCCTTCAAAGCCTTTACCCTAAATGCCGCCTATGCTGCTCATCAAGAGAAAATATTGGGCTCGTTAACACCCGGAAAATGGGCCGACTTTATTTTGCTCGACCAAGATATATTTGCCATTCCCCCACAGGAAATATGGAAAACAAAGGTGCTTGAAACTTGGGTTGGAGGCGTAAAAGCCTTCGACAGTAAGAATCATTAATGCCGATATAAATAGAGAAATTAAGCCTAAGTAGCCCCGAACATTTTGTTCGAGGCTACTATAACAAATGGCTTACTGATCGTTATAGAGAGTAGTTATCCATTTTTCTTCAGTAATAAAATTCCACGCCCAATCCTGCCATTTATCATCTAAACCCTGTTCAATAAGGGTGGACAGGCTGACTCCGGCAGATTTTTTATCCGCTACAAATTTTGCGGTCTGCTGCATCATATTCAAAGCAGCTTGATAATCTTGCTTAGTGGCTAAGTCACCATGCCCAGGAATGATTTTAGTTTCATCATCAAGCATACCAATCAGCTTAGTTGCATTCGCAATATAACCTTTAACGGTTCCGCCGCCTGCTAAATCAATATACGGAAAGCGTCCCTGAAAGAACAAGTCGCCCGCATGTAACACATTGGCTTTTTCAAACCACACTACACTGTCGCTATCAGTGTGACCTGCAGGTAAATACATCACGCGTATCGTGTCGTCATTAAAGTGGAAAGTCAGACCTTGCTCGTACGTTACAACGGGTAGCGCTGCGTGCACATGATCGCTGCTGGCTTCTAAGCGCTTACGCACATTGTCGTGTGCAAATATGGTGCTGTCATGTACCTCTTTAAAGTAGGCGTTCGAACCAGTATGATCACCATGATAATGCGTATTGATAACATATTTCATAGGCTGCTTGGCAATTTCGCCAATTGCAGAAGATATTTTTTCCGCTAAAGGAGCGAACTGATCATCAATAATTAATATACCTTCCTCACCCGCTGACACACCTATATTACCGCCAGCCCCTGTCAACATATAAACAGACCCACTAAGTGCTTGCGTTGCTATTTTTACATCAGCGTATTTATCATCAGCGGCAGTCGTAGCAGCTGATGCCAGTGCTGTAAAAGCGATACAAGTTAAACCAATCGTTTTCATCATCAAATTTGTCATCATGTTTCCTATTATTATAAGTAATATCTAAGTGAACGAAGCCACGGTCATTTCAGTTCACTTAATTCGAGCCTTTAACTGAAATTAACACTTAGTCAGTTATAGGTGCAAATCGCGGGATTGACTCGCCGTCTACTTCAACAAATTCTACAAACATCGATAAAGGGCGAACCCATAAACCACCTTCACCGTACATAGGGCGATAGACCACAAGCTCCGACTCATCTTCTGAATGTCTTGCCACACCGATAACTTCATAATCGTTGCCTTTGTAATGGCGATATTTACCAATTTGAATACTCATAAATAACCTTATATATACCGTAATTAATGGAGTATACCTTGTCGTATGGTCGGAGGTAATCCTCAGTAGAGGATCCTTTACGCACTAGTCAGTGTGGGAAGATGAGGGATGATGTTCAAATTCAAAAACAAGCTGTTGCACATCAATTTTTTCTGGTAATCCAACCGACAAGCCCACAAGACGAATTCCACGCGTCTCCCTTCGACTCAACGCTTCTTGGAGTAAGGTTTTATAATACTCCTTGTCCAGAGTGCTGTGTCTATGCTCAACCGTCGTTTGCTGAAAGTCATTAAATTTTAATTTGACACCCTGACTTTGAATTTCACGCTTTGGGCTGGCTTTTTCCAATCGTTCAAGCAACAGGGGATACAAGCTATCAAGCATCGCCAAGCAGGCTTCGTCTGTAGTGATATCTTGGGCTAAGGTGCGCTCTACTCCAACTGACTTACGTTTACGGCTAACCGTTAACTCACGGTCATCTATGCCATGACTTCGATCCCATATAATAGGACCGAATTTACCAAATGATTTTACAAACGATTCAAAGGGATACTCGCGGACGTCTTGGCAGGTAAACAACCCCATATTGTTGAGCTTGTGTAAAGTAACCTTGCCTACCCCAGGAATTTTACCTAGCGGTAATTGTTTAACGAATGCATCTTGAGTATCAGGTGTGATAACACATATTCCGTCAGGCTTATTTTCATCGCTGGCGATTTTAGCCACAAATTTACAAGGCGCGACCCCCGCTGAAGCGGTCAGTTGGGTTTCTTCAAATATAGCGCGCCTTATATCTTGGGCAATTAAGGTGGCGCTGCCGGAAAACAAATCGCTGTCGGTCACATCCAAATATGCTTCATCTAAAGACAGGGGTTCGATTTTATCGGTATAACGCAGGAATATTTTACGTATTTGCTGTGATATTTCACTGTAAAGGGACATGCGACCAGGCACTAATATTAAATCAGGGCAAAGCTTACGGGCATAAGCCGTAGCCATTGCAGATCTAACACCGTATTTTCGGGCAAGATAATTACAAGTTGATATAACTCCGCGGCGATCGGCGCTGCCACCTATCGCTAAGGGGACTGCGCGATATTGGGGATTATCACGCATTTCGACTGCTGCATAGTAACAGTCCATATCGATGTGTATGATCTTACGCATCTTGCAAACAACTGTATTTAAAAACAGTTATTTTGCGTTATTATCCGCCAGAGTCAATGTAAATCTCACTGGCGGTCATGCTAACGCCTATTTCTTTATAGGATTTGGTTCTGTTTCCATTCGTTCAGCTTCGTTTGGCGCGCTTCTTCGCGTTCTAAACGCGCTTTTTTGCGATCACAGGGTTCTGGGCAATCACAGGCTTTATCAATGCCTAACGAACCTAAACCGCCACAACTACCCGCAATTGCTTTTCGTTGCACCAAATAGCCTAACGACATGGCTACCGCCACGACTAAGAAACACACAAATGCTAAAATAAAAGTACTCAAAATATCACCTCGCAATCGGTTATTGTCGGTTAATGATCATTCGCGATTAATGAATGGCTCGAATTTCGGCGTAGTATACTCTTTAAACTCACCGTTTTCTCGAGTGATCATCAATACCGCTAAATCATTGTGTAACGCTACATTAAGGGCTTCATCTTTACCCATAATAATCAAGGCAGTGGCTAAACCATCAGCGGTCATGGACGACGGATGCACCACAGTTACTGCCACTAAGTTGTGGGTGATTGGCGCGCCAGTACGCGGATCAATCAAATGTGAGTAACGCACCCCGTCTTCTTCGAAGTAGTTGCGGTAGTCCCCAGATGTCGCCACCGCGTTGGTACCAATAGAAATAATGTCTTGTATTGCACGCTCCATTGATACCGGCTTTTCAACGGCAATGCGCCATTCTCTTCCACCGGCTTTATGACCAGCAACACGCATCTCACCACCGATTTCTACTAAGTAGTCGTGTAACCCATATTCTTCTAGTAGGTCAGCAACAACGTCAACACCATACCCCTTAGCGATAGTAGACAAGTCGACATACAAATCACTTTCAGTTTTTTTTGCCGCATTATCCAATAAATGTAATTTATCTAATCCCGTACGTGCTTTAACTTGAGCCACCACTTGATCAGAAGGTCGTTTGTCAGGTTTGGCATCGGGACCAAAACCCCAAAGATTAACCAGAGGCCCTACGGTCACGTCTAATACACCATGACTTAACTCGCCTAAACGCTTAGCTTCGCGCATTACCATTAGGGTTTCTGGTGACAAAGGAAAAGACGCTTCGCTGTTCCATTGATTAAAGCGTGATAGCTCTGAATCAGGATCATAGGTAGACATCAATTCATTTACTCTAACTAACGCTGCATCGATATTATCGTGCAATTGTTGCTCGTCGACTTTCCCGGTATTAACAAATTTAACGTTGTAAGTTGTGCCCATGGTATGGCCGGTCAAATGGGTCTCTACAGGTGCCTGACTGCAGCTACAAAGCAACAACAAAAAGGCAATTACACCGATGAATCTTGCCATGTACCCTTCACTCATTTTCATAGAATTACCTAAATTAAAAAAGGGACCGAAGTCCCTTATTTATATGCTGTATTAACTCGGTTTAGATAGTTATCTAATACACCTTAATTAACCACCGAAGTCATCAAGCATGATGTTTTCATCTTCCACACCTAGGTCTTTCAGCATGCTGATAACAGCTGCGTTCATCATAGGCGGACCACACATATAGAACTCACAATCTTCTGGAGCCGGGTGATCTTTCAAGTAGTTTTTCAACAATACTTGGTGAATGAAACCTGTCATACCTTCCCAGTTATCTTCTGGTTGGGGGTCAGACAAAGCCACATGCCACTTAAAGTTCTCGTTCTCTTCTTGCAACATATCGAAATCTTCTACATAGAACATCTCGCGTAAAGAACGGGCGCCGTACCAGAAAGAAATTTTACGATCTGTTTTAAGACGACGAAGTTGGTCGAAGATATGAGAACGCATTGGCGCCATACCTGCACCACCGCCGATAAATACCATTTCAGCATCAGTCTTCTTAGCAAAGAACTCACCAAATGGACCAGAAATAGTCGCTTTATCGCCTTCTTTCAAACTCCAAATATATGAAGACATTTTACCTGCAGGTAAAGACAAGTTGTTCGGCGGCGGTGAAGCCACACGCACGTTCAACATGATAATGCCTTCTTCTTCCGGGTAGTTAGCCATGGAATACGCACGAATTGTTTCTTCGTCCACTTTAGACTCAATATTAAAGAAGCCGAAACGTTCCCAATCACCGCGATATTCTTCAGGAACATCGAAGTCTTTATACTTAACATGGTGAGCTGGTGCTTCAATTTGAATATAACCACCGGCACGGAAAGGCACACTTTCACCATTGGGAATTTGAAGCTTAAGCTCTTTAATGAAGGTCGCTTTGTTATCGTTAGAAATAACTTCGCAATCCCACTTTTTGATCCCAAAAATTTCTTCAGGAAGCTCAATATCCATGTCTTGTTTAATAGAAACCTGACAAGACAGACGACAACCTTCTTTCGCTTCACGCTTACTGATGTGATCAAGTTCTGTAGGTAAAATTTCGCCACCGCCTGATTTAATATCCACGCGACACTGACCACATGAACCACCACCACATGCTGATGATACAAAAATACCTGAATTTGCTAAGGCACCTAATAACTTATCACCAGGTTGAGCGGTAATCGCTTTATCTGGGTCACCATTAATAGAAATGGTCACTTCGCCTTCTGGCACTAACTTTGATTTGGCAAACATAATGATCAAAACCAAAGCTAGAACGATGGCAATAAACATTCCTACGCCAAGATAAATGTCTAACATCTAAATACTCCTATTCGGTTTCGATTAAATTGATACGCCGGAAAATGACTGGAAACCCAATGCCATTAATCCTGCAATCATAAATACGGAACCTAAACCACGCACGCCTTCTGGCATATCTGCATACTTAAGTTTCTCACGCACTGCCGCAAGCAATGTGATCGCCAATGCCCAACCTGCACCACTACCAGCACCGTAGAAAATACTTTCGGTGAAGGTGTAGTCACGTTGAATGGCAAATGCAACACCACCAAAAATCGCACAGTTAACAGTGATCAAAGGTAAGAATATACCGAGCGCATTGTAAAGCGCAGGGAAGTACTTATCTAAAGTCATTTCCAAAATTTGAACCAACGCCGCGATAACACCGATAAAGGTCAAAAAGCTCAAGAAGCTTAAGTCAGTATCAGGGAAACCCGCCCAAGCCAATGCACCAGGTGCAAGAATATTAGCGTAAACCAACTGGTTTACCGGAACCGAGATAGTCAATACCACGATAACCGCAACGCCTAGACCCATAGCCGTTTTCACTTTTTTAGATACGGCCAAAAACGTACACATCCCTAAGAAGTAGAACAACGCCATGTTCTCTAGGAAGATAGAACGGATAAATAAACTAATATAATGTTCCACGAAATTACTCCTTAGGCTCTACTTGTTCAGGTTTAATCGTTCTAATGAACCAAATTAAACCACCGATTAAGAAGAACGAGCTGAATGGCAAAATAAGCAAGCCATTACCTTGATACCAACCGCCGTTTTGTATAAGAGGTAGAATTTCGAAACCCAGAATAGTACCGAAACCAAATAACTCTTTAATTGTACCAATAACAATCAATACAAAAGAATAACCTAAGCCATTACCAATCCCGTCAAGGAAACTAATAAAAGGCGGGCTCTTCATAGCGAAGGCTTCTGCACGACCCATTACGATACAGTTGGTAATAATTAAACCAACAAATACCGAGAGCTGCTTAGATATCTCGTAAGAATATGCCTTAAGGATTTGATCCACTACGATTACCAGAGACGCAATAATCGTCATCTGTACGATAATACGTACCGAAGACGGTATTTGTGAACGGATCATAGAGATAAATAAGTTAGAAAATGCCGTTACCGCGGTAAGAGCGAGTGACATTACTAATGCCGTTTCTAACTTAGTGGTTACTGCTAATGCTGAACATACGCCCAGGATTTGTAGTGCAATTGGGTTATTGTCTAGGATTGGCCCAAACAATACCTTTTTCATTTCTTTAGTATCAGCCATTATCTAGTCTCTCACGATTTCCATGGTTGGTTTTTAAGGTAAGGGCCGAAGCCATTCTCACCCAGCCAATAATCAAGTGTATTTTGCACGCCATTACTGGTTAGCGTAGCACCAGATAAAGCGTCAACTTCGTAAGGGTCATTTGCATCAGCCCCCTTAGTTACGTCGATAGCCACTTCACCATCTTTATACAATTTCTTACCGTCCCACTTCGCTTTCCATTCAGGGTTCTGAACTTCACCGCCAAGACCCGGAGTTTCTTTTTGATCGTAATAAACCAGCTCACGTACAGTGTTGCCGTCAGAGTCCACTGCAAGCATGGCGTACATCAGGTTCCATAAACCACTGCCATTAATAGGCAGCACGATACGGGTAACTTCACCAGCAGGATTCTTAACTAAGTATACGCTTGCCACATTAGGTCGGCGTAAAATGCCCGCTGTATCAGGTACCGGTTTAATACTTTTATCTGGGTCGCGTGCCGCTTTATACATATCGTAATCAGCATCTTTTTCGACATATTGACCCGTTGCCAAGTCTACGAATTTTTGCTCGACACGCTCTGCATAGGTAGCAGCAATCTGATCTTTGCTTTGGCCAGGCTCAAGCAAACCTGCTGATTCTAAAATATTAGTTTGCTTATCTAGTTTAGCGTTTGCTTCTTGCAGTGAACGAAGGCCAACGGCCGCCGTAGATACAATAACTGAGCAAACTAAACATACGGCGATAACAACGCCGACCGTTTTGCCTAATGTTTCTTTTTTAGCCGACACGTGCCATCCTCCGTTTAATATTGCTTTGAGCGACGAAATAATCGAACAATGGAGCCCATAAGTTCGCGAACAAGATTGCTAACATCATGCCTTCAGGGAAAGCAGGGTTAAGCACACGAATCAACACACACATCAAACCGATTAAGAAGCCATAGGCCCATTTAGCGGTATTGGTGAATGACGCTGATACAGGGTCTGTCGCCATAAAGAACATACCAAAGGCAAATCCACCGGTAACCACGTGCCAGTACCACGGCATAGCAAACATTGCGTTAGTGTCGCTGCCAATGACGTTAAGCAAGGTACTAAATACCGCGCCGCCCAACAAAACACCCAACACGATGCGCCAGGAGGCGATACGCATATAAATAATGAATAACCCACCAAGTAAGATAGCTAAAGTCGAAACTTCACCTACAGAACCTTGAATGTTACCGAAGAAGGCGTCCCACCAATCAGCATTCAAACTCCAGTCAGACACGTTACCGGCTGCGGCTTGGCTTAACCAAGTTGCGCCAGAGAAACCATCCGCTGCAGTCCAGATTGCATCACCTGAAATTTGTGCAGGATAAGCGAAATACAAAAATGCACGACCAGAAAGAGCTGGGTTTAAGAAGTTACGTCCAGTGCCACCAAATACTTCTTTAGCAATTACCACACCGAAGGTAATACCTAATGCTACTTGCCATAAAGGAATAGTGGCAGGTAGCGTCAATGCGAACAGCACAGAGGTAACGAAGAAACCTTCGTTAATTTCATGCTTACGTACTGAAGCGAAGAGCACTTCCCAGAAACCGCCGACAATGAAGGTTACTGCGTAGATAGGTAAGAAGAAGCATGCCCCGTACAGGAACATGGCTAAACCACCCGTAGACTCAAGACCAATTTGACCGCCCAACGCTGTAAATAGTGCAGCTTGCCACGTATCAGGCATTGTAGCGCCAGCGTTAAGAATAACGCTATGAGCTTGCTGACCTATGTTGTACATACCGTAGAACATAGCAGGGAAAGTCGCAGCCCAAACAAAAATCATAATACGTTTTAGATCAATACTGTCACGTACGTGAGTACCGGCTTTATTAACTTTACCTGGGGTATAAAAAATAGTCGCAGCAGCTTCGTAAAGCGCATACCATTTTTCGTATTTACCACCCGCTTCAAAGTTAGGTTCAATTTTCTCTAAATATGCTTTTAAACCCATGAGTTAACCCTCTTTCTCAATCTTGTCTAGACTCTCGCGCAAGATCGGCCCGTAGTTATATTTACCTGGGCAAACATAGGTACAAAGCGCTAAATCTTCTTCGTCTAACTCCAAACAACCCAATGTTTGAGCGCCATCAGTGTCACCAGAAATCAAATCACGCAACAATAAAGTTGGTAAAATGTCTAACGGCATAACCCGCTCATAGTTGCCAATTGGCACCATAGAACGGTCTGAGCCATTAGTCGTTGTGGTCATATTGAATAATTTCTTGGGACTGAAATGCGCTAAGTAAGCTCGTGTAACTGAATGCTGATTAGCACCAGGCTTAATCCAGCCTAGAAATTCTTTTTCGCGACCTTCGTTAATAAGCGAAACTTGCACATGGTAACGACCAATATAGCCGTGAACGCCATGGGCATTATTCCCTTGTAAAACCGAACCCGAAATAGCACGTACTTCGCCTTCTGTGGTTTCACCCGAGATAAGTTCACTGACACTTGCACCGAGTACCGTTTTGATTAAGCGAGGTTTTTTAGCCGCTGGACCCGCTAATGACACAACACGTTCACTGTTAAGCGTACCCGAAATGAATAAAGCACCGATAGCAGCCACATCTTGATAGCCAACATGCCAAACTTTTTTGCCCACACCTACCGTATCCAAATGATGGATATGTGTGCCGACCAAACCTGCTGGATGAGGCCCAGAAAATTCGTTCACATCAACTTTTACGTCACCCACTGGAATATCAGCACCAGGTACTTTGCTCACGAAGACCTTACCTTCAGTCAAACACGAAATAACGCGTAAACCGTTGATAAAGTCAGCACTGCGCTGAGCAATAATAACCGAGGGGTCACCCGCAAGTGGACTTGTATCCATTGCGCTGACGAAAATTGAATGGGGTTTGCTATCCAATGCAGGTATTTTGCTATACGGGCGTGTGCGAAGGGCGGTCCATAATCCAGATTCAACTAGATTATTTTGCACTTTATCAGCCGCGATGGATGACAGTTCAGATTCGGCATACTTGTCGAAAACTACCGCATCATCGCCTTCCACTTGGATAACCACTGATTGCAAAACACGTTTTGCACCACGGTTAACTTCGATGACAGTACCAGAAGCAGGGGCGGTAAACTTCACACCTAGATTCTTTTTGTCTTCGAACAGCATCTGGCCTTTTTGCACTTTATCACCAACCTGCACATGCATAGTTGGACGCATACCAATATATTCTTCACCTAACACAGCAACCTTAGTAATCACTGGACCATCGTGAATTTTTTGTTCTGGCGCTCCCGTAATCGGAAGATCTAACCCTTTCTTGATTTTAATCATACGCAATAGCACTACTCTAAAGTCAATACACATCACGGTTAGCCTTTCAGCTACATGCCATCAATCGCGGTGACTTGCTGACAAAAAACCTATTCGTGATGAGTATTATGGATGTTATTTTGTAAATGTAATTGCCTAACGACTCTCTTGAGCATCTCACTCTGGAAGCGTAGCTAGACCCGATATTTTATTATTATTGATAGAAAAAATTAAATAGTGATGAAATTTTCACTTCATCTAACTCCGGAATTTTAACATTATCCGAAGCGGTTCTGCCATGGCAAATGTGCTTAAGCACTATTTTTTTAGTGTATTTTATCGTCATTATCCGCATCTTGTCTCTAGACCTAGAAAAAACAACAATTTATTAACATTCATTGCCTCACTGCATGCGAATAGCTCGTATTTACATTATATAGGATGATAGAAAAAAACCGCCAATATCGGCGGTTTTGTATCGTTAGAAAATATGAAAGGTGATCATTCCCAATCTGCTAACGTATTTTGCTCCGCTTCGTAATCTACACCTTCAATATCGAAACCAAAGAGTTTCAAAAACTCATGATGATAACCGGCATAGTCACTTAACTCATGAAAATTCTCTTGAGTAACCTGGTCCCACAAGGTCTTAATTTTTGCCTGA
>TARA_R110000765_G_scaffold111055_10_pt1 | contig 20538 bp, 19 predicted proteins | sample TARA_R110000765 | Tara Oceans TARA_R110000765 (sample SAMEA4398168) | marine metagenome | biome: Polar Biome; feature: [MES] marine water layer (ENVO:01000295) within the mesopelagic zone...; material: water (ENVO:00002006), including particulate matter (ENVO:01000060) such... | reverse complement strand
AATCATAGCTATAAAGGCATTAATAAATGGCAAAATAAGCTTGGGACCTATTTCAAATGTACAAAATTATAGTTGTCGTAATACCTAGTATAGATTAAATGACCAAAAAATCCGATTAACCTTGATTTTTATATTTTGCGATAGCTTCTTTAATTTTCTCAATTCTGTTTTCAGGGTCAGGATGGGTACTTTGAAATTCTGGAGTACGATTAGGCCCACCAGCTGCTTTTAATATTTCCATAACCGTAATCATTTCATTAGGGTCATACCCAGATTGAATCATAAAAAGAACGCCCAGTTCATCACTTTCTAATTCATCACCACGACCATTTTTAAGCAAGGTATTCTGGCCAATACTACCAACAATGCTACCCATATCTCCAGCACCCACGGTAGCGCCCATTGTGGCTGTTTGCCAAGTTTGACTATCTGCAATACGTTCTGCAGAGTGTCTACCTATAACATGCCCTATTTCATGCCCTAAAACACCTGCTAATTGAGCTTCGGTCAATTGTGAGAATAATGCATAGGTAATAAAACATTGTCCGCCTGGTAATGCAAAGGCATTTATTGTTTGATCGTCTGCAAGTAAATGAAAATCATATTTATAAGGAGTTTCTCTTGCAATACTGTTTTGCACCAACTTATTACCTACCGATTCTACAAACGATTGTAGTCTTTGGTCAGGGTAAAGTCCGCCATGTTGTTGGGCCATTTCTGGTGCGGTTTGCAAACCAATAGCAATTTCTTGGTCTGAAGTCATAGTGATATGTTGGGAGCGACCAGTATATGGGTTTTCTTCGGTATTGCTGCATTTTTGAATAAATGCAAAAGCTACAATTGCCAAACCAATGAATATTCTAATTTTCCAACTTCCTCTTCTCATGTTAATGTATTATAGTACAGGAATCTAAGGTACAAAAAGCTTATAATAGGTTTCTGTTTATATCTAAAACATTATTTTGGATATAAGACCTTAAAAAGCCCATGGTAAAATTCTCTGCACCGTAGTAATCTTCACGAAGTAAGAGCGAGGCAATATTTTTACCTCTAAACTGCTCTAACATAGGTATTGAAATTGGAGCATAGCTATAGTGCCAAGGCTCATATTTAAATCCTCTTCTTTTAGGGTCATCGGTATACACTAAATAAAAACCGTAGGTTTCAGAATGTTCATCCATCCATTTTTTAAAATCAACAAATGGTCCTTCATTTTCATATTTGTGAGGTACTAAAACATCACCTTCAACTTTTCTATACCCATCAATAACATCAATATCTGTACCCCAGTGGTGTCTACTTGTTCCAGGTATGGTAGAATATTCAATGATTTTGTCGATAGCATCAAGCGGATTCATTCCGTCATCTTCAGTATACGTTATAAATTTACGCTCAAAAATTGCCTTTTGACGCTCATAATCTCTATAGCTAGAAACAATTTTAAGATCTATACCATCGCTATATGCTGCCTTTTTCATTTCTAAGAAGGCATCGTGTGCTTCTTTTCTTAGGTTAATACCTTTCCCGAACAATTCAATATCCTCTTTGCCCATGAGTTCAGAAATAGAATATTCATAGTCTTGTTGTAAAAAGATTGAAGGGGCAAGGCCAACTACTAAGGCTACTGTACTACTTTTTTGGATAAAATGTCTTCGCTTCATGTGTTAAAAATAAGATTTTAAGCTATGACCTTTCCTATTTAAACGCTAAAAAAGTCATTGCACTTTAATATTCAACTATCGAGCCAAATATAAAAAGCCTTGGTAATTTAAATCTTCTTCAGGTATATTTATGGTGTAAAAATAAACACCAATAGGTAACCCTTTTTCGGCGCCGAAAGGGATATTATTTAAATTTGAAAACCCTTTAAATTCGTCTGTGTAGTTAGCCATTTCAAAAACCTTAATACCATAACGGTCATAGATTTGAACAAAATTACTATCGAAATTCTGTAGTTCTTCTACAAAGAAAGAATCATTTACACCATCTCCATTTACCGAAACAAAGAAATTATCGAGGAAAATAACATCTTTTGATAAAGGTTCATAAGGCGCTTTTGATACCCCAAGGGTTATAATTTCGTAGTCATCAGGTATGAATGAGGCTGAGGTTATAAATCCTTCATTCAAAGAGCCTACTGGTGTGCCACCAACAAGATTTGTCCATCGTTCAGAATTTTTATTCCATCCTACAGGTATAATCAGGGTAACATCATCGGTTAGTCCTGCCATTGCGCTTCGTTGGTTCCAACTTAGGGTAATTTTTGAAGGAATCGTACCTTCTAATCGCCAAAACTCATTGGTACTAACACTTTCAACATCTAAATCTGTTTCAAAGGTGTCGTAAGAATTTGTAAATGAAATTGGGTTATTGGCATTTTCATAGAAATAAGCACTTTTCGCGAATAGGTTGGTGCTTTCAGAGTTAATAATTAAGGGTCTTAAAAATTGACTATCTCCAATAGGAAAGGCAAAATCTTGCTGATTGGTAATTGCTGCATACCCTTCTATTTTAGAAAAATCATTTTCACCTGTGTAGAACGAATTATCTAAAAAAGTATAAAAAATTGAAGGTTGGGTTAGGGGTGTACGTATGTTACCCAATATGAAATTGGTATTGTTGCTATTATCGATGCCTAACTCTAATTGTAAATCATTTTCTAATGCAATTTCCAAATCATAAAATTGAGGGGTTAATGTACCAGAAACCGTTAATAATTGTGAGCCATAAAAACCTGCTAAACCAAGGTTGTTGTCTAATGGAGATTCATTGATGAGATTGGTATGAAAACCAATAGTGCCACCCTCATGTATACGCAGGTTGCCGTTGTTGTATAGGGCAGTTTGGGCAGATGTTATTGCCGCTAAGAGAATGAAAGGAAGTGAAAGTTGCTTTTTCATTATTCTTTCGTCTTTTCTAACACTAGTTTCTTGATTTCCTCCATTTGGGCTTTAAGTGCTTCTACTTCAGTAGCCATGTTTTTGTTGGAGGACTCCAACTCCTTTATTTTCTTTTCTTGCTCTATGGTGTGAAGGAAAAGCTCTTCTATTTTTTCAAGGTTAGTTAACGTAGTTCTATTGATGATGATACCACCTTGTTCTTCAATATCAAGATAAGAAGGGACATTTGGTAAATGATGATTTAACTTTATAAAATTTTCCACTTCTAACAAACTTGGCATATCATATTCAGGTTTCAAAAAGCTATTACCTAAAAAATATTTTTGGAAGACATAGTCTGGAACTGTTGTGACAATACCATTAACTAAAACATCTCCGTCGAATCTTGAATTCCCAACTACATGTAGTTTTGTATTGGCTGCTATGGCATTAGTTCCTATACCAACATTTTGCCCCGCATCAATTCTCATAGCCTCTTGAGAATCAGTTGAAAATGCTAATTGACTCACGCCTGCTCGATACATTCCCATGGTGGTTTCAGTATAAAAACCATAGCTTGGATTTCCAGCAGAACCGATGTTTCCAGCAAAACCATTTCGAGCTCTAATTTGCCCATCAACATCTAATTTGCTTTGAGGAGAAATATTGCCAATCGCTAATCTGTTTTGAACATTATCCCAATTTAATTGAGTATTGTTTTCTGTTGGAGCCCCGGTGATTCCATCTGCAAAGAATATGGAGCCAGTGTTACCAGTAATACCACCATTAGTAACCCATGCATATGTACCTGCGCCATCCGTTGAAAGGACCTGTCCGTTGTTCCCACCAGTTGGGAGTTCAATTTCGTTTGTTGGGTCGAAATCGGCATCGTTCACAGAAAGGGCCGCCAGTTCGGCGTCTGTCGCGAAAGTTGCATCGAGCCCCGCTTGGGTCAATAGTGCCCCCGTGTCTGTTCCCGGATTGATAAGGTTGCCTGCATCTGTGCTTATTATTGTTCCAGCTGTGCTCTGGTCGTCCACCCATGCATATGTACCTGCGCCATCCGTTGAAAGGACCTGTCCGTTGTTCCCACCAGTTGGGAGTTCAATTTCATTTGCTGGGTCGAAATCGGCATCGTTCACCGAAAGCGCCAACAGTTCGGCTTCGGTTACAAAGGTAGGATCAAGGTCTATTGAGTTACCAACTGTTGCAGGAATAGTTAAAGAAACTACCGTACCTGCCAGTTGAATATCTTGTAATTCGTTCGTGGGGTTTTCTCCACCTCCTGCAATTGTTGCAGCGTCCAATTCGTCTTTTAACTGTGCCACCGCAAGTTGAGTGTTCGTTGCGGTTATGGTCGAATAAGGTGTGAAAGGCACTTGTGATGCATTTTGTGTTGTGCCTGTTGGTGCTTGCCATTGAACACCTGTAGCTGTAGTCGTAAGTACTTGACCATTGATAATACTGGGCTCAATTTTAATAGGAGTAACTGCTGAATTGGTAATCGTTACCTCGCCAAGATTATTCATCGTAGCGTCTTTACTCATAAAGGATGGCGCTGCTACATTTAGAGTATTTCCTATAAGAATATTGCCATTATTAAGTGGGATATCACCAGTGCCCCCAGTTGGTAGATCAATCCAATTTACGACGCCAGTAGTGCTTGTTGTCAATACCTGTGTATTTGCAGGGGCAGCAGCTGCGGGAGCAATATCTACAGTTGCAATAGTCCCATTTACAATATTAACAGATTGTACTGAATTATTAGCGAGCTTGGCATTCGTGACAGCATTATTGGCTAATTCTACAGTACCAATACCCCCTACGGAAACATCCAAGGTTAATGGAATTGTGTTACCATTTCCATTAAGAATTAAGGTGCCATCAGAGCTTCCAATAACTTCATTACCAATGAAATTATCTGGATCATTATAAAGGGCGCCACCGTCAATTAAACTTGGCGAAATGGAATTATTTGGTTCCTCACTTACTATGGTTTGTGCTGAGCCCCCAACGACATTATCTACATAAACTTTTACAGCATTCTGTGTAGGGTATAAAACGTTAGAATTTCCTAAGGCTACATTATTAGATTTATTGGCTAAGTTTTCTTTGAGTGCCAAACCTGTATTTAATGCGACATCGGTAGCTAAAGCGCTCAAATTTGCCGTGGTGGGGTTTCCATTTTGGATATTGATGGTAAGCTGTTCATTGGCCAAAGTTGCCGTACCTAAATTCTGATTATCCGAACTAACATAGGTTGTAAGGTCAATAGGTGTGCCACCTTCTTCTAATGTTAATATGTTATTTACAAGTGATAATTGCTGATCATCAGAACCTACCAGATTACTTAAATCTACAGTGGCTCCTACAGGGGTTGCAGATTGGCTGATGCTTAAGGTATTTGTTAATTTGGTGAAGGTTAAATCAATAAGCTCATTAGTGTCATCAGTATCTTGATCGTCTGCAATATGTGCTTCGATTAATGCGGTGTTGTTAGAGATGTTTAATTGTACACCCTCGGTAAGTACTAATGGATTGGCAGGTGTGCCACTTCCGGTAATGGTTATTTCATCTCCTACTGCACCCATAAGGTCGCCTGCATCTCCCCAACGTACAATTCCGTTTTCATCGGTCGTCAATACTTGACCCGGAATAAAGTTAGCCATGTCGGTTGGCGCAATACTACCATCTCGTATTTCATCTGAACCTACTGCATTCTGGCGTATTTCACTAGAACCTACAGATTCTGCCGCTAATTTATCTTGGGTAATACTATTGTCTTGTATGTCGTCTGGCCCAATGCCACCATCTACTATATTATCGCCAAGAATACCGTCTTTAGCAATTTCTAAGTTATAACCACTTTCAGTTTGGGTAATTTCAATAGTAGCTCTATTGTTGATTATAGGGTCATTGGTTATGGTGAAATTGACTGCATCGCACAGATTTATCCATTGTGTGCCATCATAATAATTAATACACTCGGTGTCGGTATTATATACTATACCGCCTCTTTGTGGTGTTATAGCTTCCATTTCTATAGCGCTTACCCGAGTTATCACCAGAACTTTTGAGCTACTTTCTAATTCTAATACCGATGCAGGGTCTATGTTTTGGGGGTTATCACCTATTTTTATTTGCCCAAATACGCTTGGTATTGTGAGCATTGTAAATAAAATAAAGAAAATTATAGCTTTCATACTAAGCGATTTATGACCTTAAAAAGGGAGGTTAACAAAAATAGTATTATCTTATTATTTAGCTTTATTTATAAGTTGAAATAGTGTGCTAATAGGTTAAAGAACATTAAAGTTCGTTGAAAGGATTTGAAATCATTAACCCAATGAGTACATATTTTTGTACCAATCTAGAATATAAGTTGTTTTAAGAAATTAACAAAAGTTTATTGATGCGTTTTTTTTTATCATGTTGACATATCTTTACTTTATATTCTGAATGCCTTATAATAGGGATTTTCTTAGCTCAAAATTAAATAAATGACCAAAAATTTACTTTTTTTAATCGTATTATTTACATCCATAACTGGTTTTTCACAAGATGATGAAAGACGACTTTTATTAGGTTCTGTTATCTATATGAATGTTGCTGTACCAAATGAAAACGTAATTAATTCCACTTCTGAAAGGGCAACTATTACCAATGACCAAGGACATTTTAAAATTAATGTTAAACTAGGTGATCAGTTGGTGTTTACTGCTGTCAACTATAATATAAAAGTGGTTACCATCACCGAAGAAATTTTAGCCAATAATCGTTTAGTTGTTGAAGTAAATGAAAAGGTTACTGAATTAGACGAAGTGGTTATTACGCCAGATCAACAAGAGCGTTTTTTAAAATTAAAGAATGAAGAGTTTAAAGCCTATGAATATGAAATTGACCGTAGTACAGAAGTAGAGAACATAGCATTGTCTAAATCAGAAAGAGGAATGCAAGATGGCTTGAATTTCGTAAATATTTTCAGAGCAATTTTCAAGTCTCAGAACGAAACAGATGAACCTGGACCTAAATTAAAGGTAAGTGACGTTTTAAGACAAGTATACGATGATTCATTTTTTGTGGTTGATTTAGCGATTCCTCAAGATAGAATAGATGAGTTCTTAATATATTGTGATACCAGAATGCCAGCACAATCTTTACTTAAGAAAGAAAACGAGTTTCAGCTCATTGATGCCTTGGTTACTAACAGCAAATTGTTTCTGAAGGGGGTAGATGAGGAGTAGTCTCCTAATTTTTCTTTTATTATCTAGCGTTGCAGTTGTAGCTCAGATTGGTGAGTCTAAAAATTTAGAAGGTAGAGTCTATAGCGATGATGGCGATGTAGCCGCCACGCATGTTTTAAATTTAACAACGAAGCGTGCTACCATTACCGATGTTAACGGGTTTTTTACGATTACTGTTCATCTTTTGGATACCTTAGAATTTTCTGCAATTCAATACAAAAAGAAGATGGTTGTAATTTCAACTTCTATATTAGAAAGTAAGTTGGTATCCATTGGTTTAGAAGAAGCTTTAACTGTGTTAGACGAGGTTACGGTAACCCCTTATAATCTTAGTGGTGACCTTATTAAAGATTTAACTACTTTAGAATTAGACCCAATTGTTACAGCATCTACGTTAGGCTTACCCAATGCATACGTTAAAATACCAACAAAGGCAGAACGAGAACTTAGCGCTGCTACCGCCAACCCTATTATGAGTTTTGACCCTTTAATAAACGCTATAACCGGTCGTACTAAAATGTTGAAGCAGCGTGTTGAAAGAAATAAACTGTACGATCGAACAGAGCGCGTACGCCATTTTTATGAAGATAGTATATACCAAAAAGATTTAGGAATACCGTTAGAGAAAATAGATGATTTTCTCTATTTCTGTGAAGTAGATCCTAGGTTTCAAGAGATAGTTGACACCCATGACCAGATTAAAATTTGGGACTATTTTCTTCAGAAGAGTATAATTTATAGAAAAAATAACTTCTTAGATTAGTAATTAAATTTGGCATATGCTTTGCAAAGAGGTATTTAAACAAGACAATATGAAATTTTTTAGAATATCAATGTTAGTAATCCTTTTGCCGCTATTTGCTTTCGCAGGAGCGCATAAATTCTATATCAGCGTTACCAATGTTGATTATTCTGAAAAAGACCAATCGGTGCAAATCATAACACGCGTTTTTATTGATGATATAAATGCAGTTTTGAAAGAGCGTTACAATATATCTTCGAAACTAGGCACTGACAGCGAATCATCTGTTGATAAAGAATATTTAGAAAAATATATTCGTACGAAGTTTTTAGTAGAAATTAATGGTGAAACCGTTAAATATGATTTTATAGGCAAGAAGTACGATACTGATATGCTAATTTGTTATTTGGAAGTACCTAATATTCCACTAAAAAGTTTAAAGCAAATAGGTGTTGAAAATGAGATACTCACCGATATTTATGATGATCAACAAAATGTGGTTCATTTTAATATTAACGGGAAGAAAAAAAGTCACGTTTTAGTAAAACCACATACTAAAGGAATGTTAAATTTGTAACATATATTAAGAAATCTCTTAAAAAACTCTAATTTTCCCACACTAAATAATTAAGTAATGATAAGAATAAAGTATGCGTTTGCCTCTGTATTATATCTTTTTGTAGCAGTTGGTTTTGCGCAAGATGAAATAACAAAAGAAAAGGAACCAGGGCATTATAACCAGAGTAAATTTAAACAATTATATGAGGAGTTCTCAACCCCTAATACATATAGGTCAGCATCTGGTGCTCCAGGACCTGATTACTACCAACAGCAGGCAGACTATGTGATGAACATTCGTTTAGATGATAAGAATGCCAAAATTTTTGGAGAAGAAACAATTACCTATACCAACAATTCTCCTGATGATTTGGGATATTTATGGTTGCAACTAGATCAAAATATTAGAACGAAAGATTCAAAGGCAGCATTGAAAAATGGAAGTAATATAAAAGAATTAGAGGATACGGAAGATTTTGTACAGAAATACATAACCGAATCTTTTGATGGTGGTTTTAATATAGAATATATAAAAGATGCCTCAGGTAAAGCATTGCCGTATACGATTAACTTTACAATGATGCGTGTCGATTTACCAACACCTCTAAAAAGCGGTGATAAATATTCTTTCAATGTGAAGTGGAACTATAATATTCCTGATCACACTGTAAACAGAGCCAGGTCTGGATACGAGTATTTTAAGGAAGATGGAAACAGAGCTTATGTAATTGCTCAGTTTTTTCCAAGAATGGCTGTCTATAATGATGTAGAAGGATGGCAGAATCATCAGTTTTGGGGTAATGGAGAGTTTGCACTCCCTTTCGGAAATTATGAAGTGAATATTACTGTACCTGCAGATCACATTTTAGACGGTACAGGTGTACTTCAAAATAGAAAAGACGTGTACTCAAAAGAAATGATGAGTCGTTACGAGCAAGCAAAAAAATCGTATGATAAACCTGTAATAATTGTTACTCAAGCAGAAGCAGAAGCTGCTGAGAAAGGTTTTTCAGATAAAACGAAAACATGGAAGCTTAAAGCTGAAAATGTTCGTGATTTCGGTTTTGCTACTTCCAGAAAATTCATTTGGGATATGCAAGCGGTGAAATTAGGAGGTAAGGATATTATGGCAGTTTCTATGTATCCGAAAGAAGGTAACCCTTTATGGGAAGAGTATTCAACTAAGGCCGTTGCACATACGTTAAAGTCATATTCATCTCATACGTTCGATTATCCTTATCCTAAAGCAATTTCAGTACATGCTAAGAATCAGGGAATGGAGTATCCAATGATATGTTGGAATTATGGTAGGCCAAATAAAGATGGTAGCTATTCTGATAGAACTAAATACGGAATGATTAGTGTAATTATTCACGAAGTAGGTCATAACTTTTTCCCGATGATTGTTAATTCTGATGAACGTCAATGGGGATGGATGGATGAAGGTTTAGATACTTTTATGCAGTACATGGCAGAACAAGAGTTTGGGGAAGCGTATCCTGCAGCAATAGCACCGAATGATAAGTATCCTTCTAGAAGAGGTGACCCATCGAAAATTGTGCCTTATATGAGCGGGGATCAAAGTACAATTTCTCCGATTATGTCAAATCCTGAAAATGTATTTCAATTAGGTGCAAATGCTTATGGTAAACCTGCTACTGCATTAAATATATTAAGAGAGACCGTAATGGGTCGTGAGGTTTTTGATCATGCTTTTAAAACCTATTCGCGCCGTTGGATGTTTAAGCACCCAACTCCAGAAGATTTCTTTAGAACAATGGAAGATGCTTCTGCTGTTGATTTAGATTGGTATTGGAGAGGATGGTTTTATACGACCGATTATGTAGATATGGGGGTGAAGAATATCAAAAAATTTCAAGTAGCAAGAAAACCTGTTACAGGCGATTTGATGTCGAAAGTATTTTTGGTGTCTTCTGACAGTGAAAGTTATGATCCTGCTTTAGAGGGTGTAAACCCTTCTGAAACTTCAAAAACTCTTAAAGAGTTTATGATGGATAATATGACCGAGGCTGAAAGAGCAGCAGTAAAAGAACCAAAATATTTCTATGAGATAACGTATAATAGTCCGGGTGGTTTACCAATGCCATTAATTGTAGAATATACTTATGCAGATGGTTCGGTTAAGAATGTAACGTATCCACCAGAAATTTGGAGAAAGAATAGTAAAGAAGTGAGTATGGTGCTTTCTTCAACCTCTGAACTTACAGGTGTTAATATTGATCCCAAAATGGAAACTGCAGATATTGATACTACAAACAACAGCTGGCCAAAGAAAAAGCAAACGAGCGACTTCGATAAAATGAAAGAGGAGATTAAAGGAAAATAAGACTATAAAATATTTCTATAAAAAGCCTCGTAGATATACGAGGCTTTTTTAATTTGGATACTAAACTTGTTTATATTTGTAGTATGATTGCTATGTATTCGTTATTTATTAGTGGCGCAGAAATATTCTTCATTATGTTCATAGTGGTGATGGTTTTTGGTGCTGACAAAATTCCTGGTATTGCCAAGGGATTGGGTAAAGGTATGCGTCAATTGAAAGATGCTACCGAAGATATTAAACAAGAAATTCAAAAGAGTGCTGACAAGCAAGGTATTGATACAAGTTTCGTTAAGGATATTAAGAAAGATATCGATGATATGAAGCGTGATATTGATTCTGGCTTAGCTAAAGATGTTAAGAAACAAATTAGCGATGTCGGTAAGAATATCAGTGATGTAACCGGCAGTATAAAGAGATAGTAATAATATACTCGGTAAGATTTTACAATGGGATTAATAGGCCTTTGTTTATCTTCAAAGTATTGGTATTGAACAGTATGATTTATTTTGGTCAACGGTCACCAAGTTTCCATTTTGGATTCCTCTTCTCTGTAATAACCTTAGTTGTTCTGTTTCTAAGGAAACCTTATTTCACTCTACTTAAGGTTAAACCATCACGTATAGGTAATAACACAGTCTCTAACAGTGGATGCTCACTTAGTTTTTTATTGTAATCTAGTAATACTTTTGTAGCAGTATCTTTTGGGTCTAAAGGTTCTACAACTTTGCCAGACCATAAGACATTGTCAGAGAGTATGACTGTGCCCGATTTTGTTTTAGGCAATACTTTTTCTAGGTATTTATCGTACTGTTTTTTTTCAGCATCAATAAATATAAGGTCGAAAGTTATGTCAAGTTTAGGTATTATATCTAGGGCATTACCCACGTGTTGAATGATCTGATTTCCATAATCACTACGGTCAAAAAAAGTACGTTGTATTTGTTTTAATTCGGCATTTACGTCGATGGTATGCAGTTCACCTTCTTTACGTAATCCTTCAGCAAGGCATAAAGCAGAATAGCCGGTGTACGTTCCAATTTCAAGAATATAAGTAGGATTGATAATTTTAGACAGTAAACTGAGAACACGCCCTTGAAAATGGCCCGTAAGCATTCGTGGTTGAATTACTTTTAAATGAGTTTCGCGTGTAAGTTCTTGTAATAACTTAGGTTCTTCTTGCGAATTATTAGCCAAATAGGTTTCTAAAAGTGGCGATATAAAATGCATACAATTCTTTTTGCAAAAATAGGGTTTTAAGCCTTAATTTAAGGCCTTCCATAAAAGTGTAATATGAGAAAGGAAATTAAAATTAGAGAGGCAATTAAGAACGATTTGCCAGTGCTATTACAGTTTGAGCAAGAAGTTGTGAAGGCAGAGCGTCCTATGGACCCAACAATTAAGAATAGTGATGTAAATTATTATGATTTAGAAGCTCTAATTTCGAATCCTCGGGCTATAGTTTTAGTAGCCTGTGAAGGGAAGAAAATTGTAGCTTCGGGTTATGCCTTAGAAAAACCTGCTCGGCCATACCTTGATCATAAGAAATACGCCTATTTAGGGTTCATGTATACTGACCCAGCATATAGAGGACAAGGCGTTAATGGCGAAATTATTACTGAATTACAAGAATGGGCAAGTTCTGTAGGTTTAACAGAAATAAGATTACATGTATATACCGAGAATGAGCCAGCTATTCGTGCCTATGAAAAAGTAGGATTCAAAAAACACATGATAGAAATGCGATTGCGTACAAAATCATAAAACACAATTATTCATACGGGAACATTAGATTATAGGCTTATGATTACTTTTATATAAAATTGGTTATGGAATTTAAAAATACGCTTGAGTTTGCACAATCATTAGATGCTCAAGACAGCTTAAGAAGTTATAGAGATGAATTTATTTTTCCTAAAATAAACGGGAAAGAGGTCATATATTTTACGGGTAATTCTTTAGGCCTTCAACCAAAACGGACAAAAGGATTTGTTGATGAGGTTATGAAAGATTGGGCAGAACTGGCGGTAGAAGGCCATTTTTATGCTGACAAACCTTGGTGGGATTATCATGAACGCCTTGCGGAACCACTAGCAAAGGTTGTGGGTGCATTGCCTGAGGAAGTTTCAGTAATGAATACATTGACGGTAAATCTTCATTTATTGATGATTTCTTTCTTTAGACCAACAACTACTAGATTTAAAATTTTATGTGAGGAAAAAGCATTTCCTAGTGATCAATATATGTTTCAGAGTCAAGTACGTTTTCATGGCTTAGACCCTGATGAAACAATCGTTGAGATTAAAAAACGTAAAGGAGAGCATCATTGGAGAACAGAAGATATTATTGAGAAAATAGAAGAATTGGGTGATGAATTGGCGCTTGTTTTAATAGGAGGTGTAAATTATTACAATGGTCAAGTGATGGATATGAAAGCCATTACCAAAGCAGGGAAAGCCGTAGGGGCAAAGGTCGGTTGGGACTTGGCTCATGCAGTGGGCAACGTGGAATTGAAGCTACATGATTGGAATGCTGATTTTGCATCATGGTGTAGTTATAAGTATATGAATAGTGGCCCCGGTAATGCATCAGGTATTTATGTGCATAAAAGGCATTTGAATAAAAAAAACATTCAAAGATTTGAAGGATGGTGGGGAACAAAAAAAGAAACTCGATTTCTAATGAAACCTGAGTTTGAACCCATGGAAAATGCCGATGCATGGCAAATAAGTAATGTTCCAATATTGTCTGTTGCGCCTTATTTGGCATCTCTGACCATGTTTGAAGAAGTTGGGATGAATAAATTGATAGACAAGAGAAATACAATTGTCGCTTATTTAGAATTTATTCTGCAAGAAATAGACAAAGAGGTCGATAGTTCTTTTGAAATTATCACACCAAAAGATAGAGGCTGTCAATTATCTGTCTTTTTGCACGGACAAGGAAAATCATTGTTCAATTATTTGATGGAAAATGGGGTAGTAACCGATTGGCGTGAACCAAATGTAATTCGATTAGCACCTGCACCTTTTTATTCATCATATGAAGATATGTATCGTTTCGGGCAAATATTGAAAGCAGGGGTTCTTGCGAACTAATCTATTGTTAGAGACCAGTTTTGAGTTTTATAAATTGACGATGTAATACTATTTTTCAACAACCAACCAACAACCAGCTGTAGATGAAATCATTAAAACTAATATTGGGTAATGCTAGATACTTCGGGCCCTCTTGGGTTTTTGCAAGTATCAATATTCTTTTTGGTACTTGGGCAATCTATATACCTACAGTTAAAGACGCTTTAGATATTAGTAAGTCTGAATTGGGGATTGCTATTTTCTTTTTAGCATTAGGGGTATTCACTATCTTTCCGTTTGCATCTTCGATAATAAATAGGGTAGGAGTTGGTAAATCTACTTTCTACGGGGTTTTGTTGAGCTGTGCAGCTGCTATGTTACCCTTATTGGCACCAAACTATTATGTTTTAATGGGTGCACTTTTTCTCTTCGGTGCAGCAAATGGTATCACCGATATATCTATGAATACCTTGGTGACAGAAATAGAGAAAAAAGATAAAGTTAAGTTTATGGCTGCTTCACATGGCTTTTTTAGCTTGGGTGGTGTTTTGGCTGGTATGGGAAGTTTTTTCATTGGGCCGCTATCGAATCCTGTACTCCATATGTCAATTGCAATTTTACTGGTTCTTGTAGTTAATTTTATATTTAGGAGGAAGTATATTTCTGAAATAGCAGAAGAAATAGAAAACGAACCGTTTAGTTTTGGCTTGCTAAAACCACTTTTATTACTTGGACTTATATCGTTTGTTGCTATGGGTAGTGAAGGAGCCATCGTAGATTGGAGTGGACTTTATTTAAAGGAAATTGCATTGGCACCTGAGGCTTTATGGGGGTTAGGCTTTTTAGGGTTTCAAGTGACAATGACCTTAGGTCGATTTTTAGGTGATGGAATTAGTGAAAAAATAGGCTCTATAAAAATTGTAACCTTAGGGGCTATTTTGGCAATTGTCGGCTATACTTTAGTATTAACCACAGATATTTATTTGAGCATTATTGGTTTTACTTTAAACGGACTCGGTTTTTCAGTAATGGTGCCCGAAGTATTTAGAATAGGTGGTAATGTAAAAGGAATAGATTCCTCGAAAGGAATAGCATTCATAGCTGGTTCTGGTTATGCGGGGTTTTTATGTGCCCCACCAATTTTAGGGTTTTTAGCAGAGAACTATAGTCTTACCCGAAGTTTTGCAGTACTTCTTGCCTGCGGATTTTTAATTTTATTATTTACCCTTTTATTAAAAAGGAAAAAGACATAAATAATTTTCCGCAAATTTAATTCTTGATGTTACTTCTTACTTTAAACTCGTTGTTAGGATCTTGTACTTTTTCAATAAAATCTAACATTTCTTCTGTTAGCAATAACTGGTTTTGAGCATTCCAATAACGTTGGTCGTAAGAGTAATTTATTTTGAAAAGGTCTTTAGAGGCACTAACGTTCTTCTTTACATTAAAATCTCCTTCGTTTTCTGAAGTGGTCAATATGAAAGATACGTCGTAGTAAGAAGTGAAAGAGTTGTTTTTGTTTGTTTGCTCAACAATAGCATGATATTTGGAAGATGCTATAAAGTATTTTTGATTTTTATTGGATTTTGTAAGTGATATTTCTTTATCATAAGAGATAGTTCTATATCTACTCTCTTTATCTTCAGAAAATGGATTATTTTTAAATTCAACCACCAGTTTAAACCGTTCAATAGCATTGTTTTCGGTATTTATAATATAATGACCCGTAAAATCCTTGTCATCTGGCTCAATATCTTTAGTATACAGTAGTGTTCGTCTTTCTAGCTTTCCTTGAATATCTTGTATCCTGGTAATTTCACCGTTATATCTTAAAACTCCCCTAAGTAAGAATTTTTCCTTATACGGATATAGTCGGTAATTTGAATCAATGGAATCTTTTACTTTTTGCCACAATGTTTTTTCATTGGTAACAGTGACTTCATTCAATTCTAAAACACTTTTGTTAAGAAAAATTGTATCCCTTGTTTTTTTAAAAGTAGAGATGATTTTATCATAACCGGGGTGGTAAATTATAATTGTGTCAGATGAGGTTGAGAACTGAAAACGCCCATCAGAATTGGTCATAGTGAGGTCGTTCTTATTGTAAACACCAACAAATTCTAATGGGGAATTATCCAAAGAATCTACTACAATTCCTCTTAATTCATTTTGAGAATAAAGAAGAGTAGAGAATTAGAAAACAATAAAATACTGAAGTTTCATAGGGTATTTGATGTCAAATGAAATTATCAAACACTATACCACCTTACTTTACTTCAACACCTGTAAAGAAAAGTGAAAAATCTGCATCAGGTCTTTTATGCATCATACTAATTTTTAATCCTTTTATTTCTTGGTAATCTTCCCAACTATTAACCATATTAGGTTCTACTTGATTTTCTTTTCTATAGGCCCATTCTTTAACGATATAATCATCACCAAAATAATAGTCATAAGCATCACCGGGTGTATATCCGCCATCATTTGCGTAAACGGTCGTTAGCTTATGCATTTTGGTTTTGCTAATAGGTGCTTCTGCATTTTCTGTAAGCTCGTAAGTAAATCCTTTTTGGTCCCAAACTAACTGATAAGGCGCCAATAACCAGAATTTATCATTTACGAAACCGCCATCAGTACCGGTCGCGGTACTATCTACAGCCTTTCTATTATACGTAATTGTATCTTGCCGTGTCATCATGGTAACATCGTGAGAATCTGTTTTCCACAACCAAGTGCGTTCAAAATGGGAAGAATCACGATCTACATTAAAAGTGAATTTTATACTTGAGACGTCTTTCCAATTTTCATATCCATTTGCATTCGCAATTTTTTCTAGAACTGTCATTTCCGTATCTTCGGTCACTTCAACTTTCGTCTTATTATTGTCGGTTTTGCAACTTGTAATAATACTTGATAATACAATAGAAAGGATAATTAATTTTCTCATTTTCAGCTCATTTTAAATCAAATATATCAATTACAGTATCTTTAACCTACTTTTATTTTTTGTAAACAAACACAGGAGTGACATTTCTTAAGAAGCTATGTTTTATAATTATTGGAAGCGAGTTCAGTAAGCGTTCTTCTTCTAATACGGTACATGATAAATATACCGACGCTCAACTGGTAGAATATATTGTTACTAATAAGGATGCTTTGTTGTTTGGAGAACTTTATGATAGATACTCTAAATTGGTTTACAACAAATGTTTGGGGTTTGCAAAATCTAATAAAGAAGCAGAAGATCTGACTCAAGACGTTTTTTTGATGCTCTACGTTAAACTAGGTTCTTTCAATGGAACATCTAAATTTTCTACGTGGTTATATTCTTTCACTTATAATTTTTGCGTCAATTATGTGAATAGAAATAAGGAGCGAAAAATTAATGATAATTCAGTAAAGTTCGATTCACAAGAAGAAGTGCCGGTAGATGTTACCGACGATTTGTTGTTACAAATGCAAGTAGATAAGCTTAAAAAAGCTTTAGAGTTAATAGCGCCAGAAGAAAAGTCATTGTTATTATTAAAATATCAAGATGGTGCTTCAATTAAAGAATTAGAAGATGTTTTAGAGATTAAATCAAGTGCCATTAAAATGAGGCTTAAGAGGGCTAAAGCTAAAGTGGTGGAAATGTATAAAACCATACCCTAATGTCAGAACAGAACAATAATCCATTTAAAAATTTAGAAGGGGATCTTAAAGATGTTCCACCTGAATTACGTAAGAAAGTAATGGATGATGTAGCCGTTGCTAAGTTGATTATGGAATTGAGTAATCTGTTTACGGGTAATTTTGCCTCTATTATTGAGGGTATGATGAAAACGAAAACCAAATAATAATTAATAAAAGTAAAACTATATTCATGGAAACAGTAGATAAATGGAAAGACCTTGCCTTTGAATCTTTGAGTGCCATATTCAAAGATATTGCGGCTGCCTTGCCAGGTATATTTGGTGCATTTGTGGTTCTTATTTTTGGATGGGTAATTATTAAAATAACCACATTCGTTTTAAAACGAATTTTTAAGGTTATTCAATTACATCGTTTTTCAGAAAAAATTAATGATGCCAAGCTTTTTGGTGAGGCCGACATCAAAATAGACTTACCCAAAGTTATTCTCACCTTTGTTAAGGTGTTGCTTTGGTTGGTATTCATTATTGTAGCATCTGATATTATGGGTCTAACCATAATATCTACAGAAATAGCAAATCTATTACGATACCTTCCCATTTTACTTTCAGCTCTAATTATTTTTATGATTGGGTTGTATATGGCAAAAATAATCAAAGAAATGATTATTAAAGTCTTCGATTCTATTGGCATGGGCGGTGGTAAAGTTTTAGGTAATGCCTTATTTTATTTGATTATTATTTTTGTAAGTATTACTGCGTTAAACCAAGCGGGTATTGATACTCAAATTATAACCAATAATTTTACCATTATACTTGGAGCGTTCTTATTGGCAATTGCATTGGCTTTAGGTTTAGGTGCAAGAGAAGTTGTAGGGGATCTATTAAGAACATTTTACACAAGAAAAATTTACGTAATAGGAGATAAGATTAAAATAGGAAAACTAGAAGGTACAGTTATCGGTATAGATAGTATTTCTATGATTCTTAAAACTAAAAATGGTAAAGTTGTAATACCTATTAAAAAGGTCGTTGAGAAAACAGTTGAAGTGGAAGAACAATTGTAAAGCTTAAATTTCGTTTTCATTTATGAATGATGAAAAGTATAGTAATTCGATTGTCTTAAGCCACATTTGATTATGAATTAATTCATTAATTTTGTTAGAGATAATTAAACTTAAAATATGAGTGCTAAAAAAGGAAAAATTCAAGAAGCCATAGATGAGAAAATGCTGGAGGAAAGAAAGGTATTCTTATGGGGTATGGTTGATGACGATTCTGCAAAACATGTAATTGATAGGTTGTTGTATTTAGATATGCAGAATAGCAAAGAAATTCAACTGTATATTAACAGTCCGGGTGGTTATGTTACTTCTGGTTTTGCTATGTATGACACCATAAAATCTTTAAAAAGTCCGGTTTCTACAATCTGTACTGGTTTGGCAGCATCAATGGGTTCTATTTTATTATCCGTAGGTAAAAAAGGTAGAAGATTTATACAGCCACATGCTCAGGTTATGATTCATCAACCTAGTGGTGGTGCAAGAGGCCAAGCTTCAAATATAGAAATTCAGGCAAGAGAAATCATTAAAACTAAAGAGCTTAGTGCGCACATATTGGCAGATAACTGTGGGCAAGATTTTGAAAAGGTCTTAAGGGATTTTGATAGAGATTATTGGATGAATGCAGAAGAATCAATAAAATACGGTATTGTTGACGGAATAATGAAGTAGATGTCAAATACATATAAATTGAAAAGTCCTTTACAAAATTAGTAAAGGACTTTTTTTATGGTTGATTGTTATTTACTCTATAATAGAGATTTAATGCTCAGATGCTAGTCTCGAAATTTTAATGTTGTTTCTTATGATTAACTCATGGGCTTTTTCCAAGGTAGTTTAATTTGATTCGATTATCCCTTTTATAATCTGAAGGATAGGGAATTTAGTTCTTCTATTCAATTCGAGTTCATCAGCTGTGCAGTCGTCTAAGTTTTTAAAACCTATAGAATCTATAATTTTATAAATAAGTTTTTATTTTGGTGGTTCTTTCGCATCACACTCACAATAAAAATATTGAAGCTTAAATTATAGATTACATTAAATAGTGTTTATATTTTCTATAATTGAAGCTGCTCTGTTTTGTAATTCTACTAGCTTATTATTGTCCATTTTATCTAATAAGTTCATCATCATTGCCATTCTATTATTTTGCTTGAAATGCTCTTTTTTCTCATTTAAAAAGTTCCAATATAGTGCGTTAAAGGGGCAAGCATCTGGGCCTGTTTTTTTAGTATGACTATAATGGCAACTACCACAATAATTACTCATTTTATTAATATAGTTAGCACTACTTACATAAGGTTTGGTAGCTACAATACCGCCATCTGCAAACTGACTCATGCCTCTAGTATTGGTAATTTCGACCCATTCAATTGCGTCTATATAAACACCTAAATACCATTTGTCGACTTCATCGGGGTCTATCTGGGTCAATAGCGCAAAATTACCAATGACCATTAACCTTTGAATATGATGTGCGTAAGCGGTATCGAGGCTTTGACCAATGGCATGTTTTAAGCAATTCATTTTGGTCTTACCGGTCCAAAAGAAATCTGGTAGCTTATTTGTATTAGTAAGAGTATTTAGTTTTTTATAGTTAGGCATTTCTTTCCAATAAATACCTCTCATATATTCACGCCAACCCAAAATTTGGCGAACAAAGCCCTCAACTTGAGATATGTCGATATCTTGTTTATGTTCGTAGAAGTAGTCTAAAACGGTATCAATTACTTCTTTTGGTGATAGTATTTTAGCATTCATAGCAAATGAGAGGCGAGAATGAAAAAGGAATTTTTCATTCTCATGCATTGCGTCTTGATAATCTCCAAAATGTAGCAAAAGTTCTTGACAGAAATATTTCAAATTAGAAAGACATTCTGTTCTTGATGTTGGCCAATTAAAAGATTCGGGTTCTATATTTCCAAAAGTTTCAACATTAGCTTTATTCAATTCTTGAATAATTTTGAGAACATCTTGGTTATATTTCTTTTCAGACGGAATGGA
>TARA_R110000765_G_scaffold8465_3_pt1 | contig 20593 bp, 19 predicted proteins | sample TARA_R110000765 | Tara Oceans TARA_R110000765 (sample SAMEA4398168) | marine metagenome | biome: Polar Biome; feature: [MES] marine water layer (ENVO:01000295) within the mesopelagic zone...; material: water (ENVO:00002006), including particulate matter (ENVO:01000060) such as...... | reverse complement strand
CCAAGCAAGATACGACGCAACGACGCGCATCACACGTTGCCTGTCAGTTACGATCCGCTGGAGTTGTACGTTGCTGATCTGGATAATCTCGAAACGCTTTGTAGGTCATGTCATTTCAGGTGGGGTCACGCTAGTAATTGGTCTTTTTACAACGTCAATTTGATTGAGTGCATCGACAAGGTAGACGAGGCGCGCGCACACATCAAAAGGAACAAATGAGAAAACAGCAAGATCACGGGTACATTTAATAACAGAAGAAATAACCTCGCGGCTTGTGCGTATAGACATAAACACTGGCATGATGTATGTAAGCCGCTAGGAAATACTCAGAAGGCAGCAGGGACATTTGAACCTGAATAGGTTGAGGACGATTGATGAGTGACGACGATTTAAAGAAAGAAGTTAGAGTGCAGGTAGCTAAGATGCGAGCTACCGTTATGAGTGGTGTGGGCCTTATCTTGGTTGTAGGTGCCTGTTTCGAATTCTTGATCAAGCCGGCTAAAGCTCAAACAAACACAACCAACGTAGTCGCCACTATTAAGCTTACTGTTGACGCACATGAAGTTAAAATCGCTAGTATGGAAGAGAAGTTAGTTAAGATCCAGATTCAGGCGGTGCGTGACATCAGCGAGATAAAAGTCTCTCAGGAAGCTGTTTCAACGAACGTGGGCAATCAAACTAAGAAGATTGACCACCTGCAGGAACTCATTGAAGAATTACTTAGGAAGAACTAATATGATGAAGTATGCCACATTAATAATTGTGCTGTTCGTGTCCATCTCTGCCAAGGCTGAAGAAGGGCTATTGATCGCTGCTAATCGCAATCCAGTGATCAGCGAAATCACTGGTAAACCTGTGTTTTCAGAAATCACTGGTGACTATGTGTTCGCAGAGACTGAAACTTTTGAATCCTTTGAGCGAGCAACTGTTAGCCCGTACAATCAAAGTGTTTCATTCAGCAGCCCTGACTTGAAGACATACTACATGGGTGCTGATATCGGAAGTGCATTCAAAGCAAGGCATTATCGAACCAATGTTAAAGGATGGAAAGGCAAGGTCTGGCAGGTTGGTAAAGCCCCGTTCGTGGCTGTTGGTCAGACTCTCCATGGAATATCACGCACGCCTAGGGCAATGTTCGAGAACGGCAAGAAAGACCCATTGGAAGCAGTTGCTCAAGCTACAGTCATTATTTTAGGGGTAGGTTCCCAGACTGATTGGTATGGTCTGGATGATGACGACGAAGGTAAGAAAGACTCTGAAGCGTTTAACTCTGCGGGCGGGCCATTAGAACACCCTGGGCCGGATGTTAAAAGCTTCCAACAGTCTAGGGCAACCAGAGATTCTTGTGAGTTCATCGGCAGCTCGTCACAGAAAGTTAAAATTGACGCTGTCTTTGGCGAGAGCGGCAGCTCTGAGTGCCACATTGACACGAATGAACCCACAGAGTAATAACAATGAAATTTACCAACACACTTAAGACTGAAGACGTTGACAGGGGCTGTGTCAAGCTGTTGACCGGCTTTGGCTTCGTCACAGACGACGACATTTTAGTGTGCGTACCTCCTGAGCGTGTGACGAACTATGCATCAATACCTAGATTCTTTCGTTGGTTGCTTCCACCGAATGGTAGCTACAAAGATGCTGCTGTGATCCATGACGAAATGGTTGATGAGCGTAGATCGGTGCCTGTTTCCTGGAGATACTATGCTCTTGATTACACGGTCCCTGAAGTCCAGGGGTTTGCGGAGCGTCTTGATTACATCGCATCTTCTAGAGCATACTGGAGAGAGATTGGCCACTTAAAAGGTTTCAAAGTACCTATCTCGCCGGATAAGTCTAATGAAATATTTCTACAAGCGATGAAGTCTTTTCCTTCACCAACGAATATAATCATACGAAAGGTAATCCATGAAGCTATTAAGCGTTTTGGCCCTAGCTGGGCTACTCCTGACGGGGTGTAATACAACTGACCCCAAGACTGCTGACTTTGGACTGGATCACCATGACAATACTAACAGAGAATTTATCCGATGAAACTCGTTATCGTTGACACATGGGGTGAGCAACCCCTGCATCCTAATCTTGTTGACAGGCTCCCAATAAAGAGTCTGCAAGGCTTCACGCCTGACAAGTTCAAAGGTTATAGACCTCACGGTCATGGCTCATGGTGTCTTTGGGACTGTCTGAGCCAATTCAACCAGCCTGTGGATGTGTATATGGTTCAACGTTTCGGGCCCAACGGTGAAAACATTCCAGATTCTGTCTGGATGGACGCTGTTGCAGACATCGGACTCACCCCTGAAGATTTATTGAATGGGTCATGGGGCGGTGACGACGACGGTGGTGGCGAATCATACTATGAAGGTATCTTCAAGCCTCGTTTCAAAGAGATTCTGAATGGTGCGAAGTGCATGATGGCCGCTGGAAATGATGGCCGCCGTGAACAGAGCTACCCACAAGTGTTTTTGGTCGGAGAACCAAACATCTACATCGTTGCTTCCGTGAATCATTTGGGAGTGACTTCAAAGTTCAGCTGTACTGCTAAAATTAACAAACGCTACCCTGATTTTGCCTTCTTTGGTGAGAATGGTCTCTCAATTGATGGCAATACAGGCCAAATATTGGCATGGCAGGGTACAAGTAAGTCAGCACCAAACGCTTTAGGCGCTTTTGGCTCACTTGAAGTCCCTGCTAATGAAGTTCGTGACTATGCCCGCAAGTTGGTGTTGGAAGATACTGACAGAGACGGTAACCCGAATGGCATACACCGTGACTACCGCAGCATGATTGCTGCTGGTGGTTACCATCATGAAGTTGGCATTGGTGTTATTGAAGATTTACGTCAAATACGTATGCGGGACACCAAAAAGGGACTCGGCGCTTTTGACATGGACGGATCAGTGCTGAATATGGCACCAATGTACCACGACTTTGACCGACTAGAGATTTAAATGAACGCACTAGCACAATTAATGTCTGAGAGACTTGTTGACGGCCTGAAGCGCAGTGCTGTCGATAATTCTGCTGATTGGGCTAGCCTTTATCGAATTATGGGTTCTGATTCACCATTTCCTGGTCCTTGGACATTTAAATACCATCCTTGGCTGCATAAACCGCATGTTAGCCGCGCAGAAATGCAGATTGACAAGAAAGCAGCACAGATGGGATTCAGTGAGAAGAATCTTAATAAAACCTTCTATATAATGGATATTGAAGGTGCTAGTGTGCTATATATCCTGCCAAATACGAAGCCGGATGCTGCTGATTTCTCTGCTGCACGTTTTGATCCCGCTGTGGAAGAATCACCACGCCTGACGTCACTGTTCACAAACATCAAGAACACAGGGTTGAAGCGCGCAGGGTCTGCAAGTTTGTACGTGCGTGGATCAAGAAGCCGTGCTGGCTTGAAGTCAATCCCTGTTCGGTACATCATTATTGACGAAATGGACGAAATGGATGTTAAGAAAGTCGCTCTGGCTTTCGAACGAGCGTCTGGTCAGAAGTCTGGTGATGTTGTAGTGATCATGACGTCAACGCCTTCAATTGAAGGTATGGGTATTGATAGATACTTTGAGGATTCATCACAAGAACACTATTTCTTTAAATGCCCGCATTGCAGTAAATATATTGACTTAGACTTCGACCTCGAAGACCCAAGAAATCTTGTCATAACTGCTGACGCTCACTCTGATCCAAAAATCAAAGACAGCCACTTAATTTGCCACTTGTGCAAGGGACGTCTTGAGCACAATGACAAGACAGACTTCTTGAGCCTAGAAAATGCTGTTTGGGTTCCTGCGAAAAAGAACGTGATCGCTGAAGGATACACAATTAGTCAACTGTATTCCACAGTGATGGAGCCTTACAAATTTGCAATAGCAGCATTGAAAGCTACGTTAAACCCTGAAGACGAGCAGGAATTATTCAACTCAAAACTAGGTAAGACGCACGTTGTCAAAGGTGGGCGTGTCACTGATGACGAAATCGTACGTGCAATTGGACAGTACCGTACAAAAGAAAATTCCTCACCAAACCGTATAACGACAATGGGTATTGACGTTGGAACACACCTACATTACGTTATTGACGAGTGGGACATCAAACCAAGGGACATGACAGTTGACCTGAATCTCAATGCTATTTGCCGGTGTATAAAGGCTGATAAAGTGCGGTGCATCAATGACTTATCTGAGATATTTGAGTTGATGATTCGGTACCGCATTAACTTTGCTGTCATGGATGCGAATCCTGAGACGCGTTTGGCAATCAATTTCTGCAAAAGATTCCCTGCGATCACCAGAAGGTGCTACTACAAGCGAGGTATGACAGGCAAGGCAATCACTGACAGGCCTGAAGACCAAGAAATCGGGGTACACCGTTCTTCATGGTTGGATATGTCTCTGGGGCGATTCCACAATGACACGATCCAACTACCTTTTGATATCTCAGAAGAATTTAAATCACACGTTAAAGTTCCTGCTAGGATATACTCACGCGACCAAGACGGCAACCCTGTTGCTAGATACGAATCTGGCACGAAGGCAGACCATTTCGCACATGCACGAAACTACTCGGAAATAGCACTACCTCTGGCAGTAAGGTCCGTAACAAATATGAATATCCCATCATGAAGATAACTCAAATAACACATCCAGAATATGACAAAAGAATTACCTCTTGGGGTAAATTCCGTGACGTGCTCACGGGTGGGCAGTATTTTGTTGATAAGTACTTGAAGGCATATAGTAAACGTGAAGATACCACGCAGTTTAATGAGCGTCGGGATATGTCATACAATCCGGCACATGCAGAGTCAGCGATGCTTGAAATCAAGAATTCGCTGTATCAACGCATGGTTGACGTCACACGTGAGAAAGGCCCACAGTCTTACCGTGACGTGATGGATGGTAAGAATCTTGGAGTTGACCGTCTTGGTAGCAGTATGACGCGTTTTATCGGTGACGAGGTACTGCTAGAATTACTAGCACTCGGTAAAGTCGGCGTTTTCGTTGATAAAGACCCGATGCCTGAAAACCCTAGCAAACTAGATGATAAATCTTCTAGACCTTACCTGTATATGTACCGTGCTGAAGACATCCGTTCATGGCGCTATGAGTCAAATATCTTACAGAGCGTCTTGCTTCGTGAGTATGTCGAAGTCATTGACGAGGATACTCAAACAGTGACAGGCACAGAAGTCCAGTATCGCCTACTAAAGCTTAATAAAGGTAAAGTTGTACTGACAGTCTACGATAAGGTTGCCAACATCTTACTAGACAAGACGCGCACTCTTGAGTTGAAATCAATCCCTTTTGTTATGGCGAACATGACACATAGCTTGCTTAAGAGTATTGATGGTTACCAGATCGCACTCTTGAATCTAGCGTCCTCAGACCTGAGTTACTGCCTCAACAGCAACTTTACATTTTACACTGAGCAAATTGATGCTACAACCATGATGCAGATGATGATGGCGAAGCAAGCCATTGATACTGATGATCATGATAAGGATGGGTCAGAGGATGCCGCAGAACTTGCAGCAACTCGTGAAATCGAGACTGGTGCTGTGAAAGGCCGGATGTATGCCACTGGATTAGACCGCCCAGGGTTTATCAGCCCACCGACAGACCCCGTGACTGCTAGCATGGCAAAACAGAAGAAACTGGAAACAGAAATCCGACAGATCGTACATCTAAATGTTGCGAACCTAGAGTCAACTAAAGAGTCAGCACAGTCAAAAGGCTTTAATGAACGGACACTGGAAGCGGGCCTTTCGTATATCGGGATTGAATTAGAGCACCTTGAACGTGGCGTCCTTGAGATTTGGAGCCTGTATGAAGGTGTTTCGAATGACTCGATGGTTGCATACCCACAGGACTACTCTTTGCGTAGTAAGGATCAGCGTCTTGATGAATCTGAGAAACGCCGCAAGATGATGATCAGCATACCTTCGCTGACATACCAGAAAGCTCAAGCGAAAATCATTGTTGACTTGGACCTACGTGATAAAATCACTAAGGAACAAATGGCAATGATTAGAAAAGAGATCGACGAGTCTGAGATAGTCATTGTTGATCCTGAAATCTTGCAAGATGACGTTGAACGTGAAATTGTTAGCCGTGAGTACGCTGCGAAACTCAGAGGCTACCCTAAGGCAGACCGTGCGGTCGTTGTGGAAGAAGCCGCCGAGAAAGCCAGCCGAATCATGAAGTCACAAGGCGACGGCAGTGCCGGCGGTGATGATACTTCAGCGAATACTAAAAAGATTCTAGGCGCAGACGAGGATGCCGTAAAACTTGAGCGTGAAAAGTCAAGAGACCTTGCGCTTAGAACGTCAGCAGATAAGAGAGTGAGATCATGACACCATTTATGACACAGCCTGATGCTGACATATACTTCGCAGACGTCCTCAAGGGTAAGGACTGGGCAACGTATGTCGACGCAGATAAAGTGCTTGCGCTAAATCAGGCAACACTTGCAATCAATGCTTTGAATTTCTTAGGGAAGAAGACAGTCGCGGCGCAAGAGAATCAGTTCCCACGTGGGACCGACACCCTTGTACCTGTTGATATTCAACGGGCGTCGGCTGACCTAGCCTTGAGATTGTTGGATGAAGTTGACCCTGAAACAGAATTCGAGGCGCTATTTATGTCGTCTTCGGAATTTGATAAGGTGAAAGCTTCATATAAAAACGAGAGCAAGCCTCTCCACGTACTAATGGGAATACCTAGTCTTGATGCTTGGATCAAAATAAGTCCATACCTGAGAGACTATAGAACTGCTAACATACGCAGGAGTTAATAAGATGAATGACACAATAGACATGTACACTTGGATCAGTGTTTTTGATAACACGCAGCCACCGGCTGACCCACCGACACCTGCTGATCCGCCACCTGCTGATCTGCCACCGGCTGATCCACCACCGGCTGATCCACATAACAATCTGAAGTTGACTGTTGAGCAGCAAGCTCACGTGAACACTTTGATTGCTAAAGAGAAGCGTGATGGTCAGGAGAGAGCTAAGAAAGCTTTGGCTGAAGCTGAAGCATTGGGCACGAAAGCCAAGTTGACTAGCGAAGAACGTGACTCACTTGCTTCACGGCTCGAAACCATGCGCAGTGAAATGATGACTGCTGAAGAACAGGCTAAAGCCTCTCTCCGCAAGTCAGAGTCCAAGCATGAAACCGATTTAAAGGCGTCCAAAGCTGAAGCAGATGCTTGGCGCACACGATATACAGATAGCACTATTGAAGGTGCAATCATCAGCGCATGTTCCCATGAGGAAACTGCCGCTTATGAACCTTCTCAAGTAATCGCTATCTTGAAAGCAAATACTCAGCTACATGAGGAACTTAACGACAAGAGTGAGCCGACTGGTCGTTTGGTGCCCAAAGTGAAGTTTGAGGACACAGATAGTGACGGGAAGCGCGTCGAACTTCTCATCACTGTAGACGAAGCTGTCAAGAAGATGTCTGAGAGCAAAAGTCATGCCAACTTGTTTAAAAGTAATGCCGTAGGTGGCGCTGGTATGTTCCGACAACACGGTGGCAGCGATGGGAACGTTAGTGCCCGCGAAGCCGCTAAGGACTATAAAACCTACAAAGAAGGACGCAAGTCCGGTAAGATCGTACTGTAACTAAAAAACAACAAAAAAGGTAAGAATAACTATGAATGAAGCTGTAACAATTGAAGCATGGATCAGTGTCTTTGACAATGATGCATTGGTGCCTGAGTTCTGGGCAAACGAGGCCTTGATGGTTCTCGAATCGAATATGGTGGCCTCGCGGCTTGTGGATCGACAGTATGAGCCTACCATCGCAGAGTATGGTGATACTGTCAACGCGCATCGTCCTGGATCCTTCGTTGCAAAACGTAAGACCGATGATGATAACGTGACCACGCAGGCTGCGAATTCTACCAAGGTGCCTGTGGTCCTCGACCAGTGGCTCCATGTGTCCTTCATCATCAAGGACGGTGAACTCAGCAAGGGATTCGTGAATCTCCTTGATTACCACTTGCGCCCTGCCCTTATTGCTCACGCAGAAGGTCTGGACCAAGTTGTCTTGTCGCAAGGATACCGCTTCCTTGGCAATTCTGTTGGTAAGCTCGAAGTTGATCCTGGCAAGGGCACGGTGATCGCTGCGCGCGAGAAAATGACGAACAACAAGTGCCCCTTGTCGAATCGTATCATGTTCATCTCGCCTGACACTGAAGGTTCACTGCTGGACATCGGTGAGTTCACGAAAGCGAACGAAGCTGGCGACGACGGCGAAGCAATCCGTGAAGCGAATCTGGGCCGCAAGCTCGGTTTCAACTTCTTCACTGGTCAGAACACCATGAGCGTTGCTCCTGGATCGACGACCGTGACGGGTGCTATCGACAACGGAGCAGGGTACGCTCTTGGTTCAACGGTCCTGACGGTTGACGGATTGGCTGCTGCCATTGCGAATGGCTCGTGGTGCACCATCGGTGGTGACATGACGCCTCAGCAGATCACTGCAACTGTCGGTGCTGGTACGCCAACGCAGTTGACTGTGACTCCTGGACTTGCTACACCAGTTGCTGATGATGCTGTCATCACGGTGTACACGGCTGGTGCCATTGACGAAGCTGCTAACTACGCCGCTGGTTGGGTCAAACCGATCACTGTTGACGGATTCACTGTTGCTCCGAAGGTTGGCCAGTTGGTCAGTTTCGGTACCGACTCTGACCGTTACGGTTCGGTCTTCGAATCCTCCACGACTGAAATCAACGTGGATCGTGCGTTGAAGCTTCAGGCGTTGAACGATAAAGTTGTGGGACTCGGCCCTGCCGGTAACTACAACTTCGCAATGCATCCGAACGCGGTGTCTCTCGTGAGTCGCCCATTGGCTCAACCCGTTGAAGGTGCTGGCGCACGTTCGGCCGTTGTTGAGTACGGTGGTGTCGCCCTTCGCGTGGTGATCACGTATGATGGTGAAGCTCAGGGTCACCGTGTCACGGTTGATCATCTGGCTGGCATCGAAGTCATGGATCAGAACCTCGGTTGTGTCATGCTTGGCTAACCGCCGATTGGACTGGAAAGCTGGCTGCCCTTCGGGGCGGTCGGTGGACCTTCATTATGTCAAACAAACTAAGAAACATAACAGTCATTCTCTACCGACTACAACGGGACTTCGGTGTTCCGATAGTCTTACGCACGTATGCCACAGGCGCAAAAGATTATGCAACAGGTACTGTCACACGGACACATACTGATGTTGCGATCAAACGCGCTGTCATTGGCAGCCAGAAATTGCTCAGTGCATTCTCCTATGATTTAACGTATCTCGCCTCTAATAAAAACTTCACTTATGGCGCCATTTTCAATACAAACACTCGCGTCTGCATAACTTCTTACAAGGGAGCTATCAGTAAGCAGAACACCAAGGTTATCGAAGATAACAAAGAATTTGAGATTTCAGACTTCACACCCATATTGAAAAACAAAGGGTATATCATGCTGTTGAAAGCAGTAGGAAACGTTCAAGATGCAGACGGAGTTGACCCATGAGTGTTATTGATTTAAAAGACACCACCCTGTACATTAAAGACGGTGGCTCAGAAAGTGTATTTCCAAGTACGGCGACTATCAAGAAGGTGCAGGTAAAGCTCGGAGAGGGTAATCTCCAATTCACTGACCGTCAAACGCTGAACTACCGTAAAAATGGTGGGAATCTTGACACAGTTTCTTTGGGCGATCAGGAACCAATTGATGTCACATTTGATGTTAATTGGGAATACCTCAAAGGCGAAAGTGGGTCACCGTCATTGCGCGAGGCTCTGGATGGTACGGGTTTTGCTGCTGCTTGGGTCAGCACGGACGAGGATAATTGTGCCCCATCAGCTGTCAATATTCTGATCGAAAGAATCAGAGACTGTGGTGGGACTGCTCTCGTTGAGTTGACTTTTCTTAAGGACTTCAGATTTGAAGAACGGTCCTCTGACCTACGCGGTGCGACACTCCAGATATCTGGCAAGTGCATGAGCATGGACACAGTACGTGTGGATTCCTCCCCATCGTCATTTAGCATGTCCGGTACTCCATCTCCAGATATCAAAGGTATTTACAGGTTCTTTGGTTACCACACGCAGACAGACAGCTTAGCCGATCTTAGGGTGGTGTTTAGGCACGTCGATAATCTAGCGTATGGCATTACCAAAGCAGCTAGTCAAGCAACCGGTAGCTATTATTTTGTAATAGATGCTGATTACCCATACTTAGGGCCTGACCATTTCATATCTAGCAACGCTGTTGCGGGGTTTGACGAGGCTGGCTTTCTTGGCCAAGGGGCACTTAGTGGGGAGATGCTACTACTATGAACGAGAATTTATTAAAATGGTTGACGGCATCATTCGCGAAACACTTTGAAGTGTTAGGCGCAGGTGATGATCTGTTCTTTTTAGAAGGCGAACCAAGAGATACGCAACAAAGCAAGTCACCTATATTTGAATTGCGCGTTGATGGCCCGTATCTCACGGAGAGCACGAAGAATAATAAGACCGCTTACTGCGAAGTGAGCGTGTTGATACAGACTCCGATGGACTCTGGTGACGATGTGAGTATCTACATTCATCCAGTAGCTTTAGGCAAAGCTGCCGTTCTATTTGATGATATTGGTATTTACAGGTATGGCGATGATAACATAATGATTGGCTGTGCTCAGTTATTGCAGAGCGGTAGGAGTCGGGAGAAAGTGCAGGTAAACAACTTCGGACAAGTTGAGCCTGAGAAAATGTTAATGCAAGGTAGTGTCGAAGGGCATTACCAGTTTAAATATACCGAAGGAGAAATATAAAATGGCACTCATTGACTTGAAGAATGCAACAATCCTAATCAAGGATGGGACGGCTCCGTCGCTGACTCTTGAGATAAAGATTGGCGAGGGCAACCTCCAGTGGACCGAGCGTATTACGCGCGAGTACCGCAAAGATCGTGGGAATCTGAGCACAGTCCGTAACGGCGACGAAGAGCCGATGGACGTGAGCTTTGATTTCGAATGGGAATACCTCAAAGGCAGCGCCACGAGTGGTGCAGCGCCGACAATCGAAGAAGCCTTGAAGCAAATTGGAAATGCTTCAGCCTGGGTTTCGACGGACGCCGACCTATGCACACCATACGCCGTTGATCTTGAAATCACGAATGAACCTACGGCCGCCTGCGGTGACAAAGAAGTCATTACGCTTGCAGACTTCCGTTGGGAAGAATTCAGCCACGACCTGCGTGGTGCAACTGTCTCATGCTCTGGAAAGTGCAATGTGACATCAGCCTCAATCGTTCGCAGCGTACAGTCTGCGTAGCCCAAACCAAAATAATATAGGAACCACTACCATGAAACTACATGGGCAAGAAATTAATGCATTACAGGAACGCGAAATAGTGTTCCCACGACCTAACGGCAACATTACATTCAAAGTTAGGGGAGTTGTGACCTTCGAAGATTACACTGGGAAGTTTCCCAAACCAGAGCCACCGACCAGAAGTTACCCTGATGGCAGGGAAGAATCCGACCATGAAGATCCAGTATTTGTTAAGGATCTTGGCGCTTGGGTTCACGGTCAGACAGCTTGGTTGATTGTTGAATCGCTGAAGGTCACTGAAGGTTTGGAGTGGGACACTGTTGACGTAAATGATTACCATTCGTATGGTAATTATGAGTCTGAGTTGCTCGCTTCTGGTTTCACAATGATGGACATTAACCGTATTGTCAATGAAGTCAATATTGTTAATGGGTTTAGTCAAGAGATGGTTGAAGGTGCACGAAAAAGTTTTTTACCCACAGCGGGTCAGTAGCTAAAGAGACAAAACTGCCCCGCTTCAGGACTATGAAGTACGCTGTGTGGTTAGCTTGTGAGAGGATCGGAACATCGCCACCAAACGTTGAAAACAATTGGGACGATAATTCTGAGGTAATGCAAGCGAATATTCTGGCCTATGGCCAGATCAGAAGTTATGAGGATCAAGAGGCACGCGGGAATTAAACCCCGTGCCTCGAGGCCTAAAAATGCAAGTAAGAATGACAACTAAAAAGTCGACACCCAAAGGCCCAAGCGTTGGGCCTGTTGAGTCGGCTATCCACCATGCATTTATTGAGATTTGGGAAGACAGCGCTGCAGCAGCTATAAACGCAATACTCTCTGAACTTCGAACGAGTGGTAAGCATGGCTTTAAAGATACCGGAATGACAATGGCATCATTTGTACCAATCGGCCGGATGGTCAATGCTTCTGGATTGTCAGGGTTTGCCAGTACTAAAGTTGGCAGCTTTTATGGCCCAGGGAAAACGAAAAAGGGAAGAAATGCTTCTGGACGTTCTAGAAAGAGTGCTGCATTGGGCCACACCTTAGGTGACAGAGCAATTGCATCCGGAAAACATAGGATCAGCTTCGGTAGTCCACAGAGACCGAAAGCTTTTTTCAGACTAGACGTACTTACGATACAGCACCAGTTAGGTGTAAAAGGGTTTGTTAAAGGGCACGGAAGGCTCCGAACGGTGCAGGTGGGTCGGGCAGCTTTTAAGAGCACATACAACTCAAGAATCAAACGGATCCCTAAAATCGCATTGAAAGTGATACTACAAAATGGCTGAATCAGAATCACTATCCCTGAATCTTAATGATAACCTTTCTCCTGGGTTGAATAAGATCACCCAAAGTTATCGGGAAATGAACAAGCAGGCTGATCTTCTGGCAAAGAAGTTCCTTGAGCAGAACCTTGCTACTAAGACTTTGATGAAGGGTATCGAAGGCCTAAACGCTGGACAAACTGGCTCTGTCCAATCAGCATTAAACCTTGCGAAATCCTATGGCAAGTTACAGAAGGATGTCACGTGGGCAGCTAAAAGCATTAAAGAATATGATCTTGCCTTAAACACTTCTAAAAAGAACACGCTTGCAGCGTCTGCCGCAAATAAGCATCTGGCAGTAAGCATCAAGTCAATTTATCGGCTCCAAAAGCCGCAACAACATTCCACACCTCGGACTAATCAGGATGTTACAAAGAAGGCACTTGCTGACATCTCTCGCAGAGAACTAGCTAATGAAAAAGCCAAGACAAAAGAAACCGGTAAACAATCTGCTTTACTAAAGCAACTCATAGCGACTAGAATAGCAGGACTCCAAGCTGAACGTACTGCAAGAGCGCAGATTGCAGCGGCAACTTCTGCTTTAGCATCCAAGGAACATGCTTTACTAAAAGCGAATATTCAGGAACGAATCAGGGCACTACAGGCTGAACGCACAGCAAAGAAACAGATTGCAGCAGCAGGTATTGCGGCTGCCAATAAAGAACGTGCTTTACTAAAAGCAAATATGCGTGAACGGATCAGGGCGCTACAAGCTGAACGCACAGCAAAGAAACAGATTGCAGCAGCAGGTGTTGCAGCTGCCCATAAAGAACGTGCTTTACTGAAAGAGACTCTGAAGTACAGAATACGTGCACTACAAGCTGAACGCAAGTTAAGGGGTCTTCAGGCTCAAACCAATAAAGGTGCGCAGTCGTACCTACTTACTTGGCAGTCAGTTGCACGTATCTTGGCTGGCCAGATTATCCGCGATGCATTCTTTGGAATGACCTCGCAGCTTCGTGAGGGTTTTGATGCAGCAGTGCAATATGGTAAGGCTATCTCGGAAATAAGAACCTTGTCGCAAGGTAATCAGTTAGCCACTGCTCAATGGAAATCAGAGCTTCTTGACATCAGTTCAGCATATGGTTTCGATGCCTTGGATGCAGCAGAAGCTGCGTATGAAGCGCTGTCTAACCAAGTCGCTGAAGGTGCGAACACTTTCAAATTCCTTGAGGCATCACAACGTCTGGCACTTGCTACAGTATCTGACTTAACTGTGGCGCAGAACGCTCTGGCTGCAACAATCAACGCTTATGGTATTGAAGTCAACCAAGCTGACAAACTATCTGCTCAGTTCTTCAAGGCTGTTGACGTTGGTCGTTTCCGTCTGGATCAGATTTCTGACACCTTTGGTAACGCAGCGATTCTCGCATCAAAGCTAGGCATCTCAACTGAAGAATTACTCGGTGCATTATCTGCATTAACGATTCAGGGTGTCACACCTTCACAGGCAATGACTCAGCTTCGCGGAATCATGGTCAAGCTGATCAAGCCGACTGGTGACATGTCAGCACTGCTGAGTGACTTAGGTTTTGAGTCTGGTGAATCAGCGACTAGGGCGATTGGACTGGCAGGGGTACTCAAAGAGATATCTGATGCCTCCAAGGGAAGCTACACTGAACTGGCAAAGTTGATTCCACGAATCCGTGGTTTAACTGGTGCTGCTGCATTCAGTGGTGAAGGCTTCGACATCTTACTTGACTCTATCGAGAGAATCAAAGACGGTGCAGCAGAGTTTGAAAACGCCGTTGCTATTACTCTTGAGTCTACTGCCAAGAAGTTTGAAATCGAAATGGCCCAAGTTGACCGAGTCTTTCTGGAAACAGGTGACACGATGCTGGAGTTTGTCGTTGCATTTAATACCGCGACGTCAAAGGTTGGTGGGTTATCAGGAGCTTTGAAGCTTGCACTATCCGTCTTAACGACTGTTGCGATACCAGGAATAGCTATCTTAAGTGCTGGCATGGTCAAACTCAGCGTTAATGCACTCAGAGCGACAGGTGCTATTGGCAAACTGGGCAAGGTAGCAAGTATTGCGCGCGTAGGGGCGTTGGGACTGTACGGTGTCCTAGCTGTGTTAGCTGCAAAGACGATCCTATATGCACAACACAATAGCGAACTCAATAGAAGCCTACGTTTAATGGAGCACCGTCTACAGGCTGCACTACTGACTGCCGAAGAATTGGAGCAAGCGGTAGGGCACCTTACAGACCGGCTGAACGACGGTCTGGCAACAGCCATTGAGAACCAAGCAAAAGATGTCATGAAGGAGTTCAATGAGTCACTAGGGACTTTGGAAGACAACCTAGTACGCATTGACGCTGCATTTGAGACAACAGCTGAAACAATTGACAAGTCATTCACTGACGCACTCAAAAACTCAGAAAATGCTCTGAAAAATAACGTGACTGCCAAAGCCCAACTGATAGATCAGATGGGTAAAATCGACGATCTTGCTAGTAACGCTACCAACAAACTAACTGACAAAACTCCAGAGAATGCCTTTAGTGAATTATTGAATCAGATCAAGGACGCAAGTGCCAAATTTGCTAGCACAGATGATCCAGCTAAAGTTCTCAAAGAAATCATAAGGCTGACCGCTGAAGCTGACTCAATAGCCAAGGATCAAGTCAAGTTAGCTGAAGAAAATACTGAGGCATTAGCAGCCGCTGAGCAGAAGAAGATTAAGAAGCTAGAAGCCCTAAACACTAAGCGACGAGAATTCGCGATAGAAGAAGCAGCTAACAAGCGTAAGGCAAAGCTACTAGGGCGAACAGACCGCCTTGGGGCAAAAGAACTGACGAAACAGATTAAGGTTGATCGAGAAGAATTTGACATCAAAGACAGGACTGGTCGCGGTCGGGCTAACGCAGAGTTCACTCAAGTCAGGGACGGCCTGATAGCGGCTAGGAGATTTGAGATTGAGTCTGTAGATATAATCAAAACAGCTAAGGAACTGGCTGAAGACCGCGTAAAAGTACTGCAGGAACAGAATCACAAAGCAAGGCTTTCACATGAACAAGAGATTCTTGAAATCAGGGAGCAGCAAAGCAAAATCGAGGCTGCTCGCGCTGAGATCGGTTTTGCAGAAGCCAAGTTGGAAAGAACTTTAGAAGGTGACGACTTAGGGGCCTCGAAAGAAGCAGGTGCTGAAAGGTTGGCGGCATTTGAAGAACTAAGCAAACTAGTTTCTGATACTGGTCGCACAGACGAAGGTGCTGCGATCACCAAGAAAGCCTTAGCTGACGCTGCCCTCTTAGGTGTTGAGCTTGAAAAGAAAGCCTTGCAGCGGGATAAGACAGAAATTATACAAGCCTATGCAAATCTGACGTCTCAAGCTAAAGTGCTTCAGGAGCATATAAGCGAATTAGACCGCGTCACGAAAGCCTCTGGGTTAGGCAGTGATTCACCGAGTGCTAAGAAGTCCGATCAGTTGTTTGAATTGCGCCAGAAGTTGCTTGCTGATGCTAAAGCTATTGCTGCAGAACATAATTTTATCATTGACGCCACAGAAGACGCCTCAAAGGGTGCGGCCAATGCGATAGCTAAAACGTTAAAGCTCATGGAAGAGGCATACTACCGGATGGAAGATGCTCAAATAGCTTATAATGCAACGCTCGATGCAGCTGCCAATGCCCCAGTCCCTATCAACAAGGCGGCTGGTGGACTCTTACAGCATGGTCAGGATGTCATACCCGCAATGCTATCTCCAGGAGAATTCGTCCTGAACAAACAGGCTACGAATCAAATGTACAGCCAATTGGTTTCTGCGAACAACGGTACTAACTTTGCCAGTGGTGGATCGACTACAAATGTGGGTGACATCAGCGTCACACTACAGACATCAGGAAATGAAGCGCTTGATGCTAGAGCCATTGGCCACGCTTTGAACAGAGAAATACGTCGAGGTACCCTATCCTTACGCTAAGCTACAGTAGTTACAGTATTGATCTACCAAATCCAGAGCTAGGGGATGTTGATACACATGACCCTAGGCGGCTGGTTCACCGTGGGCCTTTTGGTGTCAGGAGCTTTAATTCAGGACACCCAATCATTGATGCGAGCAAGTATTCTATACGTACTTTGAATCTAACCCTCAAGAACGACTTCGTGCAATTTCTAGTAGACACTGCGGGCCAATTATTGTCATTGAACGATCATCTGTCTGTTGTTAAGTCAGGGTTCATAAACTCTGAGACTATTGATATAGTCACTATGAATGACCAGTGTACTTATGACATTGAGTTTAACTTTATTGAAGCTCGAATTGAACCGACACCACCAGTTGGTAAGACGTCATATGACATCCTCAAAGAAGACGGAGATGAACTACTGACACAAGCGGGTGCTAACCTTTATCTGGAGTCAGCACCATGATACGGTTTACGCAAGTTGCTGAGGTCATTGATCTACCGAATCCGGAACTACAAGACTTGGATCAGGTAGGTACTAAAACCATTTTACGGCGGTCTATGAGTGGGGTGACTCGTTCGTATGTCAGGACACCAATGTCTCGAAAGATACTCCTGACCTTTAATGACTTAGATGGTGCTGACATTACTGCCTTTAAAGATTTCCTCGCGGCTTTAGACGAAACACAGGTGACCTATAGGGATGTGTTACTTACTGACCATGTAGGGTATCTCCTGACACAAACCTTTGAAATAACCAACACGCACGATGATGCGACTTGCGGATTGCGCAGTATAAGAGTGGAGTTTGAGTATGAGTGATAAAATCAGTGCATTACCTGTCGCTGCAGATGTTGTATCAGGTGACCTATTCGTTATCGTGGATAACCCCTCTGGCAGTCCTGTGACCAAGAAGCTCGACTTTGATACCTTAGTAACGGCTGTGACTAATGCAATCATGTCTGGCGGTACAGGTAGAACAGTGAGCATCGAAGTACTGGGCGCTGGTGAGGTAAATGAAACCCTTGAGTTCACGAACGGAATGCTAAAACAATGAGAACAATCCCTGCAGCGCTATCCCCTAGCGACCAGTATGCTAGTGAACCATTGCCTTTTGTGAAAATCGCATGGGGCAGTGGTACTAAATACTATGCTGTGAAGGACTGGACTCAAGATGCTATCACCTATGATGGTCGCATCATGAGCTTCGGCACCTTAGACTCAACGACGAAAGTCGCGGGGTCATCAGAGGTAAGTAGCGTTCAGATAACCTTATCAGATTTCGATGGGTCCATCAAAACTATATATGACACTGAGTCGATCCAGACGATTCTGTGCGAAGTCAGCCTAGCATACCCAGGCACTAACGACCATGTTTTACTGCTGACTGGTAAGATCACAGCACCAGTCTGGACTGAGGGCGACAGGCTATTCAAATTTACTGTAGACAATTACACGGATTCTGAAAACGTTGGATACGCTCCAAAGGAAGGCGACTTCGCGAACCTGCATCCTGATGCTATTGACAAACCTTGGCCGCTTGTCTTCGGAACTGTCACGCGTGTACCTGCTGTCAGAGTTATCAAACCTTTCGAGGGGACACTCTCGGCCACCGTCTCGAATATCGAGAACAGGTACATTATTGAGAACGGTCGTGATTTCCCACAGAATCAAACGCTGACGGTCTTCATTGACAATGTGAAGTTTACGGGTAGCTTTGACGGTGACGAGTTCGACCCTGCGAATAAGAACATGAACCTAGGTTCAGCTACGTTTAATGCCCATCAAGGCGGTGGGAATAATATCGCGTGGAGTGACGACCGTATTGCTGATCAGTACATCAAATGCTCGATAAATGGCAGCGCGTATATTAACAAGTGCACAGGTCAAGAGGGTGATGCGTGTACTTTTGAAGCTGAATTCCCTGATCCTGTTGGGTCTTCTGATACCATTTCAGAACGTTCGTACATGATCCGTGACTCTTGGTTGGTTGGTTCTGAGATTTGGTTAGTTGATCCTGTAACATATGTAGATGATGTCAAGTGGTTGATAAAACAGGGTGCAAGAGTTCTAAGTGACTCAGTGGGATATGATCTTTACATCTGCAATCTAGTAGCAAGCACAGCTATCGAGGAAGTCATTGGGATTAAAGATGGTAATCTCAACTACCTGCCCAAGACTTATTACTCAGTCATTTCAAACACAACTACTCTGACAGGTCAAGCTGCTACAGGTATCAAGATAATCAACCGATTGACTCAACGTGAGGAAGGGTGGGGCGACGAGATATTTGTGTCATTACGGTCTACGTTGCCAGTGGGCAGTTCTTTCCCGTACAGCAACACTTCTGATATCATAAAATACATACTTGAAACCTACACGAACATCACGGCAGACACCACCACATTTAACGAAGTAAAAGCTGAAGTGAGTGACTTCCCTGCTAACTTTGCGTATTCTCAACAGACGGATGCTTTGGCTCTGTGTGAATCAATCTGCTTTCAAGCAAGGTTGGGTCTGAGGATCGTCAATCAAGTGGCTTACTTGGTTTATCTGTCTAAACTCCCGTCCTCTCCGCTTTTGATTAATGATGATAATATTGATCAAGACAGCCTAGTGTTAGGGATCACTGACGCAAACAGTATTGTAACGAAACTACGTGCAGACTGGCAACGTGACTATTCTGAGAGCGAGAAGCAAGAACTCTTTTATGAAAACAACGTGGATACTTATGGGCTTATTGAGCAGAGCTATGACTTCTTTATATATAACATACCTGCGTTGGTTAAGTGCTCCCTTGACTTCTGGGGTTTCCGGTTTTCAAATACTTGGAAGACATTAAACCTTAAGACGTATTTCGAGAACCTTGCCCTTGAATGCTTCGACACTCCAATGATTGACACATTGTCATTCGGTGAGGAATCTATCTCAGGGGTTACACAGGGCGTCAAGAATGATTGTATAAATCCTGAAATAGACATTGACATGCTGCTTGATGTTCACGAAGGGACAATAACAACAGACAATGAGTTCTGGCTACATGGGGTTTTTCCGCCTGACTTGAGCGTTCTTCGTGATAGGTTAAATAAGCATCGTGAATATGACGGAGAGATTGAGGACGACGAGGACGAGGCAAAAGAGGGTGATGGTAGCTTTAGGAATGATGTCCGTGTGCCTGATAAGACTCTCTGGCTAGTCTTCATATGCTTCCCAAATTATATGGTAAATGGCGTTGACTTCGATTACTGCATCGAGTTACATGATAAGCCTAATCCTGCCAACTTGGATTTACCAATCAAGCAAACCGTTGACGTTCGTTTGGATCTGCAGACACACACTATCTTCCGGCAACCAACTTTGCGGAAGTTCAATCACCAATACATTAAACTAGTGGACGGTAAATACTGTGGCTCAACACAGATCAATACCGTAGCACCAGATTATTGGGCGCGCCTGATAGCTAGAGCAATAACCTTTAAGAAGGGCATGCCAGTCAATGGTATACAGAAAAGGATTGATGTTCTTAATAAGAAGATACGAATGGCACAATCTCCGCATGTCAGGATTCTTAATCCTGGTGATGTCCCTGCTGAACTGTTGGATTTAATAGAGATAGTAACTCCTACGGATGTCGTTCGTGGAGAAACTTTTAATGTTGAAGTCACAACTAAACGTAATGTACATATGTGGATAACACTCGTCGAGAACACAGACGTTGATGACGTATTAACAGACGCTAAGAACATTCCACGTGACCATCAACAGTTCCCCAATAACGGTAAGCTGACAATCCCGATGCGTATTGTGGGCGGCGAAGGTACTGACACTGCTAAAATCCATATGAAGTTTGATGGTCAGGCTTGTGAGACTGATGATCCGGATGACGAACAGTGGATTGAAGGTATCAGTGAGATTATAAACATCACTGGTGACGAACCCTACCCACTTGAAGGACCAACTGGACCTACTGGCCCTTCAGGTGGACCCACTGGACCCACTGGACCTACTGGTCCTACTGGTCCCTCTGATGGGCCT
>TARA_R110000765_G_scaffold259815_1_pt1 | contig 20596 bp, 18 predicted proteins | sample TARA_R110000765 | Tara Oceans TARA_R110000765 (sample SAMEA4398168) | marine metagenome | biome: Polar Biome; feature: [MES] marine water layer (ENVO:01000295) within the mesopelagic zone...; material: water (ENVO:00002006), including particulate matter (ENVO:01000060) such... | reverse complement strand
GTATTAGAAGGTTCTAAATATGAAGATTTATTTTCTGATAGATCAGCTACAGACATAACCTTTGAGCGTATTGAAGAGGTTGATAATGAAGCGATAGAAGAAGATACCGCTAAAAACGAAGGGGCAATGTACGACGATATCTCTTCTTCTGTACCGGCTCCATCGGATGAAGAGTTTACACCATCACGACCTGCGTTTAAGCCTCATGCCCAGTTTAAATGAGCTTGAGCAGTATCTTAATGCTGCTGGTATAGCCTCCAAAAAAGACAATGCATCCACTCTGTGTTTTGTATTGAATGTACCGATGACTAGCGGTAAAAGAAAGGCTTTTGAGCTAACAGCCACTCAATCTGATTCTGGATTGTTGATTAAAGAGAGCGGCGGTTGTTTGCCAAATTTCTGTCCTAACAGACATATAAACATGGGTGGTGACTTTTGCTTGGGGTTTGAAATAGAGGGTCTGCCAATACATGATTGGGTCTCTTATATTAAGGACTATTTAAGAGCTCAAGAGTATGTAAATAAGCATAGAAAATGGCCAAAGCAGGTTAAAGAGTGGAGCCATGGAAATGCAGCATACTATCAACAGTTTGTTGAGAATGCGTTGCGTAAGCTAAGAGGCAATAACGTCAACATCGACTTTAAGAAGATTGAGCTTAGAGAGGTCAGTCCTGCTAAATGCTATCCGAATCAACCACATTACCATCTATATTATGATTCGGAACTGGTCGCTACGGGTATTGGTAATAAGATACTCAACAAGCGAGCTGCATGCATTTGTACCACAGACGGTAGTGCAAAGCATAAGCATAAAACGATTGGTGGTTGTAAAAATGAGTGTTCAAAGACGTTATACCAAATACCTTTTAATGAAAAAAGGAGGGTTTTGGAAGACAATAAATTTTGGGAGTACTTCGAGGGTGAGAAATGCTGTATGACCATGAATGACTGTAAATTAAATAACATAAATAATAATACATAGGGAACTATTATGTCACTTTTATCAAAATTTAAAGGTAAAGAACAATCTGTCGTAAACGAGCTATTAAAGCAAAAGCTAGTTAACGGAAATAAGGAATTTGCAGCTGCTCTTGCACAAAAAGGTGAGATTGTAGGTTTTGATGCTGGTGATAGTATTATCACCCAAGGAGAGCATGACCAAGATGTTTACTTCATAATTGCAGGTGAAGCCAACATGATTATTAATGGGTCAGAATTATATTCTCGGGGACCGGGTATCAGTATTGGTGAAATGGCAGCAATAAATCCTTCAAGAGCGAGGTCGGCAACGCTTATTGCCACCCAAGAAACTGTCACTGTGAAGGTCGATGTTGATTCATTTATTGAATTAATAGAAGCTCACCCAGAAGCTTACAAATTCATATCAATCGATTTGGCTGATAGGCTCGAGCAGAGAAACGATTTAATAAAAGCATGCAATCCAACACCCCGGTTGTTTATCGTCAGCACCGTTGAAGCCTTACCTGTAGCTGAAGATATAAAGCTTAATTTAGATCATGCAGATATAGATGTGACGCTTTGGAGCCAACCAGATACTTTTCAAGCTGGTTCTTATACATTAGAATCTCTAGAGAAAGCCATTAAAAGCCATGACTTTGGCTTGGCTATTATGAGTGCTGATGATGTTGTTATATCAAGAAAGGTAGAGTTAGCTGCACCGCGTGACAATGTTATATTCGAATTGGGTCTATTTATGGGTTCTTTAGGCAGAGAACGTACATTAATAGCTTTTCCAAGGGGTCATGAATCTAAACTTGCAAGTGATTTACAGGGTTTGACACCGTTAACCTACAAAGACACACCCGATAAGGTTGATACAAAAAATTTAGCAACACAACTGGTTAAAATTATTAAAGAGAAAGGAGTTAAGTAGGTTTTGTTCAAATTATTTATTTAGGAAACGATCAATAATAAATTCTGTTGGCATCAAACTATAAATATTAACTTTTGAAAGACCAGTATGATACTTTATTACTCGCAGACAGAGACGGTTCACTGTTGTAAAAGTGCTCCATTCTGAATATTTAACGTCATGCTTTTATAAAAAATAAGGATATGCAATGAATCTAGGTTTGATAGATCAACTTACCCACAGTACTGTAAGAATTGAAACAGATTTGCATGATGGTGGCATGTGAACCGCCTTGGGATTGTCGGAGAATCAATATTCTGAGAGAGTACGACAATGAAAAGACAAACCTACATTCCTGAGATTAAAGAACGCGCTGTTCGCATGCTGATAGAAGCAGCAGGCGATTATCCTTCTATCTGGTCAGCTATTCAAGTCATTGCACCCAAGATTGGCTGTACGCCTGAAACCCTGCGATCATGGCATAAAAAGCACATCGATCAAACCATTCCTGCCAATATTCAAGCTCAAAATCAAGAGCAGCCCATTAAAGAGCTTGAACGCGAATGCAGAGAGCTCAGACAAGCCAATGAAATTATCAGGAAGGCAGCTGCTTTTTTCGCCCAGGCGGAGCTCGACCGCCCACCGAAATAATGGTCGACTTTATTGATGTTAACAAGCAAGAATATGGGATCGAGCCAATCTGTAGAGTACTACCGATTGCCCCGTTAACCTATCACCGTACCAAAGACTTAGAAGAGTGCCCTGACAAGCGCTCACTGCGCAGTCAGCATGACGACTTCTACATAAGCGAAATCAAACGCATCTGGCAGGTCAGCAAATGGCGTTACGGCGCCTGTAAGGTCTGGCAGCAGATGAAGGCTGACGGGTTAAGGGTTGCATCTTATATCGTTTAATGAAGCAGTATGGTTTGCAAGGGGTTTGGCGCGGTAAGGGTAAGATCACCACCAACAGCCGTAATGACCAGCAAAGGGCTGATGACTTAGTCAATCTTAACTTTAATGCCTATCGCCCTAAGCAGCTGTGGGTTGCAGATTTTACTTATATCAAGACAACGAGCGGCTGGGTGTATACTGCTTTTATTATCGATGTGTTTGCCCGCGCTATTGTGGACTGGAAAGTCTCTAATCGCATGAACACGGATATGGTAATAGCGGCATTGAATCAAGCAATAGCAGACAGGAACAACCCTAAAGATGTGATTTATCACAGTGATCGCGGGGTTCAGTACTTATCCATTCGCTACACAGATAAGATGACGGACTCTGGCGTGATTGCCTCTGTCGGTACAACAGGCGATTCATACGATAATGCAATGGCTGAAACGGTCAATGGACTTTATAAGTCTGAGGTGATTGAGTATTTAAAAGAGCAATGGCATGGCGTGAATGATGTTGAATTGGCGACCCTTGAATGGGTTGATTGGTTTAATAAAACACGATTGCATAGCACGATTGGTTATGTGTCACCTTTTGAGTTTGAAAAGCGGTATTATGATAATTTAATCCTGTCAGGCATTGCTGCTTGACTCAAGTAAAACACTCTCCGATATACTCGGGGCGGTTCACTCTTTTGTTGGGACAAGGGGTTGATTCAGATGACATTGTAGGCGATAGCGATTTGATCCAAATGGTCATTGATGATTTATCTGAACCAAAAAACAATCAGCTTGAAGCTTTCACATCGATCGCGATAAATGTTTTGCGCCAATGGGTGGCTTAATAACTAATAGTACGATCAACTTCCAAAAGGAATTTGTCTCAAAAATTCATATTTTAAATTTGCTGACCGCACTGGACTATCAGTTTATAACGCAGAAGTTGTTGACGAGCAAGAGGTGGGTGTTAGTTGATCAGGAGATTGTATGATGGAAGATAGGCCTCGAATAGGTAATGAAATACTAGAGAAAAATTTAGAGAGAATAATAGGCTTTGTTGCGAACTGTGATAGTAAAGTATCCTACTTACTCTCTGCTGTAGGAGTTATCCTTACTATCCTATTCACCGTGAAGCCTATGAATCTAACTTTTTTAAAGTCAGCTCTAGGTAGTGATGAGACGAATGTACTCCTTGGATTTAGTATGTTAGCAATTATTTTGTCTTTATTCTATTTTCTACAAGGGGTCTATCAGTTATCACAAGCATTAACAGCACGAACAAAAATACATTCTGGAAATAGCAGCTCTATGATCTTCTTTGGTGCGATATCAGCTCAAGCAGGTAGTCATGATTACTTACAGAGTATTGAGAAGACTGATTATAGCTACAGAGAGGATTTAGCTTGCCAGATATATATTAATTCCAAAATATGCACAGAGAAATTCGAAAAATATAATAAAGGTTTTAAATTTATTCTTCTTAGTCTACCGTTCCTTATAATTTCTTGGTGTTATCTATTTTAAGTTAGGAGTAATTAATGTCTGAATATGATTATAAGCAAGGCAAAAATAGAGTTGAGTCTATCCTTGACAATTACATGAAAATAGAAGAAAGAGATAAGCTACCAAGTGACGCTAACTTCACTTTTGAAAATGGGTACATCTCATGGGTTACCGCAATCTTTGTTGACATAAGAGACTCTACAACACTATTTTCTAAAAACGATGAAGACACTGCTAAGTTAGTTAGAGCTTTTACCTCAGAGATTATCGAAATTCTCAGGAATGATGAAAATATGCGTGAGATAGGTATCCGTGGAGATTGCGTTTATGCTATTTACACGACTCCTTCTAAAGAAGAAATATTCGAATGTGCTAAGAATACTGCTTATGTAAATACATTTATTAATATGTTTAATAAACTACTTGAGGATAAAGGTAAAGATAAAATTAGAGTGGGAGTAGGTATGGCTAGCGAAAAAGAGTTGGTAGTCAAAGCTGGTAGGAAAGGAGTAGGTATTAATAGTAAGGTATGGATAGGAGAAGCTGTAACCATAGCTTCAAAATTATCCTCTTATGGCGATAAGTTTTATCACTCAAGATTGATGTATTCTCCACTATCTTACAGTAATTTTATCGAGCGTTTTGAGGATGCATATCCAGATGTTAATGTAAAAAATTGGTTTTCTTACAAAAGTGAGTTAAATGCTTATGAATCAGGAATTATTATGGGCGAATTTAACAATTGGATTGATAGTGACTTTCCTTAAATGATTGGAGAAAGAGCAAGAGTTGTATCGTTATAAGTAGTGTTGCATTTCTTGACCGCTACATTGAGTTCCATTTGGGTCAGGCGCAATATTGTTGGTTTTTTATTGTCTTCTTCATACTAGTTACGATTAATAAAACCAAAAAAATGCTATTTTTAAAATGGGCAGAGGTAGGTATACGACAGCGCGCCACTCCATGATTATCAATGAAATTAGATTTAAAAAAGGCGTTATCTGATGCTCAAAAAATCTCTAGTTTTATTTTTTATACTACCCTCAATAGCCATGGCTATTGAGGGTAGTAGAAGTTGTTTATGTTAGTGGAACAAATAAGCGAGTGCACCTGAGCAGTTTTGGTAAAAACTCCCGATAAATAAGAACGCTTAGCAATAGAGATTTAAAATATCAGCAGAAGAACCCTATGAAAAAGCCCGGCTTTAGCGACAACCAAATCGTCAACATCTTGAAGTAAGCAGAGCAAGGTGTCCCTATTACTGAGCTATGCCGTGACCACAATATTGGACAAAGCACCTTTTATAACTGGCGTTCTAAATACGGCGGTATGAATGCTTCTTTAATCTCACGTCTTAAAGAGCTTATTTTAGGTATTCACCGTACCGGAATGTACAATACTGCGACAGGTGAGATAGCTATGATAGAGCCCAATGTTAATATCCCTATTTCTATCACTCAAGTATCTAATAATATTGGCGTTGCAATTAACTCAAAAGAAATTCTCGGACTTGAAAAGAAAATTGAAAGAAGGTTAACTGCAAAATTTTAATTCTTTTAGAGCCGCTACATATCGTTTTGTGCTTTATCCATAAAAACTGACACTGAATAAGACGATTTATTTTGGAGATATAAAAACTTACTTATTATTAAACTTGAGCTAACACTTTTTTTATAGCTAAAACGAAACCAGTTTTAAATAGTGTTCGGCCGACTTCATCTTTAATTGCACCATACTTTGATACAGTCCAGCCTAATTTATTGATTTTCTCCTCCTTGATAGAATCCTGTAGGGCTTCAATGTCACTATCTAACAGTATCCCACTTAATGAAGGTAATACTTGCACAGCTTGTGAGTTTCTATCTATAGGAGCAATCTTATTAGGACGCATATCTATATTCACCTCAATGTTTTGTTTGAGGATGCGATTCTCTGACTTCAATTTATTTTTTTCTGCAATAATTTGACCAAAAACAGCTCGCATTGCAGGGTCAGACAGATATTTTAATAACTCCATATCTGATGCAACGTCATATTTCCTAGATTGAGGAGAGGGTGGTTTCTTCATGGTCTTATTAGCTTTAGTCGCCCAAGCGTCAATTAGAAGCCTATAGTGATTACCTGACTTATTACGAATGCTAACAGTGCTGATACCACCACTAGCTTTAGACAGTCTTCCAATATGAGCAATAGAATAATTGTGTTCATTTTTGTTGAATTCAGTTTCTAGTAAAGTATTCAGGTTGTCTAACGACTCTTTTGTACGTTGACTTTTACTTTCCTTTAAATTATCTAAAATTATGTCGATATTGATATCCATAAGATATTTCTCCTCTTAAGTACCTAGGTTAGGGATTTAATATTGATATAATTAATAGGCTGCTTAACGGTTTCCTGTAATACACTGATACTGTCATCTAAGAGTTTACTATCTTGCATAAACTCTTCTAATTCAATATAGTTTGCAACTTTACTAAGGCCATCTAACTTGTCTTTTGAATTAACTTGTAATGCCATTTGTCTAACCATAGCGTTCGCAGCAATAAGTTGCTGATTCTTATTCAAACTTAGAAACGGTGGCATATAACCCTGACGTATCATCATTCGACTGATAATTTGAGTCATATCCTGAATGATTGAAGTCTTCTTAACATCATCAAGTATATCTGGATAAATTTCTGCATCATCGCAAATTAAAGATAGTTGTAGCATTTCAGATTTTGTTTCTATAAATCCAATTCTGATATCGTTCTTGGAACCAACTGCTACTATTTTATTTTTATGATCGTCTTTATCCCGTCCTTGCTCAATCTCAACCAAACGATAAATGAGATTGAGAGTTGCAATTAAGTCCTTAGTATACTCATCTGCTTCTACCAATTGCTTCTCACATCGTCGCTGCAATTCCTGTAATTTGTTATGATGAGTAAAAGGCTTACCTTTAGCTTCTGATTCGTACTTTATTTCTTCAACATTTTCTATCTCTCCCTCTAGTTCTATAGCTAAATTTGCAGCTTCAGAGGCTTTGTAACTCATAAAGTTCAAGTGTGCAGTGAGTGCAGGTAAGTATTGAGCGTCAGTGATAAACCAACGACAGCGAACGCAATTTTCAGGACCATGAGGCACAGCTCCATAAATTTTTCGCGAAACAACACTTGAGTCCTTAATAAGTTCTCCGCCATTCCAGCAGCCTGCTACAGTTCCAACTTCATCAGATTTAACTGTATTGCCACCAACCAGACATAGACCATGATGTCGTTTTTCCCATCCTATAGGATTACGATTAACCAAAGCAGCTTGAATCGACTTGTCATCATGATAAGCCATTTTACATTCGATCTGACTCATTTCAGCATTTTTAAGAAAAGTTTGAACACTTTTTTCTGATGCATCTTCAAGACGATTATCCGCCTCAATCATTTTTTCTTTCATGATGGCTGGGGTGAGTTTGGCGTAGTAAACGGTCATAAGTAGGCGTGAATGGCCTGCCAATAGCTTAGAAACTACTGGTAAAGGTAATTTGGCATCCATGATATAACAAGTGATTAGAGAGACTCTGAGGCTATGCAGAGGAAACTCAGTTTTAGTTCTAGAAGTTTTATAACCTTTACCATAATCATGAACCAATTTAAAATATGTACCATCTTCTAAAGTGTCATTGGATACACGAAGGTTATGCTCAAGTTGGGCTAGCAGCTTATACCAAAGAGTTGCAATTGAAGCATCATTAATCGGTTTGCTCCTATCATCGATATGAGTTGCAGTCGCATCGCGCATTAGAAAACAACTATGCTGCATTGCTTTAAGGTAAGCTTCAGATACTTTACGTTGTGTATGCTTAGGTAATAACTCAGTACAATCTGTAGGCTTTGTAATAGGATTATATTTTTCTTGCCAGTTTCTTAGCTTCTCCAACCAATACAACACATTTTCGTTCTGCCATGGAATTTCATAGCCACGCTCTACTTCATCTTTATTTTGGTCTGCTGTCTTATTAGTGCTAATGTATAGTCCTGTAGATTCTGTTTCCATCGCATTGTTCTTAAATTGACGAAAAACTCCCTTTTTATAATTTTTGTATGCAAATAAGTGCTTAGTATTTTTTATCCATTTACTATTTTCATAACGCATAGTATCTGCTTCACCTGAGTCCAACATTCTAACTTGGTATGTTCGAAGAGGTAAATTTAGTTTGATGAATAAACACATGGCTACAACAGGTGACCAAATTTCATAAATAATAATGTTTTTCTTATTTTCCCTAATGCTTCTACGCCGCCACAAACAATCATTATCGTTTTCATCTATCAACTTCTGTTCAACTCTAAACCAACTGCTACTAGATACTAGGCCTTCAGGTGTTTTCTCTTCATATGCCCACACCCAATCTCTAAAATGACCTCTTGGCTTTGGACATAAAATATTGCGAAGATCACATATATAACGATAGGGTAAGGGGTTATAAACAGTTTCACTGTAATGCTTTTTTCTTTGTTGTTTTTCAAAAGGATTACTATATAGTCTAATAGCAGATCCGTTATCATTCTCTTCGCTGAAATGCTCTACTAGTATCCACTCAATAAAATCAAAAATATGATTAATTAATACTATAGTAGCCGAGTTATCAGAGCGTTTAGTATTTTCTAGTATGGAAAATTTAAAATCATCAGTCGTAATTTGCAAGCCACTTCGTTTCGCTTCGAAAAACATAGTTATATCTGACGCCCAAGCTACATCTTTAATCAGATAAGCATCAAAAAATATGCATAAAGCATCTAATTTTATATGCTGTGATGTATCCTGAGTACTCATCCATTCTTCTGCAAACTGACGCCATAGCTCCCAAGTCTGACCATGCTTCTCTGTCATCCATCTAAGAGTAAGATCTCTAGTTCTACCATCATATTTACTTTCATTAATTGCACTCATTGTTTTTTCCCAACCTTGGATTCTTTCCTATTAATAATCCGTTAGGATCAATGTCATCAAAACCATGTCGCATTAGTGCGTTCCAACTCAAATTACTGTTTTGTTTAGAGTCCTCTTTAGAAAGCATAAGTTTCTCTGTAGCAGCATTTAGATCTGCTGTAATTTCCATAGATGTTGGTGTAGTGTAGACAGCTTGTGATTCTATAGACGCATGGTGCAAGCATTTCTTAATGACTATCTCTTGCACACCTGCGCGACGCAAACGTCTTCCGTAGCTATGACGATGAGAATGTGGTGATAAACCGTCAGGTTTACTGGGATTGAGACCAATCCGCTTAAGACCTTGGCGATAACTGTCATGAAAAGCATTCAAAGTATAAGGGTTACCAAGGTGACTGTGGTGAAAGCTTATGAAAGCGTAAGGATGGTGACGATCAACACTTATTAGAAGTCGAGTATAATCTTGCCAAAGCTTCGCAAATACCTTACCAAAAATTGTAGGGAACCAATGTACTTCAATGTATTCGTCTTTACTATCTGTAACTCTAGCTTTCCATCCAACACGTTTTTTACCTATCAATTCATTACGGGGGCTTAGAGCATATTTTTCTTTTAGATAAGCCGCTCTAGTGGTCTTTCCAGAGCGTCCACGCCACCCATTAGGAGCTTTTCCATCTTCAGGATGATAAATACGAACTTTCACATTATCAGAGTCAAAGGGATCTATAAGAACATCTTCAATCCAAAGGTGTAAAGCTTCGGATTCCCTTAAACCACCACCGTGTAGAAGTAATAGGATTAGCTGATCACGAATAGCAACCCTAAGGTCTTTTGCACCTCCTAAGCCATCAATATAAAAACTTTCAAAATAGTGCTCTGGAAATTCTATCGCTTCTTGTTTTTGCTTACCTAACGAACGTTTACCTTGAACCCTACGAGCATTTCTAGAGGTGGAATTAATCTGTTTATCTTTAATATGACCTAGAAAATCATACTGATTTTTACGAAACCAAGCTGCGTAATTGAGCCTTTGCGTAACACTATCTGCTTCAACCATTGGGTTGATTGAATTTAGATTATATTCTTCTACCATCCAATCAGTTAATTTGCTTAAGGCATTTATGTGTAATCTTGCAACCTGCTTACTACAAGGTAACCAATATAAGCCTGATGGGTCTAAACCTTCTTCATTAATAGTTCCTATATACAAGCGGCTACTAAATATTTCAAATAAGTTTTCAGGCGATTCGAAGCCACTTGTATTAGCAGTCATATATTCAATTAGAAGCTGAGTAGCTTTTATATAATTATTAATTGTGGAATGACTCTTACCATCTCGTTTTAACTTTAATGCATAGTCCATTAATGGTTTTAGGATTTCATTACTGTCACTAATTAGAACAGGAATTTCTGAATAGACTCCCGAATCATCTTGAACTACTTTTGCTCTAACTCTGACAGTCTTCATATACTCAACTCTATATGTGTTAAACCAATCTATATATTATACACTTTTTACTAGAATTAACACATTTAATATTACCTAAAAAGAGACTCTTTAGGAGAGTCTCTTATGTGTTTTATATACTTATCGGTACTAGTAATAACTATGCGGTGAGGAAGAAGGAACATTACGAGGTGGTTCTTCTTCGGGATTTCTAAGTCACCTATGCGGTGAGGAAGTCAGGTATGGTTACTGTGTTCGTTGGTTTAATTTTCTAAGTCACCTATGCGGTGAGGAAGCTGCCAAATCAGGGCGTTCGCCTTGATACTCATTTCTAAGTCACCTATGCGGTGAGGAAGGGTCAACAACCTTGTCGTAATGTGCGACCTTTTTTCTAAGTCACCTATGCGGTGAGGAAGACGAGCATACGAGCTAGTCGCGCCTGTCAATTTTTCTAAGTCACCTATGCGGTGAGGAAGTTCAAAAGATAGTTGCTGCAAAGATAGCATACTTTCTAAGTCACCTATGCGGTGAGGAAGACGAGGGGTAAAGGTCCAAGTGCCAGCATCAATTTCTAAGTCACCTATGCGGTGAGGAAGTCGACTGGAAATCAAAGCGGCTTTACTCACAATTTCTAAGTCACCTATGCGGTGAGGAAGGAATACCTACTTAGTGTTGAGGTTTGCAATATTTTCTAAGTCACCTATGCGGTGAGGAAGGATAGACCGGTCCGTCTTTGTGTCTTACGAGGTTTCTAAGTCACCTATGCGGTGAGGAAGTGAGACAGCTTAAACGGCTGAATAAGCACATTTTTCTAAGTCACCTATGCGGTGAGGAAGTCAAAGCCCATCATATAAGCCACGCCAGTAGCTTTCTAAGTCACCTATGCGGTGAGGAAGAGGAATTATACCTGAAAAAACTCAGTTACAATAAGGCGTGGAGAGTGAAACACCCTATCTTACCCTCCGTTTTTCGACCTAGTGTAACTAATTGATTTTATTACAAGTTTTTAAATAGCTCAAAAAAAGGGTTTTTTGTCCCAATTTTTGGGTAATTTGTCATTACCTTATAAGTAGCTTACCAATGGGGCACAGTAACCTTATCTGCCGCATTGTTAATGCCATAGCTGTTAAACGTCCCTTGAGTTTCGTTATCTGCCATTTCTTGAATGATAGATAATGAGTAGGGTTGATTGTTGCTGATGCTCCTTAAGTTGATATACGGATAGGGTTTGTTATCCTGCTTGTGTTTGGCGCAGTGTATCAGTGCCGCCTCCAGCGTAATGCCTTTGTGCTCGGCGAATGCTTCAGCCTGCTTAAGCACGTTTTTATGGCGGTAGCGTCTGATCACAACGTGCCCTTTGTTTTTGTCACCAACCTCATTGATGCGCTTTATATGCACATAGTCCGTCAATCGCTCTAGCCATTTATCGAGATCTAAAGTCTCTAAATCCTCTTTACTGGGAGCAAAGACTCGAAGTTTTAGACCAAGCTTGGAGGATTTACCCTTTTCGTCAAAATAATAATCAGGAAAGCTGACACCGACGGAGTCGATGCCGTGCTCATTTTTCATCTCCGCTAATGCAATATGAAACTGGGTAAATAGTTTGCTCCAAATAAAGTAAGGTGCAATCTCAGGGTCAGGGATGATGGTGATTTCTTGGAAATGGGTCATCTGACTCATAATTTACTCCTTGCCGCTGGCACCGAATACGCCGCCCCGAATAAGTACGCCCATGACATAATGCTGCTGGTTTACGTCTGGTGATTCACCTTTTAATACCCAGTTATCAAACAGGCTGTAGAAGTCCATTTTATCTTTAGGTTGGCGAAACGCTGTACCCAAAGTCGTGACCGCACCATAAGGTTCGATAGCGATAGGGAACTCGGCTTCAGGATACCAGTCATCGATAGTGCGAATAGCATTGCTGACTTTTTGAGAGTGCATGCCTGCTTTACCATTAATCTCATACAAGATTTTACTTTTGCTCTTGCCCGTATCGAGTACCAGTTCTTGCGAGGGATAAACTTCTTGACCGTAACCCATTATGGCAGCGGCTTTGACGTATAAAATGATAAAAGCGTCGCCATTTAAACCCTTTTCAATCAGCTTAGCCAATTCATTGATTTTGCTATCGTTTGTATTGAAGTCTTTTAGTGAAATGGACTTTGCATCAAATTCGAAGTCGTGTTTAGTGCCATCAATATCACATTTAACATTAACCTTAATGCTTTCAGCGCCTACACGATTGCGCCACAACCAGCGGGCATTGGCAATATTACTAGCGTAGCGACGAGCCAACTCATTAACGCCTTGGTTATCCAAATAATCCTGTACCGTTGAGACTAAGGCCTGTTGATAATCTTGGTCGTTACAGACGCTAGGCTTACCGGTGAACGGCAATACCTTACAGCTCCACGTTACAATTAGAGTATCATTGGTTTCATCTAATGAGGCTGAATCTACCGTTTGTAGATTGGCTTTTTGAATCTCGGCATCGAGCTTGGCAGGGTCTTTAGCAATGGCGCTTTTTTGACGGTTGCTAATCGTACCTCTGACAGATTTTTCGTTAATGGTTACAGGACTGATTTTAGCGTTAGCAGTTTGGCTGTCTGTTTGTGCAAAGAAACCATCTGAGATATCAAGGTTACGCTCAAAGGCTAGGACGGATGCAGTTTTTAGGGCTGTTTTTGACATATTATTCTCCATGGTTGTAAGAAATTAAAAATTAATTGAACGGGTTAATGATTGATTAGAACAAAGTAAAATTAAAACTCTCGATTTTGAGTGACTAAATAAAGTGATTCATCAGCATCATAACGGTAACGCCAAAACGCATTAGCAATATCATTATCACCGCCGACACTATTTAGACGCTGCGGATAAACCCACCTACCAAGGCTATATATAGCTTCAACATATTGACTAGGATATTCAGGATTGCGCACGTTTTGCATCATGCCAGCGTCATATAAATCAGAGATACCTTGATAACCTATCGGCATAGGCACTAACCAGCCGTGTCCGCTTTTACGTGAGGTAGTTAGCCACTTTGTATCGCCGTTTTTTTGGGTTTCAGGAATATGATGTAGTGTACAAACATCTATCAAAGCGTCTAGTGGCGTTGCGTCTGGGTTGTCTGCTTGCATCTTGTCGATAATCTCGACAAAGTCGTCCTGTGCGTCCATCAACACAAAAGCCGGTAGTAATTGCGCAGTAATAGAGTTGACATCATCTTTATCAAAGAATTGCACGGGCTCAAACCTTGCCAAGCCCCTTACGCTACCACCAGCCATACGCTGCTGCTGTAGCCACTGCTTGGTTTTTTGCATGGCATAATCTTGCTGCTCATTAGTTAAGGTATCTGTACCTAATATCTCGACTACAAAGGTCATCACCAATCGGCATTTGCCTTCTTCAATTATAGAGGCGGTTTTGCCATCTTTTTTGATGGGATTGCGAGTTTGGTTAAAAGTGTAGTTGTTATAACTGTTAGGACGATACATTTGTGGTTGGCAGTCGTGACAGGCAAGCAGCACACCGCCTAAGCAGATATCAGAGAGCAGCTCATCATCTACCATTTTTCGTGACATCGCATGAAAGCTACCCAAAAACCCAGTGATAGCAGGGAAGCCATAAGTCAGCGGACTTGAGATAGTATTCGCTCCTTCAATGACGACCTTTTTAAACATCAAATAGCCAACCACACCAATATTATTGTCATCATCTATGCGGGTCATAAAAATACTCCTTTGCCTGCGCGCTCGTAGCGTTTTTTCATATCCTCAATCTCACGCCCCCATTCCAAATGCTCAGCATCACCAAAATCGCTAGCAATTTGCTTAAATTCAGCTTGCATTAAGGTATTGAGCCAACGCGCAAAACTGTGAATAATTTGACTATGCCAAGCGTCATCTTCTTCACGTTCTGCTTTGAACTCAGCTTCACCATCAAGGTCGGCGCGTTTGGGATCGAGCCAAAGCTTCTCAATGCGGTCAAGCTCATAGTCTTTTGACCAGCCAGCATGTAGGGTAGTGCGTATATCTTCTGCTGCGGCAAATATCTGATATAACACTTCATCGATAGCTCGTTTGCGCGCGTTTCTGACATCGACAATATTGCGCGTATCTTTAATGGACTTAAAAATATTTTGGATGGCTTCGCGGGCATTATATTCCATGCCAGTGCTAAAGATACTATTGGCAAATTTAGACAACTTAAAAGCGCGGTCTTGTTTAATGATGGGAGGCAGAGAGGGGAGGAGGTAATTACGGCCACCTTGTTTACTCATGAGCAGGCTGACGTTTTGCGGCTTAGTGCCACCAAGCTGAACGGTTGCTAAATTATTCAAGCTCACATAAGGACGCTGTTCGGCAGTTTTCTTAAAGCGATTATCGCGTGCGGCTTTATTGTCATCAGAAAATTTAAGATGATTGATGCGTTGGTAAACTTCATGGGTAAGTACAGAAGGATAAAGCGGGACTATATTAATATAATTAAGCTGCTCAATATCGGTCTCTTCATAAGCGTTAATGACCCATAAGGTCTGTTTGTTACGCTCATGAGTGACTGGCTCAGTAATGTTATTTTGCAAAGCCTCTTTAAAGGTTTGGTGGTAAGTATTTGCAAGAGTTTGGTCACTGTTAAGTGAAGCAACAAAGTCAGTATTATCTGCTAAGATAAGGTCACGAATTTTAGTTGTCTCATTTATTTCAAAATCGAAAAAAGCGGCCAGGGGCAAAGCAGCGGCATTGCCATTGGCATCGATATAGCTACTATCTATTGAGTGCGTACCGACGATGGTTTTGGGTAAATTATTTATGACTTCAAAACTGACGTTATCGCCCTTAGCGTCAGGATGTACACCTTTTGAGATATGCGTACCAAAATTTAATTGCTTTGCCATGCGCGTTGCAGCGTCAGCAATCCAATTATTGACGCTATATTTATCTTTAGCATCTGCTAAGGTTTCTTTTAACTCTGAAGCCTTTTCATGCTCCTTATTTTCAATGGCTTTAGCGAGCTGCTTTTGCTCGGTTTCAGTCTTTTTGTCGTATTGACTAGCAAGAAAGGCTTTGACTGCATTATTGCTAGCCAGCTCTGGGGGTATATCGTTCAAGATTAGCTCCTTTTATCATTTGCAAATTTTAGTCATTTAAATTAGTAATCCGTGATGCTATGTTTAGCTGAAGTATTTGTAATTATTAGAAAAAATAGAAAGTATTTACTTAGAATCATGCTTTTCCATGCCAATAACTCACTCCCGCACAAAACCAAAAAACTCACAAAACGCCCAGCCTCGACTGTTATTAGCCTTGATGCTATCAAGAGATACCGATGAGTAGGTAATGGCTAACGAACGCAAGCTCTTATCAGGCTGAGCCACTTTCAAGTCTTGCAAGACGTCATTCAATGAAGTACTCAACCACGGCTTTATTTGCGCGTGCTCAAAATTAAAGTCTAGCGGCTGAATGGTTTTATTATGAATGGTAGATTTAACTAAACCTTTTTCAAATACATCTTCTGCATAGTAAGCATCAAACCCTGTCGTTGGCACATCAGTTTCTTCATCATCATTAACCATGCGCGGAATTAATAACCAATCGTCTTGCGGAGTGCCCGCTCGAAAAGGACTGATTTGCTGTAGATGAGTATGCGTACGATTGGCTGTGGCTTTGCTATCCCAGTAAGCATTAACGTAGTTGAGCTTAGGGTTGTTAAGTAGATGCCGCATAACTTGGTGTTCGAGGTCGCTCAGCGTTTCTACTGTTTTATCATGAGCAGCTTTAATTCTAGGTCTGGCATCAACTTGTGCTAATTGTTCTGCTATCATTAGCTCATTCAAATCGTAGCTTGGTGGTTTAAACAGCGTGGTCTCAAACCCTGGATGGGTAAAGATAGGGCGCTTGCCATTAGGGTGCTTAAAGTAGCGAATATTGTATTGCAGCAGCAGGATATTTGGCTCATTAGCAACCTTGTCAGGACGATGTCGCCAGACACGCCCAGCCAGCTGGATGATAGAGCGCATAGAGGAAGGTTCTACGATTGCCCAGTCATAATCATGGTCGCGCCCGACTTCTGCGACAGGAGTAGCCAGTACCATAAAGATATGATTTTTATTAGGGTTATTAGCAATGGCTTGCTTAATCTCAGAATGATCAAAAATGCCAACTTTACTATCGCTACGGTCTAAAATTCTATCCAGCTTATTCTCCAAAGCATTGCGCAGTAGTAAAAGCTGCTTAGCGTGATAGCACGCTACATGTATAACCGTGTCATCTGGCACCGTTATGCTGTCTGCTTTAAATAACTGCATAGCGATACTGGTAATGTTGTTAATATTGGCAACGCGAATGAGTCCAATGCTTACCCGCACATCTTTATCAGCTTGAAGCTTATTATCAGACACTTCATGATACTTATAGTGCAAGCCTATGGCAGCATCAACCAAAGTCTGTGCCAAAGTGCTATAAAACTGCGACGCTTTATCCTTTGTATAGTTAGCTGAAAAAGGCAGTATTTCTGCCTTACGTCTGATAGGTTGCTGGGCTAAATAGCTGGCACGTTTTTCACAAAATTGTTTATGACTGTTTTGAAAGCCATTAACGTCGCTGCATTGTTCCGATAGCATCGCTTTGGGCTGTTCATCGAACCATGCGCAAACTACTTTTGGCGTAGGTTTATTCTGACTTTGATTAAATAGTTTTCGCCCCTCCATATAGGCTTCAAACAGTCCTGTCACCAAGTCAGGGGTCAAGGTTGCAGATGAAAGCAGCACTCGCGTACCAAAAAGTCCTGCTAGATGCACTAAACGCGACAGCGCAGGCAAGTCAGCTTGATCAAAGTCATCAGGTTCATCGAGTATTAAGTCACTACTGAGCAGTCGCAGCATGGGGGCAATATATTTACCACCACGTTTGCACTCAGAGGCTTGGATAATATGGTCAACGGTGCAGGTCACGATAGGCGCAAATATTAAATCGCGTGCTTTAGGGCTAGCGATGACCGTATCGAGATTCAGCGCCTCATAGTCTTGATAGTCAATGTCGCTATCGACGATTTCATCTAACAAATCTTCGCTGGACTCACTACCGAAAGTTTCAGACTCATTATCAGGCTCATCGTCCTTTTTATATTCACCGATAATGTCAGTAATATCATTAGTCTTGTTATCGTATGCCAGCTCAAACAATTTTTTATTGGCACTACCACCGACTAATATGGCTAACTGGTCACCTGCCAATTTTAAGTTTTTACGAAAGCTTAAACCGGTCTGCAAGGTTAGAATCCGCAGTCCTAAAGCGATAGTAAAGCGCGCTCCTTTTTTTGGGTCAGCTAGAGCGTACATGATACGTGCATTACCGATGGTTTTACCTGCGCCTGTCGATGCCATATTAACTCCGAAAAACCCATGCTCGCGCGTGGCTTCTTGCAAACCATAAGTCATCTTGAAAGCTTGATTCTGCCATTTAAAACGTTCAATCCCAGTAGGTTTAGCTAATGGATCATGATTACGTAGTGTTGGCATTTCACTGGCAATGATAGGAAGTGCACGACAAAAATGTGCTGTAAAAGCTCCGACACCTAATAGATGCTCCTCAAGAGATTGCTTAACGGTTGGCGTGCTGGCGGTTCGGTCGGTATTAGCGGCTAAATTTTTAAAGCTGCTATCGACTGTGATACAGCGAGAGTCGTCTTCTTTGAGACTAGAGTAATTGTGGTCACCTACCATTAAACACAGACGTGATAAATGTAATAAAAACGGGTCGCTGATGGCTTTCTTATCCTCAGAAGCTTGTTGACTTAATTGCATTAAGGTCGCGTCATTTAAGGCTTTTTTAGACCAACGCTTGATATTCTTTTGCCAAGCTGGACTATTAATGACTAAATGCTCAAATTGCCAAAAGTCCTTTAATTGCGCTTTGGTCATCTCCTCTAAAGACTTAGGGTTTTTTACCCAATAGTCGAAAGGCTCAATTTTTCCATAAAACTGATTTAAGTCTCTTTTAATCTCTAACGTATTTTGAGGTAATTGCAAACGTTGAATATCTTTGTAAGGGTAAAAAACCTTTTTGATAGGTGGCAAGCGGTGATGAGTGACAATCAGCCAAGCAACCCACTGTGCTAGGGGCGGCATAGCTTTTATATTGACGACATCTTTATTAGCATTAGATAGTAGATTGTCTATATTGTTATTTTCTAACCATTCATTTAAATTCATTAAATGGTCAAGCCATGCTTCGTCAGTGCTGCAATCGCCAATCATCAGCTCAAACAGTTTTAATGATATCCATTCATGCCGATAAGAGTCGCCTTGTTTACTACCGACAAGGAGTTTCTTTTGAAAACCAATCGTTGATTTGCCAATGTCGTGCAGTAGCGCAGCAATGGTAGCAATGATTTGGATACTACTGGCATACGTCCAATCATTCTCCCATTCACTGTGTAAGATATTACGCTTAGTACGGTTCACAGGAACCACACCAACCTCATTAAACCGCCGCTTATTACCCACAATCCATACCAACTCCGTCAGCTGACGAGTCTTATTACGATGACAGCTGACCGCCGTAGATTTGGTCGCTGACTTACGCAAGAGCTGCTTAACCGTCTGTAGCCCATCCTCAGTAATAGCCGTCTGCCAAACGTTATCACCAATGCGGTTAGCAAAGGAGTCTAAGATACGCCGTGTACGCTTAAGTGATTTCTTCTCACATTGAGAGACAAAGGTAACAATCATTTTCTACACTTTCCACTTAGTCATCGCCAACTGTTTAACCACCTCAAACTGATAATCCAGCGCTTTGTGCTTGGTAAACATATTAATGCACTCTTGACGAAACTCTTGCTCGCTCATGTTTTCGCTAGCGCAGATAAAGGCGAGGGGTAGCACCAGTGCGTCCTTGATAATATCGGCAATATCGAACACCAAGGCACCGCGCCGTGTCTTACCATGCATCACCGCAAAACCGTGCGGAATGCCAAGCGTCCATGAGGTCGTGGCACCGAGACCGTACGCCAGATAGTTGCCATGATTTAAGAAGCCGTTAGCTTTATCGATACCATCGTGCTCACGGGTAAAGCCATCATAACCCGTATTTTTGGCAGCTAGCTTATACAGTTGCTTGGTCAGGCGGGCTTCCAATTGCAATAAATGCATAACCTCTGTCTGCTTATCGATTTGCTGAATATTATCATTGAGCAGTTTCTGTATCGCATCGATATTGCTGTCAAAACCCCACCGTTTAAGGTCGCTGTCTTTATTCCATACCGCTTGCAGATAAGCAACGCGAGCTATTTGCAACTGCTTGGCTGCAGCAAGGCGTTTATCATCATCCCACCACCAGCTCATCCAACCTTGAATATATCCAGTCGGTCGATACTCGCTTTGCGGAGTCATCCACTCAACATAGACCTCACGCTCTGTGCCCATAAATAACGGCATACCACCACCGCCGCAAAAGCCAACTAACACGCCTGCTTGTGATAGAAGGCGCATCGCCGCTTGAGTAATGGAGGTGCCTGTACCAAGTAGAATGGAGGTAGTGTTAGCGATAGGAATATTATAATAGAGGTTAGCTTTGTCATCTTCAGTAAGATATAACACACGTCCGTTCTTTTGCATGACTCGGCAATGCGACAGGTAGTAGATATTGGCACGTTTGGAGTGCAAAATGGTTTTGAGATCTGAAGAGACAAAGCTATTGTCGGTATAGGCATTATTGGGTTTCGCCATTATAGTTCCGTCTATTAACAGTGATAAAAAATTGAATATGAATTCACTTTAACGAAACTTTGTTGACAAAACAATATTTAAAAGGACATTAGCGACAACAGATGTCGTTAAAGTTTTAAAAAGCAATAAGAAACCAGACAACCTAAGTTGTCTGGCAATAAATTTTTTCTAAAAACCTATCTGTCTACAATAAGCTGTCCACCAGAAAAGCTAATA